>Ga0137365_10005540_pt1 | contig 10117 bp, 10 predicted proteins | sample SagtaG_9_FD_104799 | JGI IMG/M metagenome (GOLD analysis project Ga0137365, IMG submission 104799) | Vadose zone soil microbial communities from Sagehorn Ranch, Mendocino, California, USA - Sage1_L_40_16 metaG | ecosystem: Environmental > Terrestrial > Soil > Vadose zone | place: USA... | reverse complement strand
GAGACGAATGCGAAACGCTTAGCGTCCCACGGGTCGAGCCACAAGTCCTGGTGCGACAAGTAAACGCCGCGGTCATATCGAACGTCGATCACGTTGAAAATCTAGGCGGGAAACAGGGCAAGCGAAACCATGGGACTGATGCGTCCCATACGACGTATATTGACATGCGGCGCGCGAACCGGTTTCATTACGGGGATGAAATTTAAGGCTGTGGCGGTCGGGTTGATCATTATCGCAAGCGGATTAGCGCGAGCGACGGAAGAACCCAAGATTGTCGAAAAAATGGCGCCGCTTCCAGTGGCGTTGAGCAAAGATTTCCAGTTTCGAAAAACGAAACTTTTCTTTTTAAGTGAAAAAGCACCCGTACAAGCGCAGGCGCGACAGACAAGCACCCTCAAACCGGGAGCGCTTTCAGGCGGCGGTAGTACAGCGTCTTCTCAGAAGACGGCGACCCTTCAAGATGCGCCTATCACATTTGAGCGGCAATACCGGCTCTTCGGCGCCGTGACTGGGGTAGATACGCGCCAACATTTCGGCGATTACTTCGATTTCTTTTGGCGGGCCAAGCGGTCCGCCGATCTCACAGTGCGCCTGGAGTATCGCCAGGAGAAATTGCACGAACACGTCCAGGCACAGGAGATTTCCTACCGAAACGTGCGGGGCACTCATAAAACGGAATTCAAAGTCATCGGTGATGATTACCTTGATGACGGGCGAGTGATTGCCTGGCGATGTTTGTTAGTCGAAAACGGGAGGATCGTGGCGGAAAACCGCTCCTACATGTGGGAGCAGCATCAGATTGGCTCTTTTTGAGATATGCGGCTTTCTGAGTTTTCCATTTCGAATCAATTCCTAGAGGTTTTCGTGAGCTGGAAGGTTTGACAGCGTGCCTCCCGGTCTTGTATCTTATAGAGAGAAAACGTGGAGTCATCGATTCAAGTAGGGGTAAACGGTCCAACCGTTTGGGTGAAAGTAGAGGGAAAAGGTAGTTTCCTGAACAGCGGCAACCTGAAGGAATTCGCTCGCGAAATGTTGGACCGCGGTTATCGCGAGTTTGTCGTTGATCTGGCGGATTGCGCCATGATGGATTCCACATTCATGGGAACAATGGCCAGCGTGGCGTTGCGCCTGAAGGAACTCGGTCGAGGTCATCTTCACGTCGTCCACTGCCGGAATCGCAGCCGGGAGCTCCTTTCCGGGCTGGGCCTGGATCAGATATTCGATATTCGTGCCGATGGCACGACTGCGCCCGAATGTGAGGCGCTCGATCGCGCGTCCAAAGATCTATCGCGAGAGAGCAAAAAACAGGAGCAAACGGAAACGATGCTGGAAGCGCATGAAGCCCTTTGTGAAGCGGCGCCCGAGAATCTTTTTCGCTTTAAGGACGTTCTCGATTATCTAAAACAAGACCTTCATCACGAGACGTCTTCGAAGTAAGCTGGCCCTACATCATGTGGCCGACTCTTCTCTTCGGACTGCTTCTTGCGTCTGTGGCTGGTTGGATTTTCACCGCCTACTACCAGGCGCGGCGAATTCGAAGTCTGGAACGCTCCCATGAAGAAATTCAGGTCGAAGAAACGCTCGTTTTCGATTTCCTGCACGGGCTTGGCGAGGCTTTCAGGGAAACGATTCGGCCTCAAGAACTGCATCGGCTCATCGTCGAAGGCGCAACACGTATCCTCGACGCACACGGAGGCGCCCTTTATGTGACTGACCGTACAGGCGGCAGACTGACTCCTGCCTTTATTTCAAAGGGGTGCCCGCCGTTAGTCGATGTTCCACCAAATATTTTGCAGCAAGCAGCCGCCACGCCTATTGCCCTGGAAAGTTATCTGCGGCTGCATTCGGTTACTCCGGGCGAGGGGATGCTCGGACACGTGTGGCAAACCGGGCAACCCATTTGCTTCACCGAGCTCTCACAGGCGCCGGAGTTGGCGAAATTACATGGCAGCGCTTTCGGCACTGCGTCGGTGATGGCCGCACCGCTACGGTACGGAAATCAAGACCTCGGTGTTCTCGCTCTCGCCAATGGTCCCACGGGTGCGCTATTTTCGCAGGCCGATTTTGTCGTTTTTAAATCGATCGCCGAACAGTCAGCCTTTGCTCTCTACAACGCCATTATTTACTCGATGGCGAACGAAAAAAAGCGGCTCGATCACGACCTGGAAATCGCACGGGATATTCAGCGTATTTTGCTTCCAGCCGAAGCACCGGCCATAAACGGATTTCAGATTAGCGGCATTAATGTGCCTGCGCGTCAGGTGAGCGGCGATTACTTCGACTACATCCGCGTTGATGACAAACGGCTCGGCGTAGCAATCGCAGATGTTTCGGGTAAAGGCGTTCCCGCCTCGCTTATCATGGCAATTTGCCGCAGCGTGTTGCGTGCTGAGGCAGCGCGAAACCCATCTCCGGCAGATGTATTACGAAAGGTGAACCGGCAACTTTATCCCGATATTAAGGAAGACATGTTCATTAGCATGGCCTATCTCATTCTGAATCATCAGAGCGATGGTGCTGGCGTCACGCTCGCGCGCGCAGGGCACGACGCGCCCTTGCTCTACAAGCGACAGTCGCAAACTGTTACGCCAATAAAATCGCCGGGAATGGTCGTGGGAATTGACAGTGGAAGTGTGTTCGATAGGCTGACTGCCGATTTCGCCGTTCCGCTCGAGCGCGAGGATTGCCTGGTTCTCTATACTGACGGCGTGACCGAAGCGCTCAATACTGAGGGCGATGAATTCGGCTTTGATCGTATGGCTCAATCGGTTCGCGCAAGCGCTACCGATGGTGCGCAGGCGATTGTAAGGAGAGTCATCGAGGACGTGCGCAATTTTACCGGTTCCCTTCCACAAAATGACGACATCACTTTGATTGCCATCCGCAAGACATGAAAAAGCCTTCTGCTACCGCACAAAACAAAGAAACCGAACGATCGGCAGCGATATCTTCATCTGCTGCACCTGCCGCAACGGATCGAAGCGAGGCGGAAGACCCAACTGCCAGCTTGCAAGCCGATCTTGACAGGTTTCGTGATCTCGCGCTGCGCAGTTAGGCCGATTTCGAGAATTACAAAAAGCGCTGTGCGCGCGAAAAAGAAGAGGCGATCAAATACGCGAGTAGCTCGTTACTTGAGCGGCTGGTGGCAATTATTGATAATTTTGAGCTTGGTCTGGAAGCTGCCAAAGGAGAAAGCGAACTGTCTCCAGTGTATTCCGGAATGACTCTCGTTCTCAAACAACTCCACGATTTCCTGGCCGAGAACGGACTGCAGCCAATCGAGGCAGAAGGCAAAAGATTCGATCCAAACCTGCACCAAGCAATTGCGCATGAGCCGAACAATCAATTTCCCGAGGGGATTGTCCTGCGCCAGACTCGCCGCGGTTATCGGTTTAGGGACCGCTTGCTGCGGCCCTCGAGTGTGGTCGTTTCAAGCGGACCGGGAAAATAAGTGAGGCGTCTTGCCTGCCTCGCCCATTAGTTCCATAGGTCACATAGGACTTAATTCGTTACATGGCCACGAAGAAACGCGACTATTACGAAGTGCTGGGCCTCGGGCGAAACGTCGCCGACGAGGAGATCAAGCGCGCTTATCGCAAGCTCGCGGTGAAGTTTCATCCGGACAAAAATCCAGAGGATCCGCATGCGGAAGAGAAATTTAAGGAGCTAGGGGAGGCTTATGATGTTCTCATGGACCCCGATAAGCGTGCCGCCTACGATCGTTTCGGCCACGCCGCCTTTGCCCAGGGGGGCGCCGGTTTTGGCGGGGGTTTCCATGATCCGTTCGACATTTTCCGCGAAGTCTTCGGTCAGGGCGGATTTGGTGGGGGAATTTTCGAGACGTTTTTTGGAGGCGCCGGCCCGCGCACGGAAGATCCGCAACGTGGGTCGGATTTGCGTTACGATATGCAGATCAAGCTGGAGGAAGCGGCTTTTGGAGCTGAAAAAGAGATCGAAATCGAAAAGCTTGACACCTGCGATAAATGCCACGGCAGCGGCGCTGAGCCAGGTTCGCGTACCGTTAGTTGTCCCACCTGCGGCGGACGTGGCCAGGTGATCAGTTCGCGCGGATTTTTTCACATTTCGCAGACGTGTCCCCGGTGTCGCGGCGCCGGCAAAATCATCGAGAAACCGTGCCGGCACTGCCACGGCGATGGACGCGTGGAAAAACTAAGCCGTGTTAAATTGAAAATTCCGCTTGGCATCGGGGAAAGCTCGCGACTGCGTTCGGCGCACAATGGCGAGGCCGGCATTCGTGGCGGCCCGCCCGGTGATCTTTACGTGGTCATTCATATCAAGGAGCACAAAATCTTTCAGCGCGACGCCGATAATCTTTATTGCGAGGTGCCCATCCCTTTTTCAATCGCTGCCTTGGGCGGCGACGTTGACGTTCCAACACTGGAAGGTAAAGCGCATCTGAAAGTGCCAGCCGGCACGCAAAGCGGACAGATGTTTAAACTGCGCGGGAAAGGAATCATGAACATCAACGGACGCGACCGTGGCGATCTGCTTGCGCGTTTGATTGTCGAAGTACCGTCCCGCCTAAACGCAGAACAGCGTCGCAAGCTTGAGGAATTCGCCGCGCTTTGCGGTGAGGAGAACACGCCGCTGCGCAAGAGCTTTTTCGAACGCGCAAAAGAATTTTTCCAGTGATAGGCCGCAAGAATGCCGGACGACGCTGTAAAACTGATCGAATGCCCGCGCGACGCCTGGCAGGGTCTCAAGAGACAGATTCCGACGGAATTGAAAGTACGATACCTGCGCGCGCTCATGAGCGCCGGGTTCAAGCACATCGATGCCGTGAGCTTCGTCTCTCCGAAGACCGTGCCGCAGATGGCCGACAGCGAGAAGGTGCTGGAGCAAATCGACCTGCTCCCCGATATCGAAATCATCGGGATTGTGGTGAACGAGAAAGGCGCGGAGCGCGCGATCACAACTGGAGCGGTGACAACGCTTGGTTATCCCTGCTCGGCCTCGCAGACGTTTCTGCGCAGAAACCAGAACCAGACTCCTGAGGAGTGCTACAAAGTTTTACGATCAATCAAAGCAAGAGCTGACGATTCGGGACTCGATATAGTCGTTTATCTTTCCATGGCATTCGGAAATCCCTATGGCGACCCGTGGGATGAGGACCAGGTGTCCGAGGCAATGAAAAAAATAGTCGAGCTCGGGATACGATCCATCTCGCTCGCGGACACCGTCGGTTTAGCCACCGCCGATCTGATTAACCGTGTGGTGCGATCGGTGACGAACGAATACGCTAATTGCGACATCGGAGTGCACATGCACAGCACACGCAGCGGCGCTTCAGCAAAAGTGCTCGCCGCATATGACGCCGGTTGCCGCCGTTTTGATTCAGTTATTGGTGGGCTTGGTGGATGCCCCTTCGCGCAGGACGCGCTGGTTGGAAACATCCCGACAGAGAGCGTGATCGAGACGCTGCAACAACGCGGTATGGAGCCGTCGATCGGCAAATCGCTGGAGAACGTACTGGCGATGAATTCGGATATAGCGTCCGAGTACCAATAAAGAAAATCGGGGGTTGCTTGCCCCACAGGTCTTATTAGTCCTATAGATCGAATGCGTCATATCGCTCTCTTTCAAATGCCCAAAAGGAAACGCCTCAATGCATCGCTTCTATATCTCGCCCGAGAATTGGAGCCCTGACGCGCTTGCGCTGAGTGGATCGGAAGCTCACCATGCGCGCGATGTTCTGCGCATGAAGCGCCGCGACAAACTCGTTCTTTTCAATGGGCACGGGCGCGAAATCACCGCGGAAATTGTCGATCTTGGCGACGAAATTCGATTGCAGAAGTTACACGAAGCGGAGACGCCGCCTTTGCGCTGCCGAATTGTTCTCGGACAGGCAATTCCCAAAGGGAAAAACATGGAGTTGATCGTGCAGAAGGCGGTCGAGATCGGCGCGGCCGACATTGCGCCGATCATTTCCGATCGCACTGTTGTGCAGGTCGATTCCGAAAGCGCCGCGCAAAAACAGGCGAAATGGCAGCAGATCGCAGTTGAAGCGGCCAAGCAATGCGGGCAGAACTGGCTGCCGCGCGTGCACGCGCCGAGAAAACTCGCGGAATTTTTTGATGCTGTAGAGGCAGGTGTGTCGCCTGCTGAGTCTCCAGCGTCGCAGCCGACATCCGCCTTAGGCGGACCACTACAGAAAGATATTGCTCGATTCGATCTGCGCCTGATCGGTTCGCTCCAGCCCGACGCGCAGCACTTGAAGAAAATCCTCGCGGATTATTTGAGCGAACACCAACATCGCCCCGAAACCGTATTGATGCTCGTCGGCCCGGAAGGCGATTTCACGCCTGCGGAACTTGCGCTCGCCCGGCGACATGGATGCCAGCCCATCACTCTTGGCCCGATTATTCTGCGGGTGGAAACCGCTGCGATCTATTGCCTGAGTGTCCTCTCCTACGAATTGCTGATGTAGTAGCGCGTGTAGCGGTGCTTTGTGTCAAGCACCGAGCGGTCAGCCAGGCGTATGGCACAAACGCCTCTACAGTGGTCCGAGGAATCTATTCCGCTATCGCCGCTTCTACGGCAGATTCGGTTGGAAGAGCAGGAGGTGGCGCGGTTTCGTCTGGTGGCGCCGGCTGAATTGAAACAATTGTAAATTGAACAGGGCCATGATCGGTGCTGAGCGAGACGGCTTCGCCGGCTTTGCGTCCGAGCAATGCCTGCCCGATGGCCGTTTGATACGAAATGATATGGCGGTCAGGATCGCCATCCCACGCGCCGAGAATGGTGTACGTTTCCTCTTCGCTCGTTTCCGCGCTACGCAGGGTGACGATTGTGCCGATCGAAACATGCGACGCGTCTACATTTTCAAATGAAGTGCCACGCGCGTTGTGCAGCATTTGTTCGAGCTCCGATTTGCGTCGCATCAGGACGCTTTGCATTTGTTTGGCCGCCTTAAATTCAAAATTCTCACTGAGATCGCCATACGACCTTGCCAGCGCGATTTCTTTGGTGTTCTCAGGAATTTTTACTTTCAGGAGCTCTTCGTATTCGGCCTTGCGTCTTTCCAGGCTGCTCCAGGAAACGATTAACTGTGCGGTCTTTTCCTGCGGTTGCGCGCTTGTGATCGTCCCTTCCAACTCTGGATAGACCTTGACGATCCGGGCCAGAAGCGAGCGTTTCGTCAGCTCGTCAAACAACGGACTTAGTTGCAGCCGCCGCATTGCGTCGCGTGCAGTAGCGACATCAGTTTTCTTAAAAATGTCTCCAATCAATTGCCGGTCTTCAACCAGCGCGCGGTGCAACTTGCTCGCGCGGCCCGGAGCGTTGTGTTGCTCGCGTTCGAGGGTCGCGAAAATCGCGCTGAGCAATTCCGGAGTAATCAGTTCGCTCCAACTCTGGCGTTCGTTACACAACCAGGCCAGCATCTCGCCCGTGGCCGAATGTTCGCGAATGCCTCGTTCAAGCATTGCCCGAAGTTCGGCATGTTGTCCCGCCTCGCTCAAGACGCGCGGAATTTGCGCGACCACGCGACCATGACTCCCTCGCATCAATTGCAAGGCACGTTCCGTCCAGCGAGGGCCGAGCGCGGATGGCAGCGCTTGCAAAACTCTTTTCTCCTTTGCCGCCGGCAATTTCGGCAAGATCGACACCAACCGCTTCTCTTCCTCAAGAATTAATTTCGAGAGGGTCAAACCAATGTGCGTTGTGTGCAGTTGCGGAACGCACCCGAGCAAATCGTCGCGCGCGATGATCAGCTCGAAAGCGAGCTCGGGATGCATCTTCTGATTGCGCACCGCCATGTTCTCGATTGTTGCCACGATTGGCTGTAGTTGTTTTTCAGGCTCTTTGAATTGCTGATGAAATTTTATGAGCTGGTCCAGCGCCGCGATTTGCTCTTTTGGCTGCCGCGCCTTGTTGAACGAAGCGATTAATTCGTCAGTGTGCGACAGACCTTCGCCGCGCAGTCGAATTGGGTCTGTCTTTTTCGAAGGAACGGAAAACGCGCCGCTGGCTTTGAGTAACTTCTTCGTCGATTCCCACCAGCGTTTCCATTCCGCTTCCGTTAATACGTCGCCCACCAGCCATTCACCGATCTGGGCGACCGTTGCCTGCCCATCCAGACTCTCGATAATATTTTGCGTCAAGGCTACAGGTTCTTCCCTGGCAAGTTTTTTGATTGATGCCAAGTCGTTCGCCTTGCGTGCGAGAAAGTGTTGGGGCGCGAGCGGCGTAAGATTTTCCGCCGCGTACTGGACCTGCATGGGATGGGACTTCTTGCTCGCAAAATCAATCACGATCTGATTGAGGAGAAGATTCCATTCGGTTACCCGACCGAACCCCCAGCTCTTGTGCAAACAGTAGGCGCCAGGCTTGAGTTTCTCGAGCTGTTCGGCGCCTTTTGACGTGAGCTTGCCAGCGTCTACGAGTTTTTCCAATTCCGCGTCCATTTTCAGGAGTGCACAAATTACGACGAACGGTCGAGATGGCGAGGAAAAAGTCTATTGGGCGTATGTGTCGAATATGAGCTATGGGATGTATGCGTTTCATGCGACGCAGCGAACGCGACGTGCCGCGTCTGCAATTTGCGATTGCCGCGCCTCTCGTGACGTGAAAACCTCTTCGCCGTGACAACCAGCATTTGGTTTTGGATCGCCTTTCACATCGGCGTCTTCATCGCAATTGGAATCGACCTCATCACGTTCAAGCTTCGCGATCGCGAACTGAGCATGCGCGCAGCGGCGCAAAGGACCGTATTATGGGTGCTCGTATCACTCGGATTTAACGCGCTCGTGTGGCGCCTTAAAGGTCCTCATCATGGCCTCGATTTTTTTACCAGCTATCTGATCGAGTATTCGCTGAGCGTCGATAACATCTTTGTGTTTGTATTGATTTTCGCGCATTTCCGCGTCCCTCCGCTGGCACAACATCGCGTCTTGGTCTGGGGAGTCCTCGGCGCGCTTATCATGCGCGGAATTATGATTGTCTGCGGCATCGCATTGGTGCAGCGGTTTCATTTCGTCCTTTATCTCTTTGGCTTGTTCCTCTTGCTCACTGCGTTGCGAATGTTGTTTCGAAAGCATCCGCCGCGAGATCTTGCGGAGAATTGGGCGATCCGGACGTGCCGCCGCATCTTTCCCATTACCCCCGAATTTCATGACGTACACTTTAAAGTGCGCTTGGATGGCCGCTGGATGTTGACCCCGCTCGCCTTGACCATGATCGTAATCGAGCTGACGGACCTGCTCTTTGCGGTCGATTCGATTCCCGCGGTCTTCGCTATCACGCGTGATCCATTTATTGCCTATACTTCCAATATTTGCGCGGTTCTCGGTTTGCGATCGCTCTACTTTCTGGTGGCCCGCTTGATGGATCGATTCATTTACTTGAGAACGGGGCTCGCGCTCGTGCTCGCTTTTGTCGGGATCAAAATGATTGTCGCGGATTATTTTCCGTTGCCTCGGGCCCTCTCTCTGGGAGTGATTGTGCTTATTCTTGCGGTTACGATAGCGATTTCGATGTTTAAGACACAGAACCGCGTTGCAGCCGAAGACCGAAAATAAAGTGTTGCCTTTACTTCTTAGGATCTGTTTAATTGACGGGAGAACGACATGAAAAAGCTGGTTGTCATCTCGTTATTGCTCGGGCTTGTGGGAAGTTCGTTGGGCGATATTCAAGACCCGCCGTCGAATGATTATGGCCCGACGCGCAAGCTCGGTCGCGGCCTCTCGAATTTTTTCATCGCTCCTGCGGAGATTTTTGTGACCGTAACGACGATTAACACGTACGACGGAAATTCTGCAGCCGCTGGATATGGTGTAGTGCGGGGAGTCGGCCGCTCTGCCACTAGGCACGTGGCCGGCTTGCTTGAGATACTGACATTTCCCTTTCCGGCATGGCGGGAAAGCTACTACCCGATGCTTCCGCCAGATATTCCATACATTCACGCCGGCTATGCGGAATTTCCACCCGAGTTGGGTAACGAATCAAAATATCCCTACGTGCGGGATTATTAGTCGGATTGGGGGCACGTCACCGAAGTATCTCTCGAGCGGCAGTCCGGCGCTCGTTTAATGTACGACTTTTGATTTCGGACTCGATTCAACTTAGATCCTGATCAGGGTTCAACTCCGTGTTGACG
>Ga0137365_10005530_pt1 | contig 10133 bp, 9 predicted proteins | sample SagtaG_9_FD_104799 | JGI IMG/M metagenome (GOLD analysis project Ga0137365, IMG submission 104799) | Vadose zone soil microbial communities from Sagehorn Ranch, Mendocino, California, USA - Sage1_L_40_16 metaG | ecosystem: Environmental > Terrestrial > Soil > Vadose zone | place: USA: California... | reverse complement strand
CCGCGGGCCGCGGCATAAATGGCGGCCGGGTTGCACAAATAGCCGCGGTACCAGTAGGCGGCGTAGACGGCAAGATTCTCGTCAACAGGCAGCCGCAGCTGGACCCGGTAGTAGAGGCGAAGCCCCAGAGCCCGGACCGCGCGCGCCACCTGGCGTGCCCGCTTGAGTGCCCAGGCCCGCACGCTCCTGCCTGTCTTGGTGAGCATGATCAGCGCCGCGAAGGTCCGGTAGGCGTCGTGCGCGAGGAGCCAGTTCTTGACGCGCTGTCCGGCGCTCATCTCGCGGGGTGGGCCACCGTCCCCTTGCGCCGCCCGAAACCGGCGGCGCTCCGCGGCGGCTCGGTGGAAGAACTCCGCCCTTGCCGACCGCGGGATCCGGTATGGGCTCTGCAGGATGGCCAGGTAGTGGTCCACCATGCGCCCGAAAAGGAAAGGGCGCCACCCGGCCAGTTCCGGGTGGGCGTCGGCGAAGGCGAACACCCGCTCGTACTGCCCGAAAACGTCGAAGTGCTTGCGGTTGCAGGAGAGGAGGATGCTGCCCTGGTGGCGCTGCCGGTACAGCACGCAGACGCGGTCGAGCACGGCGATCCGCTCGGCGGCGAGGAGCACGGGGTAGGTCCACGGGGTGTCTTCGTAGTACCCGGGCGGAAATCGGAAATCGTACCTTTCGATGAACTGCCGCCGGTACGCCTTGTTCCACACCACCATGAGCAGGGTCAGCAGCTCTGGCCGCTCCTTGATCGAGAACACCTGCGGCCCGGTCTCGGCGAGCAGGCCGCCCAGCATATTGCGCTCGACCCTGCCCGACCAGTGGCAGCGGGCGTAGTCGAACACGAGAACGTCGGGACAGCCCGTCTTGCCGAGCCGCGCGGAGATGACCGCTAGCGAACCGGGGCTCAGCGTATCGTCGCCGTCGACGAACAGGATGTACTCACCGGTGGCGACGCCCAAGGCCGCCTGGCGCGCCGGGCCGAGACCGACGTTCCGTTCCAGGTGCAGCACCCGTACCCGCGGGTCGCGAAGGGCGTACTCGTCCAGGATCTCGCCACAATCGTCTGGTGAGCTGTCGTCGAGGGCGATCAGCTCCAGGTCGGCGAAGGACTGGCCGAGGATCGACTCCATGCAGTCACGGATGTACGCGCGAACCTTGTGGACAGGCACGATAACGCTAAATCTGCTCATCTCGCCCGCCGGGCAACCCGCTGTCCCAGACCTAACCGCCTTACCTGACCGGAGCTCTCTCGTGCAGGTATCCCCAGGCCACACAAATGTCACTCAGCGCTTGGGGAACCTCCTCCGCGCCCGGAAGAGTCCGCGCGGGGTGCACGCGGCCGGACTTGATGCGGTGCCCCCAGTCGCCTAAGCCTGGCCTGAACTTCCCGTGGTCATGCTTGCCGTATTCGAGCATCTCCGGCTCCCAGTTGAGGCCGAGGAACTGGCAGATACGCTTGGTTTCCGTCTCGGGGCTGGCGGTCAGCTGTTCGTAGCGCACGGTGAGCCCCGGCAGTTCGTGGCGAGCCTTCTCCACGGCATTCAGGTACTTTAATGTGCCGGTGGTCGCTTCCTCGACGCTCCAGTGCGGTCGAGCCGCATGCCATGAGTTGAGCACGGCCAGCGGGTGACGCAGCAGGAAGATGAACCGGGCATCGGGCCAGCACGTCACGATGCGGCGGCGGATGAAGACGTCGTTCGGCGTCTTGTTGACGAGGAACCGCTTGCCGCTCTTCTCCAACGCCTGGTGCAGCAGGCGGTCCCAGAGCAGGTGCTCGAGCTCATTCTGGTCCAGCCCGAGCGCCGTCATGGCCTGCTCCGAGTAAGACGACAGCTCGACCCTGACGTCGCACAGATGGAGCTCGTGTGGCGCATAGAGCTGAGAGTGGCTGTTGAGCAGCACTCGCAGGAGGGTGGACCCGGAGCGTAACGGGGAAAGGACGAAAACCGGCGCGGACAGCAACCTGTCACCGCGTGGCTTGGCCCTCGCCTCGGAGGCACGGCGGGCAACCGCCGCGGCGAGCTGGGGAGTTGGGCCCACGTAAGCCCGCCTGAGCTCAAGACCTGTCGTCCGCCTGAGGGCCCGGTTGGCCCTCTCTTTCCATCCCATGGCCTTGGACCGTAGCAGAGGTTGCTGAGGTGTGACCGGAGGCGATCCGATCCGACGCGACCGAGCGCTTATCTCCAAAAATTGGGAAAGAGTTGGATGATAATTTGCAATCCTGGGGCCTGTGAGGCACGCCAGCTCTACTGATAGACGCTCGACCGAGATCAAACTCGGCCCAGCCGGAAAGGCGCGATCCAGCCGGCCGCTGCGCGACCAGGCGCACGCGGGGTGGACCACGCGCCGCGAGCGGACGTTGGCACGCAGGGAGTTATTTCACCAGAGGTCGGCGCACTTCGGGTGGTTACGGCCGGAGCGGTACGCCTGCCCGCCCGGCGCTGGCGCGATGAAGCTTGGCAAGGTGGCGTGCGACGCCTACTTGCTCTTGGCCGGATTGCCGCCGCTGGGCCTCGTGCAGCTGGCGCTGCGTGACTCGCTGCGTTGGGCCGCCCGGGCGATCTGGACGACGGCGCGCCGGACCCGCACGCTGGTGCCGCTGGTCTACTACCACCTCCAGAAACGGCTGCCCAGGGACGACAATCTCGCCGTCTACGCCGCGTACTGGTACCGAAGTTACGCGTGCAACCCGCGGGCGATCTACGAGAAGGCTCGCGACCTGGCTCCGCGGGTGCGCGGGGTGTGGGTGGTACGGAAGGATGCCGCGGGTTCCCTGCCAGCCGGGGTTGACTACGTCGTCGAAGGGTCGGCGCGCTACCTGCGGGTGATGGCGCGCGCTACGTACCTGGTCAACAACGTCAACTTCCCGCATGCGATGTCCAAGCGCAGCGGGTCGGTCCATGTGCATACTCAGCACGGGACCCCGCTGAAGACCATGGGGCTCGACCTGCAGTGCTACCCGATGGGCGCGCAGGGCATGAATTTCGCAAGGCTGCGCGAACATTGCGCGCGGTGGGACTTCACCATCTCCGCCAATCCAATGTCCTCACACGTGTGGCAGCGGGTCTACCCCGGCAACTACGAGATGCTGGAGATCGGCTACCCCCGCAACGACCGCTTCTTCCATGTGACCGATGAGGAGATCGCGCGAATCCGCACCGGACTCGCCATCGCACCTGAGCAAACGGCGATCCTGTACGCACCCACCTACCGCGAGTACCAGAGTGACTTCCTGCCGCTGCTGGGCGTCTCCCGGCTGGCCGCCGCTCTCGACCACGGCTTTGTGCTGCTGGTCCGCGCGCACTATTTCTCCCCGGTCGGCTCGCGCCAGCCGCCCGACGCCGAGAAAGGGGCACGCGTGGTCAACGTGTCGAGCCACCGGTCGGTTGAGGATCTCTGCCTCGCCTCCGACGTCCTGCTCACCGACTACTCGTCGATAATGTTCGATTACGCGGGTCTGGACCGGCCGATCGTCATCTACGCCCCCGACTGGGAGACCTACAAGCGCACCCGAGGTGTGTACTTCGACTTGCTGGCCGAGCCACCCGGGGCGGTCGCCACGACCGAGGAGGAGCTGATCGAGGTCTTCCGGTCGGGTGCGGCGTGCAGCAGCGAGGCGGCCAAGATGCGCGCGGAGTTCCGCGCCCGCTTCTGCGTGTACGACGACGGGCACGCGGCCGAGCGGGTCATACGCCGGGTCTTCCTCGGCGAGCCGCTCGCCCCCGTGCCCAGGCCGCCGGTGTGCCCGCCTCCGGCGCGCGGCTTATCATGCGGCGGGCCAGCTCCGGCTTGGTCGCGAACACCGTTCCCTCCGGGATGCCCGCCGCCGCACACCGGGCTCGATCAGCGGTCCACGACCTGGGCAGGTACAGCTCCCGGTCGATCAGCGCATGCCCAGCCGGTGATGCGTGGCTGAGGAACACCGCGACCTGGCAGTTCTCCACCCGGCAGTGCCCGTGTATTGCCGTTGCACGCCGGCACTGGCACTGCCCTTCTTAAGATCGCCGGTCTCATCGACCACCAGCACCGCGCTCGGATCACCCAGGTGCTCTATCACATGGGCGCGCACATCGTCACCGACCGCCCCGGCGTCCCACCGGGCACCGGCGAGCAAGTGCTGCATCCCATCCGGCGTGGCATCCGAGCACGTCTACGCTGAGCGCGACGGCCACCGCCAGATTGTCATATGTCGTCACAAACCATGATCATCAAGCGGTGGCCATTCCGTGTCCAGCGCCCCGCACCGCAAGGTCACGAAGTCCGGTTGGAGTATTAGGCGTGCATTGAATGCTGCAGATCCCAACCTGATCGGCGGCAGTGGCACGGACATAGTGGTCCATGGGGCGGGTGCCTATGCTGGCGGATACCATCAGCCCATGGGTGCGTCACCGAGGTGGGCGGCCCGGAAGATATAGCGATATACCTCTCAACAAAGGTGACTAATGCATAGCTCCGCAGAAAGGGACAAGCCGCGGGTGCTTTCCGGGATCACAGCATCCGGTAGGCTGACAATTGGTAATTATATCGGCGCATTAAGCGTCTGGGCGGAAGAGCAGGATACATACGAGAACTTCTTCTTCATCGCCGATCTGCATGCGCTGACCATTCCAGAGAACATCAAGGCGGACTCGCTCCGGGAGCGGATCCAGGAGATCGTCGCGCTATACCTCGCATGTGGTCTGGACCCAGCGAAGTCGGTCCTCTTCCAGCAGTCGCGGGTGCCGGCTCATGCGAGCCTGGCCTGGATCTTCGAATGCGTGACCCCAGTCGGCTGGCTCGAGCGCATGACGCAGTACAAGTCGAAGTCTCAGGCGGCCACGCCGAGCGCGGGCCTTTTCGCCTACCCGGTGCTGATGGCAGCCGACATTCTCCTGTACCAAGCTGATTACGTTCCCGTGGGCGACGATCAACGTCAGCACATTGAGATCGCCCGGGATATCGCTCAGCGTTTCAACCATCTCTTCGGTGAGATGTTCAGAATGCCTCAGCCGATGATCCGCCAGCGCGGCGCCCGCATCATGGCATTGGACGACCCCACCATCAAGATGAGCAAGAGCCGGGCCGAGACTCACGAGGGCCACGCCATCGGCCTGCTCGACCCGCCCGGCAAGATCCGCAGGGCGGTCATGCGGGCAGTCACCGACTCCGGCACGGAGATCCGCGGGGACGCGCTGAGCCCTGGCGTGGACAACCTGCTCACGATGTTCGAGGCCCTGGCCAACACCGACCGTTTGGGAGCTCTGCGCCAGTTCGAGGGGCAGCAGTATGGCACGCTCAAAAAGGCTGTGGCCGAGTTGGCGATTGAGCGCGTCGGCGCTATTCAGGAGCGGTACGCCGAGATCCGCGTGGATGAGACTTACCTCGCCAAGGTTCTCGCGGAGGGCGCTGAGAGGGCGGCTGCTGTCGCCCGGGAGACTCTCGCTGAGACCATGCGCCTGACGGGCCTGCTCTGATGCCCTCTTAGCTCCACCATGATCTGGTAGGACGGCACGCAGGCATGAAAATGAAAATGGGGCCAGCGTTGCCCGCTGACGTCGGCTGGGCACGTATCTGGCGCGGGAGCAGGCGCGGCACTGGCAGCGGCTGGAAAGGCTGCCGGAAGACGCGCTGAACTGATTGAGCCTGCATTGAGTATGGGCTTGATTCATGGCGGGTCGCGCGATTAGATTAAGTTGCAGCTCGCAGGGATGGCATGTTCCTAATGCCCGTCTCGGGGCTGTCTCCCAGCATCCCTCGCAAGTCACTGATTTGATTGGCATAGAGAATGGAGAATCGCAAGACGGCGCAGGCCGGTCCTGGATCTGTCCTGATGCATCTCCGCCCGGTCCCTGAATTCCCGGAGGCCACTCTTATACTCTTTCCGGGCGCAGGTGCAGGGCCGGGTTACTTTCGGGATTGGCGCACTTTGGTTCCTGGCGAATGGGCGCTTGCGGCGGTCAACTTGCCTGGTCGTGCTGCTCGCCTCCGCGAACCCTTGCCTGATAATTTGCATGTTGTGGTCACTGAGATCACCGCAGCGGCCATTCAGTTCCATGCAGCTGCGCGGGTTATTTGTTCGGGCACAGTTTTGGAGCGGTCCTTGCGCTGGAGGTAGCCCTCCGGCTGCCAGATGCGCCGACTCTCCTGGCGACTGCGGGATGCCTGCCAGCAACAGGTAGGTTACGAACACGAGTTGACTGCCGAGGAAGCACTGAAGCGGCCGCGGCGGCAACTGCAATTGCTCCACCCAGGGCTCGAAGGCACCACGCTGGACGAACTCACAACGATTGCGGCCCGGTCTGCCGTGCCGACATGAATCTTCTCCGTGGCTATCACGGCCCCTCAGCGAAGCTGGCCTGTGATGTCATCTCCTTTTATGCGGATAATGATTCTCTCACTCCCCGGTCGTGGCAGAAACTGACAGCCGCGCGCGCTTGCATGGTCGTTGTACCTGGAGATCATGTAACATTCTGCCAATCGTACCGGTACGTTATCATCGAACATTTGCGCCGCATGCTGGCGATGATCTGAGGCGGCCGTAGCGGTCAGGTGCCGGAACGAATCTGCCGCGCTTCCGGGCTCGTCATGGACAATCCAGCGACTATGGCACCCCCGAAAGCCGCACAGCACGCGACTAGGAATGCCAGCTTCAATGCATCAGGTGATGGCACCATCTGCGGACAGCCATGCCCAGAGACGCGCTTAGCCATAGCACCCAGCAGGGTACCCAGTACAGCGCTGGATGCCGTCGCGCCGATTGAGCGGATCAGCAAGTTAACGCCACCTGCTGTTGCTACCTGTGAAGCAGGTATCACAGCGAGGATCAACACAGGCATTGCCGAGAACGCGAAGGCCAGCCCGGTCCCCACGATGACCGATATAACGATGGCCCAGGTAATCCCCCCGGGCACGACTGCACCAGTTGCGTGTCCGAGCCCGATTGCCGTCGCGCCGATCGCCAGGGTGACGCTCGCGCTCCGCCGGGCCGATACCCGGGCAGGCAGAGTGGAGAGTGCCAGCATCATGATGCTGGCAGGGGCAAGGCAGTGAGATGGTCATGTGTTATCGGCAAAATCTCCCTAACGATCGTATCGGCTGGGAGGCGACATGGCCCTGCGAGAATCACCGGCGGACCCCAAGGTGGCGGCGCTGCGCGAGTCGCGGTGCCTGAACCCGCACCCCCGAGCAGGTCACCGACCAGGCTTTCCTGGCCGAGGAGTTCTTCGACCCCCGGGACGCGGTGCAGGTCAAGTACGAGATGGTGCGCCGCGTCAGCGTGGACGGCGCGCCGGTCACCGCGACAGCGGCGGCGTTCGGGTACTCCCGGCCGTCGTACGACCTGGCAGCGATGCTTGATCGGCGGGCGGGAGTTACCGGGTTACTACAGGCAGAGCGCGTACGGCTCCGGGTTCGACCGTATCCAGATCAACGCCATCGCCCCGGCGGGATGGCGTCAGAGGCCGCGGCCGGGCCAGTGCGGGAAAGGCTGTGGGTCAGCGCTGGGCATTGCTGATACCACGCGGTATCATATGGCTATGGCCATGACGCTCAGGCTCAGCGATGAACAGACTGAGGCACTCCGACGGAAGGCGGAGGCCGAACATCGTTCCATGCAGCAAGTCGCGCTGGCCGCCATCGATGCCTATGTTCACCAGGCAACCCCAGCGCGCCGCCAGTCGGTTCCGGTCGCTGAGCTCATGACGCTGTTCCAGGACCTGCCTCCGATGAGCGCGGAGGCGTTCCGCGCCGATCAGGATCGCTACGCCGACGCTGAGGCATACTTCGACGCCTACGAACGCGCTCACAAGCCGGAGGACGGCGGGTGACCGCCCGCTACCTGCGCGGGCTCGGCGACACGAACATCCTGATCTACCTGGAACGGCTGGCGGTCGATCACCTGCCCGCCGAGCTCCTTACCAGCACGGTCAGCCTCGCCGAGCTGTCGGCAGGGGTGCATTCGGCCGTGAATGCCGGTGAACGCGCCCGGCGGGTCCTTCGAGTGCAGCGAGTGGAGGCGACCTTCAGCCCACTGCCATTCCATGTTGAGGCCGCCCGCCAGTACGGGATCATCGCCGCCGAAGTGATCGCCCTGGGCCGCAAGCCCCACGGCCGGGTGGCTGACCTGATGATCGCGAGCATCGCGGCAGCGAACAAGCTTCCCCTGTTCACCACCAATCCCGCAGATTTCCGCGGGCTTGAAGCGGTTGTTTCTGTCGTTCCAGTTTCTGTCCCGGCGTCCGCTCGCTGACCCGAATCCGCGAGTAAGTGGGTGACACGGTTGCGCAAATGCCGATAGGTGCCGCTCTGAGCTGGGACGATGACCACTGCGAAATGATGATCATCTCAGGCGGAGAGGCACCTATCTGGTGAACAGGATACGCAGCGGGGCAGGGAATCGTCAGCAGGCCGGCGTCAGCGCCGGATCCGGCGCTGACGCCGAACGCGGGCCTGGCCGTACTTACCGAGCTGTGTGACCGTGTGGGTGCCGGAAACGCGGCTGCCCTATGCGACCTGGGCGTATTCGTGGAGGAGCCCGCCGAGCCCATCACGGCGGATGACCTTGATGTCGGCGTCAATCGGGTCGGGGGAGTGCCCGTAGCGGGCTGGCTTGATGCGGCGCGCGGTGCGGCCGATGCTTGTTGAAGTGGTTCTCGTACTCGGCAAGGACGTTGCGCAGGTGCCTGGCGTTGATGATGAGGACCCGGTTCAAGGTCTCCCGGCGTACGCTGCCCACCCACCGTTCCATGATCGCGTTCATTCGGGGCGCCTGCGGAGCGGTCAGCAGGATCCGGATGCCTTCGGATCGGAACACCGCATCGAAGGCGTCGGTGAATTCACGGTCCCGGTCCCTGATCGTGAACTTGATATCCGCTGCACGCTCGCCCAGCTCCATCAGCAGGTTATGGGCCTGCTGCGCCACCCACGTACCGGTCGTGTGGGCGGTCATCCCCAGGACGTGCACCCGGCGGGTGGTGTGCTCGACGACCGCGAACACATACAGCCGCGCGAGGGTGATCGTGTCGAGGTGGAAGAAGTCACATGCCACGATCCCTTCGGCTTGGGCCTTGAGGAATTGCCCCCAGCTCGGGCCCGCCACGTCGAGGCACGGGATCGACACCAGCCTTCCTCAAGATCGCCCACACGGTCGAAGGCGCCACCCTATGGCCCAGGCCGGCCAGTTCCCCGGAGATCCGCCGGTACCCGCAAGCCGGGTTCTCCCTCGCTATGCGCAGGACGAGCCGGCGGATCGAGTCTCTGGTCGGTGACCGCCCCACCGAGTGGCGATACTTGAAGGTCCAGCGGCGTTTGACCAGATCGGCGTGCCCGCGCAACACCGTAGCCGGGGTGATGAGCATGCCGACCCACCGCGCCTTGGGCAGCATCCGCATCAACGCCGCCATCAACGCCCGATCCGCCCACGACAAGCGGGGCCGGGGCATGGTGACGCCGCAGCACCGATAGCTGGTGCCGTAGCACCAGAATCTCGACGTCCTTGGCGGCATCCGTCCGCGCGATCAAGGTGAGCCAGCCCAACAGCCGGACGAAGACGAGGTAGGGAAGGCGTAGAGTCACGAGGCTCGGTCCTGCCGCGCCCAACCACGCCGAGTTACCGGCACCCACACGGCCGCGGTGAACACCAAGTCGAACGCCGCGGTGAACTTGACGTCCTGGTCCGGATCAGGAACTTCACATCGACCGCCAAACTGTCAGGGCTTGAGATTCAGCAACGCTCTGCTGCTCTCCACATCGAGAGGCACCGAGACCTGGTCGTGCGCGATGAGCCAGTTGCCGTCGATCTTCCGAAAGCAGGCCGTCCACCGAACCCAGTAATCGCTGCTCTTCCCGTTCTTCAACGTGCCGCTGATCCGATTGAGGCTGTGCCCGAATGCCACGTCATCGCCCACGGTGATCGCGAGGTCGCGAATCTCGTAACCGAGCGGACGCTGGTATACCGTAAAGACGTCTACCCAGTTTTTCCATTTTGCCTCTGCTCCCACGTGCTGCAGCGGCGGTACGATGTCGAACGACACGATGTTCGGAGCGTAAATCGGCTTCACACCCTCGAGATCCATGGTGCGAATCGCCTCAACCATCTTGTCGATTCGCTGTCGAATGTCGGCTTCGTCAACCGCGTGTTGTGTGGCCATGATTAGTCCTCCATT
>Ga0137365_10005527_pt1 | contig 10135 bp, 5 predicted proteins | sample SagtaG_9_FD_104799 | JGI IMG/M metagenome (GOLD analysis project Ga0137365, IMG submission 104799) | Vadose zone soil microbial communities from Sagehorn Ranch, Mendocino, California, USA - Sage1_L_40_16 metaG | ecosystem: Environmental > Terrestrial > Soil > Vadose zone | place: USA: California... | reverse complement strand
GACGCGTTGCAGCTCGGCTTCACCGGCCGACGCGGCCCAGGGAGCTTTATGGACGTGCAAGCCGGCTACACGCTGGCGTGGACCAAGGGCAGCACCGACGCCAACCGCTTCGGCGCCGTCAACAACCCGTTCAACCTCGAGGACGAGTATTCGTACACCATCGCTGACCAGCGGCATCGTGTTTCCGTGAACACGACGATCTACCTGCCGTACGGCGTCAACGCGTCGGTCATCGTCTTTGTCGGGTCGCCGCGGCCGATCAACATCGCGACGAACCTCGATCCGTTCGGCACCGGCGCCGGGCGCTGGCTGAACGCCGCCGGCGACGTGCTGACGAAGAACGGCGAACGTTCGCTCTACTGGGACAAGAAGGTCGATCTGCGATTCACCAAGAACATCAAGCTCGGAGGCCGCGCCAACGTGCAGGGCATACTGGACGCGTTCAACATCCTCAACACGGCCAACTACAACCCGTCGGCCTATGGTGCAACGTTCAGTACAGCGGCATACCTGAAGCCGGGGTTCTCGCCCAACCTGTTCTACCAGCCGCGCATGGCGCAACTCGGCGCCCGCGTGACGTTCTAAGGAGGCAGCCATGATACGGATGCGAATAGTCGCCTTGTTCGCGGCGGCGGCGGTCGGCGTGTCGCTGCCGGCCACAGTCGAGGCACAGGGACGGCGCGACGACTACGCGCGCGCCCAGAAGTTTCTCAACGAGGAGATCAAGAAGCTCGCCTACGACGGCCAGATCGACGCGCACTGGCTGCACGGAACGCCTCAATTCTGGTATCTCAAGGACGCGCTCGACTCGAAGGAATTCCTGATCGTCGACGCGGCCAGCGGCTCGAAGAACCCGGCGTTCGATCACCAGCGTCTCGCGGCCGCCCTGTCGTCGGTCGCGGGACGCCGCTACGAGGCCAAGGCGCTGCCGTTCTCGTACGTCCAATTCGGCGCCAGCGCGAAGACAGTGGCGTTCGCCGTCGAGCAGAACACGTTCAAGTGCGATCTGTCTTCGTACCAGTGCGCCAGGACGACGGATGTCGTCGACGAAGACGAGGAAGAGGTCCGCAACGGACCACCGCGCCAGCCGGACCCGGCGCGGCTGCCGCGCACCGAACGCTTCTCGCCCGACCACAAGTTCGTGGCATTCGGCCGGGAACACAATCTCTGGGTGCGAAATCTCGCGACCGGCGAGCAGATCCAGTTGAGCAAGGATGGCGAGCACTTCTACGACTATGCGACGCCGCTGCCCTCGCCGACGCTGATGGTGGCGCAGGGCACCGAAGACGTCGTGCAGGCGCCCGCCGTGTTCTGGTCACCCGACTCGAAGAAGATCGCGACTTACGTGATGGATCAGCGCAACTTCCCGCGCCTGACGATCACGCAGTCGGCGCCGCCCGATCAGTTCCGGCCGAAGTACTTCAGCTACGCCTACCCGCTGCCGGTGGACTTCAATCTGCCAACGTCGAAGCTGGTCGTCTTCGACGTCACCCGCCGCAAGCGGATCGACGTGGCCGGCAAGCCGCTGACGCAGCTCTATTACGGCGGACCGTCGGTGGAATGGTCCGACGACAGCCGCCGGATTCAGTATCGCGAGATCGATCGCGGCTATCAGGGGGTTCGTGTCAACGAGATCGACGCGGCGACCGGCGCCACGCACGTCGCGGTGGACGAGAAGGGCGGTCCAGACTTCCTGGTCGACACCTCGATCCTCGTCACGCGCGCAATCAGCGACGGACGGGAGCGGATCTGGTCGTCCGAGCGCGACGGCTGGAACCACTTCTATCTGTATGACACGCAGACGGCCGCCGTCAAAAACCAGATCACCAAAGGGGACTGGGTCGTGCGCTCGATCGATCACGTCGACGAGAAAGCCCGGGTCCTCTACTTCAGCGCTGGGGGCCGCGAAGCCGGCCGCGACCCGTATTTCCGCCACGTCTATCGCGTCGGCCTCGACGGCACCAGCCTGACGCTGCTGACGCGCGAAGACGCGGACCACGCCGTTTCGTTCTCGCCGGATGGCGCCTACTTCGTCGACGTCTTCTCGCGCGTCGACCTGCCGACCGTCTCTGTCCTTCGCCGCGCGCAGGATGGACAGATTCTCAAGGAGCTCGAGAAGGCCGACGTCTCGAAGCTGACCGCGATGGGCTGGAAGCCGCCCGAACCGTTCAAGACGAAGGCGGCGGACGGCACGACCGATCTGTACGGAGTCATCTGGCGTCCGACGAACCTCGATCCCGCGAAAAAATATGCGGTCATCGAGAATATCTACACCGGCCCGCAGGGCGCGTTCGTCCCGAAGACGTTCGCCGCATTTCGACACCAGCAACAGGCGATCGCCGAGCTCGGGTTCATCACCGTGTTCGTCGACGGCCGCGGCACAGCGCTCCGCTCGCGCGCCTTCCGTGCGTTCGCGTATCACAATCTCGGGTTCGGATCCGCGAGCAACGATCACATCACCGTGTTCAAGCAGATGGCCGCGAAATACCCCTACCTGGACCTGACGAGGGTCGGCGTGTGGGGCCACTCGGCCGGCGGCTACGATTCGACGCACGCGATCCTGACCCACCCGGAGTTCTACAAGGTGGCGGTCTCGTCGGCCGGCTGCCACGACAACCGCATGGACAAGGCAACCTGGAATGAACAGTGGATGGGTTGGCCCGTCGACAAGCACTACGAGGAGCAGTCGAACTACACGCTGGCCGAACGTCTGCAAGGGAAGTTGTTCCTGGCGCACGGCGACGTCGACGAGAACGTCCCCATCCCGGCGACGATCAAGTTGGTCGACGCGCTCGTGAAGGCGAACAAGGACTTCGACTTCCTGATCATGCCGAATCGCCCACACGGCTTCGGCAACGACCCGTACTTCGTCCGCCGGCGGTGGGACTACTTCGTGAAGAATCTGCTCGGCATCGATCCGCCGACGGGATTCAACATCAGCCAGCCGCGGACGACGTCGACGACACAGGCCGATCCCCGATAGCACCTCACCGGGTAGCGCGGCGGAAAGGCCGCGCTACCGGCCCGTTCACGCCATCCGCACCTCTGAACTCCGCGGAACCACTCGTCGCGATCGGGCCGGGTGAGAAACACGAGGGCGAGCTGATCGTCCACGATTCAGTGCCCGTCCGTCGACCAGTGTGGGGGATCGGTGACCAGCTTGATCACACCGTAGGAGGCGCCCAGCTGGTGAAGGCTGGTGTTGGTTGCCGGTCTGCCGATGGTGGCGACGCGTTCGGAATGAGGTCGAGGCCGAGATGACATGGCCCTCGCCGCGGCTATTTCTTCGGTGCCTCGGCCGCTTCGAGCAGCCAGATTTCATCGCTGAGATGCTGCCCATTGGTCACGACCAGCCGGCTCGCATCCGGCGACACATCGAACGCATAGTTGAATCCATAGAAGCGCAGCGTCTCCAGCGTTCGTGGCGGACTTCCGTCGAGTCGCACAACATTGATTCGCTCGGTGCCATCCGACGTCACCGTCTGATAGCCAATCTGTTTCCCATCCGGCCACCACACTGGCCAACCTCCGGTTTGCGTCAGGCGGCGCCGTTCGGTTCCGTCGGCCCGGACCAGCCAGATCCCGCTGGCAAACGATCGATCTGATCCATACGCTATCCACTGGCCGTCGGGCGACCACCGTGGAGTCGTCGAAGAAGAATCTGTCAACCGGCGAGCTTCACCGCCAGCCACGGGCGCCACGTAGACGTGGGCCTTGCCTTCCTCCGTCCTCGCGAATGCGATCCATCGTCTGTCCGGAGACATGTCCGCGTATTCGTCGTGATCGCTGCGTGCGGGAGTCAACGCCACCATCCGGCCTCCGTCTCGCGGCACACGCCAGATTCGACGAGGCTCGGAGCCCCACGTGTTGAACAGTATCGCTGTCCCATCCGGTGTATAGCGCGGATAGATCTCAGGAAGGCTACTGGACGTGATCTGCCGCGGCGTGCCTCCGTCCGCCGGTACCGTCCAGATGTGCCAAGAGCCGTCCGTTTCGTTGCGCGCAAAGGCGATTTCTCGCCCGTCCGGAGAAAACGAGGGTGCCCAGAGTGAGGAGTGGTGGGTGGCCAGGCTTTGCGTCTCGCCCGTCTGCAGCCGGAAGATCAGCAGGTTGGACCGCGTTCGATTGTTGACAAAGGCGATCGCCCCAGTCCGCGAGACGCTTGGCCATGCGTCGGGACCAGTACCCGAGGTGAGGCGAACCGGCTCTTTGCCGTCCAAGGGCATCAGCCAGAGATTCGTCGCACCTCCGCGAGTGGAGGTGTGCACGATGCCGCGGCCGTCAGGAGAAAAGACTGGATCGCCGCTGAAGACGCCGGGCGGATCCTGCCACATGCGCCGAGGTGCGCCGCCGGCCACCGGCACCAGCCACACTTCCTGCAAGACGCCGCCCCCACTTCGCGAGATTGCGACGAGCGTTCCGTCAGGTGACCACGCGGGGCGATAGAAAAAGGGATAGACAGCGTCGGCCCGCAGGAGCACTCGCATATCGGCCCCATCAGCAGCTGCGATGGCGAGCGCCTCCGGTTCGCCGACGCGCGTGAGAATAAAGGCGATGTGCGTCCCATCGGGAGACCAGGCGGGAGTATGGCCGTCCGCAATCACCGGGGTCGCCCTTCCTCCCAATGCAGGAATCAGACAGATCTCGGGCCTCAGCGCCTCGGGGCGACGACGGTTGAATGCGATCCGATCTCCGTCGGGGGAGAACGACGGATCGTCCTTGAACGTGGAGTCATCGGTAAGGCGAATCCGCTCGCCGCCCGCCACGCGACGGACGTACAGGTTCACGTTGCCCGATTCGCCGCCGATGTACGCGATCATCTTGCCGTCCGGCGAGAGCGCCGGCGATCGCGCCTCGGCTTCCGACGAAAGCAGCAGCGTCAGCCGGCCCCCGCCGACGGCCGGGCGCGATGAAGCGCGATCGCGAGTGAGAATGCGCCAGCCGGCCGCCACTGCGAGAGCGCCGATCAGCAGTGCGGCCACGCCCGCCGACAGTCGCCGCGGCCTCCGCTCGGTCCGCAGCGCTTCGCGACTCGCTCCGGACGACAGCACTTCGCCTGAGTCGAGATCGCGCTTCAGGTCTTCGAGGTCGTTCCCGAGGTCCCTGACGGTCTGGTACCGATGGTCGGGATCCTTCACGAGCGCCCGCCGGATGATCCGGCCGATGTCGCGCGGCAACGCCGGGTTGACTTCGGTGACGGATCGCGGTGTGTCCTTGACGATCGACGAGATGACGGAGATCGTCGTGTCGCCTTGAAACGGACGCTCGCCCGTGGCCATCTCGTAGAGGATCACGCCAAAGGAAAAGATGTCGGTCCGATGATCGAGCGGCTTCCCTTCGGCCTGCTCTGGCGACATGTACGCCGCCGTTCCCACGATGCGGCCTTCGCCGGTCGCATGCTCTGCCGTCGGAAAGGAAGTCATCCCAACCGGCACGGACTCGGCCTCGTGCAGCTTCGCGAGACCGAAATCGAGGATCTTCACCCGGCCGTCGACGCTCACCATGATGTTGGCCGGCTTGAGATCCCGGTGCGTGATGCCTCGGGCGTGAGCGGCAGTGACCGCGTCCGCCAAGGGAACCGCAATCGTCAGCAGCCGCTCGAGCGCGATCCCCCCCTTTGGAATCAGCTCCCGCAGCGGACGACCGGCGACGAACTCCATCGTCAGGAACGCAATGCCGTCTGCCTCCTCCACCGAATAGATTGTGACGATGTTGGGATGATTGAGGGCGGCGACGCTCTGCGCCTCCCGGGCAAACCGGGCGCGGCGTGTCGGGTCGGCGGCCTCGCGCTCGAGCAGGATCTTGAGGGCGATGTCGCGATTGAGCTTCGGATCGCGGGCGCGATACACCTCGCCCATTCCGCCGGCACCCACCAGCGACAGGATTTCGTAGGCGCCGAGACGAGTGCCAGGAGACAGCGCCATGTTGCGGGAACGGAGCGGATTATACCGAGGGATCGGTCACATTCATTGGGTTTCCTATTCGGCGGTATGTGACAACGCGCCCTTTCGGTTTCAGGTCGCGGTGGAGGACGCCGGCAGCCGTTGACTAACCCGCGTGCGAAGCGGTGCTATTTCTTGCGGCGGTTGTAGGTCACGTGCGTGACACCCGTGATCTTCCCGTCCTTGTCCATGCGGATGTACTCGTTGTTAATCGTGTTGTTGTCGTCCGACAACGTGTTGATCACGACTTGGTACACCACGCCGTTCCGCTTGTTGTAGATGCGGGTGCTCTTGTCGTTGATGATCTCGACCGCCGTCTCCGCCCCGTTCTGGCCGGTGACCGTCTGATACTTGCCGTCGAACATCGTCACGTAACTCCACCCGGCCTTCGGGTCGCGTGGGTCGCTGACCGTGATTTTCATACCGCCCTTCTCGTAGGGCTCGTAGGTCATCACGTTATTCGGGTTGGTCGAGTTGTCCCAGACTCCGAAGCGTGTCTCGCCCTGGGCCCGACTCGGGCTCGCAGAGAACAGCGCGACAATGACGACGGCAATGCAGACGAACAGATTTCGCAAACGCATTGATTGAATCCTCATGCGAGCTTCGCCGCTCAAGAAAACCAGGTTGAGCATACCCAATACGGTGCACTGCTGCAACGAGCGGCGGACGCTCGACCGCTGCCCGCACAGCCGAGACTTCGGTTCACGTCAGCCGCGACAGCAGCCTCCTTCCATTCTTTCGTCGTGGGCGTGGCGTACGCGATCTGTTAAAGAGACCGTCCGCCGACTACACGGTCTCCAGGTATTCGTGAACCATGCTGACGTTCGCTGATCCTTCGCCGACGGCCGCCGCGACGCGCTTGCCGGATCCATGTCGGGCGTCGCCGGCCGCGAACAGGCCGGGAACGCTCGTCTCGAGCAAGAACGGATCGCGATTGGCCGTCCACGTCTTCGGCCACTGTCCGTCGACCAGCAAATCCCGTCCGGTCAGAATGAATCCCTGCGGGTCGCGCTCGACCAACCCGGCGACGACCTCCGTGCGCGGCGACGACCCGATGAAGATGAACATCGCGTCCGCGGCGACCTCCCGCGTGGCGCCGCTGCCGGCGTCGGCCAGCGTGATGCCTTCGAGCCGGCCCTGACCGTGAACCGAGGCGATGAGGGTGTTCGAGAGCACCTCCACGTTCATCGCATCCTTGATCCGGTCGATCAAGTAGCGGGACATGGACGCTTTGAGGCCTGGCCCCCGCACGACGATCGTGACCTGTTTCGCGTAGCGTGAAAAGAACATCGCGCCCTGGCCTGCGGAGTTCGCACCGCCCACGACGTAGACGTGCTTGCCGCGGTACATGGCGGCTTCGCTCAACGCGGCCCCGTAGTACACGCCGCTGCCGACCAGATCGGCGATACCCGGGGCTCCGAGCTCGCGAACCAGCATGCCCGAGGCAATCAGGATCGCGTGGGCGGAGATCTCCGAGCCGTCTGACAGCACCGCGATGCGATACGGATCGACCCGGCGAATCGCGACGACATCCTGCGCCGACACAAGCTCCGCGCCGAAGCGTCTGGCCTGGAGCGTCGCTCGCCGCGCGAGATCGGCGCCACTGATGCCGTTTGGAAACCCGAGATAATTCTCAATCTGCGAACTGGTACCGGCCTGCCCACCTGGAGCGTGCCGTTCGATCAGCAAGGTGCGCAGTCCTTCGGATGCGCCATAGACGGCCGCCGCCAGGCCCGCCGGTCCGCCGCCGACGACGATGAAGTCATAGAACGTCGTCGTCCCTGTGGCATGGGTCTGCATCCCGAGCCGGTCCGCGAGGTCGCGCGCGGTCGGCTGCACCATCGTCGTGCCGTCGGCGAAGAGCAGGACGGGCAGCCGCGACATCCCTTCGGGCATCGAGAGAATCAGCTCGCGGGTGGTTGCATCGGTCTCGAGATCCACCCACTGATACGGCACCTGATTCCGAGACAGAAAGTCCTTCACCGCGTAACTCGACGCCGATAATGGAGTGCCAGCCACGCGAAGGCCGTCGAACGGCGGCCGCACGCGCGCGAGCCAGTCGAGGAGCAGGTCGTCAAGCGCGGGATACAGGCGCTGCTCGGGCGGCTCCCACGGCTTGAGCAGGTAGTAATCGAGCCCAACCGTGTTGATGCCAGCTATCGCGGTATGCGTGTCCGCGTAGGCGGTGAGCAGCACGCGACGCGAATCGGGATAGAGCTTGAGCGCCTCGACGAGAAACTCGGTCCCGCTCATGCCAGGCATCCGTTCGTCGACGAGAAACAGGGCGATCGGCACACCGCGTTGTTTCAGCTGGCGTGTCGCCTCCAGCGCCAGAGCGGCCGACCCCGCTTTCATCACGCGATACGCCTGCGCGAAATGGTGTCGGAGATCCCGTTCGATCGCATTCAGGACGTCGGGCTCGTCGTCGACCGCCAGAATCACCGGTTTCGCCATAGGCCGACTATCCTTGCGGAGCCGTGCCGTCGCCCGCGACCGGCAGCGTAATCCGGAACTCCGTGCGGCCAGGACGCGACTCGAATTCGATGTCGCCGTCGTTGCGGCGCACTAAGCGGCGCGCGATGTCGAGGCCGAGACCGGTGCCTTGCCCGACCGGTTTGGTCGTGAAAAACGGATCGAAGATCTGCTCGCCAAGGTTCGGCGGAATACCGGGCCCGTTGTCGACGATGTGGACGATGACGAAATCGAGGCGCGGTGCCGCGGTGATCGCGACCTCACCCGCCTCGCCGACGGCATCGATCGCATTGTCGATGAGATTGGTCCAGATCTGGTTCAGGTCGCTGCCGATGGCGCGGACCCGCGGGAGGTCCGGCTCCAGGTTGACGCTGACGCGCACCGATTTCCGGCGCGCCTTGTGCTGGAGCAGCGCGACGGTGTCGTTCAGGCTGACCGAGAGATCGACCGGCTCCGGCGCCGAGGTCCGGTCCATGTAGGTGAAGCGCTTGATGGCCGCGACCAGATCGTGAATCCGCGTCACCGACCGCTCCACCTCGGCAGCCAGCGCGCGTGCGGAGCAGTCGGCCGCCAGCCATCGCAGCGTCGTGTTCAGCGTGTCGCCGTCGAGCGCCGCCGCCAGGGCGTCAAGATCCTCGAAGGTCAGCGCCGTGTCCACGAACGCCGAAGCGCCATCCGGCTGCGCGCCGTGGGCGTCGAGCCACGACACGATCGCTTCTTCGCGGTCGGCGCGCTCAACCGGCGACAGCCCGACGGCGGCCGTGGACGCACAGGCCTGGCGCGACCGGTGGGCAATCTCTTGTTGCGCCGGAGTCAACCGCGCCGTGCCCAACGCCCGCGAGGCGTCCTCGAGATCGGCGACTCCCTGCGCCAGCAGGCGGGCGCTGCGCGACGCGGCGGATGCCGGATTGTTCAGCTCGTGCGCGAGCCCGGCCGACAACTTGCCGAGCGATATCATCTTTTCGTCCTGCAGGTCGTTCGACGTGAACCTGCGCACACGATCGATCATCATGTGCACGAGCGCCGTCGTGACCGTCGGGCACTCCCGGATCATCTCGGGGAAGTCGTTTCGAGAGACCAGAAGGAGATCGCCCGGCTCGACGACGATGGGATCGCCCCCTGGCGGCTTCGATCTCGTCATGCGCGAATATGGCAACAGACCGGTGACGTCGCCCGAGGCCCACTCCATGACTTTGCGAGGCCCCAGCCCACGATCCACATAGATCGCGATGTGGCCGGACAACACCATCGCCAGCCTGTCCCACAGCCATTCAGTTTGCGCCAGCGATTCACCGCGTGTGGTGTGGTACAGCTCACCGTGCGCGGCCAGCCAGACCAGTTCCTGGCGGGGCGCCGCGCCGACGGTGCGGTGTTCCGCGAGACGCGCGACGAGATCGGAATCGTCCATGTTCGGTGAACGCGATGGTACATCGCACTTTGATCCTAGCGGCCGCGGACCTCCGATTGAGAGGGTGCTTGGACCATGTAAGTCATTGAAGCCCAAGGGGCGATATTTGGCCGAGCGGGTGCCCTGCCAGGCCGAAGCTCGCGAGTGTCGCGGGCGAGCGAAGGCTGTAGGCCGCATCTCGGCGAGCGAGCGAACACGACACTGCGCGGCGGAATCCGGTCCGCGCCCCTCACTCTTTCGGCGTGAACACGATGAAACCGATCACGCTTAAACCGACGAGCACGAGCGGTGGCCCCCACACCGCGAGCACGAT
>Ga0137365_10005526_pt1 | contig 10136 bp, 12 predicted proteins | sample SagtaG_9_FD_104799 | JGI IMG/M metagenome (GOLD analysis project Ga0137365, IMG submission 104799) | Vadose zone soil microbial communities from Sagehorn Ranch, Mendocino, California, USA - Sage1_L_40_16 metaG | ecosystem: Environmental > Terrestrial > Soil > Vadose zone | place: USA... | reverse complement strand
CGATGTAGCGGCGCTCACTGCTTAATTTTTCCGCGACCTGCGCGGCCGGGAGCTTGAGTTCCTCTCTCACGAGATCGACGATTGCTTGCCGGTTGTTAAGATGCGTGGCGTCGGCCACTACGGTTTGAACAGGAATGTTGTGCGCGAGGACTTCGTTATTCGCGTCGAGGATCGTGCCGCGTTCTGCGTGGATGATTTGCTTATAGACGTGCTTTTCAGCGGCAAGACCGGCGTACTCGTCGTGCTTGATTGCCTGCAGATAAATTAAACGAAATGAAAAAATGCTGAACAGCCCGATAAAAGCAGCGCACACCAGCACGCAACGGGTTCGACTGTGTGATTTCATTTTGTGCCGGAGGCGTTGGCTACAGGTTGGATCGAATCGTCATCCGCTGAGCGGGCAGGCATCGTGAGCCGCACAATGCTGGCTTCCGAAATCGGTACCATTTTCAAATAGCCTTCTTTCAAACGGCGTTGCAATGCCGATCGAGAGGTCAAAGCCGCGATTTGTGCACCGGCTATGTCGTTTTGCGTGCGGAGAGTAGCGAGCTCGTTTTCGATCGACTTCCTGCGCTCGCCCAGATGGTAGAGTTGAAGCGTTAAATAGACATAGCTCAGACCAGCCAACGCCAGAAACACCGTCACCACAATCCAGCGCGCCAGCGACGCCGCGTTTACTGTATTGCAATTTCTTCGACGCGAACCGTTCATTTAAGTCTTTTCAGCCACGCGCAATTTTGCGCTGCGTGACCTGGGGTTGGTGCGCCGTTCCTCTTCGGTCGGCTCAACTGGTTTTGGCGTAATCAGCTTAAGATCGTAATCCGGGTTGCGCTGCGGCGCGGGCCACTCCGGCTTGTCGAGCCATTCCCGGCTACGATCGCGGAAGAAATTCTTCACGATCCGATCCTCCAGTGAATGAAAAGCAATCACCGCAATACGTCCGCCGCGCTCGAGCCGCGCAGTGAACACTCGCAGGCCCTCTTCGAGCGCGCCAAGCTCGTCGTTTACCTCCATCCGCAGCGCTTGAAACACCTGGGTGGCCGGATGATGACGGCCGTGACGGCCGACCAGTTTTTCGATCGCGCGCGCGAGGGGCAGAGTTTCGCGAAACGGTACAGTCTTTCGCATCTTTACAATCAGGCTTGCAATGCGACGCGCTGCCGGTTCCTCTCCCAGCTCGCGAAACAACCGTGTCAACTGTTCCTCGCTATATTCGTTTACGATCGTGGCAGCGGTCAGTTGGGCTCGCGGATCCATGCGCATATCGAGGGGACCGTTTCGCATGAAGCTGAATCCCCGCTCGGCGTTTTCGAGTTGCCGGGAAGAGACACCCAGATCAAGAAGTACGCCCCCAATCGTGCGAATTCCAAGCTCATCGAGGAGGCTGAGTGCGCACCTAAAATTCGCCTGTCGCACGGCAAGGCGTTCGCCGAAGCGTGCCAGTTGCTCACTGACGTATTGGACCGCGTCGGGATCCCGGTCCAGCGCCAGGACATTGGCCCCGCTCTCCAAAAACGCTTCGGTGTGGCCACCCCCACCGCATGTGGCATCTACGATGAGCGAGCCCGGCTTCAGTTCGAGTAATTCCAGCACTTCACTCTCGAGCACTGGACGGTGATATATGAATTCCTCCACTTCGGGTGCCTCCTCTTCGGCAGTAAACGGATCAACGGCCACCCACAAAGGCCGCTCAAACCAAAATGTGTTGATAACGTTTTGAAAAAGCATCTGATTATAAGCCAATGACGTTTGCCACGTGCTGGTAAGTAGCCGTTTCCTCCTCGTGCGCTCGTTTCCAGCGTTGCAGATTCCAAATCTCAAAGCGCCCTCGGTTACCGACCAAAGCAACTTCATCTTTCAGCCCGATCTTCCGGCAAACCTCTTCGGGCAAAACAAGACGCCCCTGCCGGTCCGCGATTGCGTGCTGCGCCCGTGAATGCAGGTGGCGCAAAAAAATCCGGCGATCCCGTGCGGAAACGCTCTGGTTTGTTTCTGCCGCCGAACCCATTCGCGCAAACTCGCTTGGCGACATGACGAGCAGAAAGTTATGAGTCGCTTCCGGCAAGAGAATGAATTCCTCTGCCTTGTCCCGACGCCAGCGAGAAGGAATCGTGATTCGATTTTTCTCGTCGATGGAATGCCGGAATTCTCCGGCAAAGAAACGTTCGGGTGGAGAATCGTTGTCCATGTATCGAGTGGAGAATTCATCCATTTTGCTCCACCTGACCCCACTTTTAACCACCTTCCCGCCGCGCGGTCAATAAAAAATTTCAGGCTTGTTTGCGCCTACTCACCTCAACCGTAAGCTCCTCGGATCATGAAATTTTTCAAAGCAGGGCTGACAGTGGCTTGTACGCTTGTCGTCTGTGGTACCGAAATCGGATTGAGCCAGTCTCCAGAACAAACTCGGAGCGACGCTGTGCGGGTGACTGTTTCAATGCACCCGGACGGCTCACGTACAGTTTACAAGTTCGACAACGTGCAGCACAAGGCCGTGGCGACAACTACCGATCCAGATGGCAAACTCCGCGAGACGATTCGTTACGAACTGGATGAGGCAGGGCGTTTTTCCACCGGCGAAATTTCCGGACCTGATGGCCGCTTGCGTTTCAAGAGCCGTTACAAGTATGACGATGCCGGTCGCCTTTTGGAAGAGACCCAAAGCGCCCATGACGGCACGCTTTTGCACAAGATCGTTTACAGTTACGATGAGTCTGGCAAACAAACCGGTTATTCTGTGTTCAATGCGTCCGGCAAACTGGTGGGTGGCAACAGCGCTGCCAAGCTCCGCCCGGCTTCTTCTCCCAAAGCTCGAGAGAAAGGCTCCCGATAAGAGAAGCCAGTTGGGAAATCGCCAAATGCTAACTGTTGCATTGAGCGACCAGGCGCATCGACATCTGGTTGTTCGCTTGCCACAGCCCGTAAAGAAGACTACAAAACCGGCGTGATTGATTACATCCAAAAGGGCGGCCTGTTAATGTGGCCAATTCTGGTGTGTAGCATCATCGCGATCGCGGTCTTCGCCGAACGCCTCTTTTACTTTCACCGTGCAACAATTCATGTGGGCGAATTCCTGAAGGGACTGTCGAATCTGATTCGGCGACGCAATTTTGCAGAGGCGCTCCATGAATCAGCAGGGACTCCCGGCCCGATAGCACGCGTGATTCATGCAGCGATCATCCGACACGACGCACCTCGTGCAGAATTGCGCGACATCGTGCAAGAAGCCGCCCAGCTCGAAGTGCCGAAACTGGAGCGATTTCTCCCGGTGCTCGCTACGATAGCTTTCCTGGCGCCGTTGCTCGGGTTGCTGGGGACGGTCGCCGGCATGATCGATGCGTTTGCGACAATAGCCTCTAGCGGCGGCTACGCCACGGTGACTGAGCTTTCCAGCGGCATATACAAGAGTTTGCTGACGGCTGCAGCTGGTCTGGTTGTAGCTACTCCGACTTTCGTCGCTTACAGTTACCTTTCTTCCCGCGTGAACAACATGCTCCATGACATGGAGCGGGCAGGGATCGAGATTGTCCACATGTTGACCGAGAGCCGCCCGATCAGCGGGATCATCAGCTTTCAACCAGCTGATGAGACGACACGTGAGGTTGAAGCACGCCGGGATTTGTAATCAGAAGAGTTTTCAGTTTTTAGTTTTAAGCAGGCGTGGGCACACTTAAAGCTTAAGACTTAAAACTTAACACTCAAAGCTTCCTCGTTCATGAAACTCGAGCGCACAATTGATTATAACTTCGGCTGGCTTGTGCTCGTGGCGCTGGTGAACGTCGCTTTCATTTTGGTCTTTTTTCTGTTGCTGAGTTCGAATTTTATTTTGCAACAGGGGATTTCCGTTTCAATGCCGTTCTCTCGTTTTACCCTTGGCCCACAAACTAACCAGTTGATCATCAGCATCACCGGTGGCGCAGTTCCAGCCATCTATTTCCGCGACCAGCGCGTCACCATGGAGCAACTCGGGCCGTTGTTGGACGCGGCCAAGCGCGAAGGCCAATCAATCATCATCAAGGCGGACCGTTCCACTTCTTACGAAACGGTTGCCGAAGTAACAAATGCTGCTCTTGAACACGGCATCACATCCGTGTCACTTGCCGCCACCCCGCCGCGATGAACAACCTCAGTCCCGAGCCCGAACCGCTGCTTTTTAGTTGGGATTCACCTCGGACACAAAAAGCAGCGCTCCTGGCCTTTCTGGCGCTTTCCTTATTGGCACACGCCGTCTGCTTTTATATTTTCCAAGTGGTTTATCCGCCGACGGTCACGCTTCTACCGCCGCCGGCCCGTGTCGCTTTGATCACTCCTGCATCTGAAGAGGGCCGCACGCTGCTTCGCTGGATCGACGCAGAAGATCCTGCGGTTGCTTTTACGACTGATCCTCCGCCGGAAGCGAGGTTCCGCGCTCTGCCAAAGGTTGAGCATGTTCCGTCCTATCACGCGATGGAACCAACTCTGAAGGAACTTCCACCCTTCGAAGTCGATTCGCGCGCTCCCGACTCTCAGCCGCCGGGCCCTGTACCGTTTATGCGCCAACAAAGCGCTCCTGCTGCCGTCCCGATCCCGATCCCAACATCCGTTTCGTTTTCGAGCGAGCTCGACGGCTTGGGAGGTGCGACATTGCCGCCGCTCAAGTTCGACGCTTCGACTGGAGAAACGCCTGAAGCAATTCGTTTTCGCGTGGCCGTAAGCAGACTTGGAGAAATTCGGTTTTGTTTTCCTGTGAATTCCTCAGGGGATCCGGCACTGGACAAACAAGCGCGCGTTTATCTCGCGCGTTCCCGTTTCCCCAAAAGCGCTCCAGGCGATGGCAAGCCCGATGCGCTTTTGATCTGGGGTATCGCGACAATTGAGTGGGGCAGCGACATTACCCGCCCGCACGTAAGGCAGCCAGGCAGCACTACGCCGTGATTCGAGTTAGTCTCGCCGCACTGGTCACGATTTATTTGCTGCTTTTTCTTGCGGCGGTTTTTCTCCTTTGGATAGTGGGAGAATGGAATCGCCGGCGGCGGGAGCGACGGGCTCTGCAGTATCGGCTGCGCTGTGTGATTTGCGCGTTCGAATTTGAAGATCGAACGGACGCCCTGCTTCCCCGCTGCCCGCGCTGTGGAAGTTTAAACGAACGATTTAAGATGGAGCCAATTTAATATGGGAATGTGGATAGGCCGGAATCGCAAAGCACGGGTGACCTACGGATTTGATGAAATCGCGCTGGTACCCGGACGCGTGACGATCAATCCGAACGAAGTCGATATCACCTTCCGTTTACCGCGCAGAGATGCGGAGCCGCTCGAATTGAAAATTCCCATCCTTGCCAGCGCCATGGACGGGGTCGTCGACGTCCGTTTTGCCATCGCCATGAACAAATTGGGCGGGTTGGCCGTTTTGAACCTCGAGGGAGTGCAAACGCGCTACAAGAATCCGCAGGAAGTGCTGCAAAAAATCGTCGAAGCGGATAAATCCGAGATCACCGCACTGCTGCAACGAATTTACCAGGAACCCGTTCAAGAAGATCTAATCGCGGCGCGTGTGCGCCAGATTAAAGATGGCGGTGTATTGGCGGCGGTTAGTTCCATTCCTCAGCGGGCGGCCGAGTTCGGCAAGATCGCCCAGGAAGCTGGCGCGGACGTTTTCGTCGTGCAAAGCACGGTTTCGACGGTGCGACACATTTCGTCGGAGTACAAGTCGCTCGATCTGGAAAAGTTTTGCCGTCAGATGCGCATTCCCGTGATTGTAGGAAACACTGTAGGTTATGATGTGACTTTCGAAATTATGGAGTGTGGGCCCGCTGCGGTTTTGGTCGGTGTCGGCCCAGGGGCGGCTTGCACTTCACGGGGTGTGCTTGGACTGGGTGTTCCGCAGGTCACTGCGACAGTCGATTGCGCGGCGGCGCGCGACGCTTACTTCAAAAAAACATCGCGCTACGTGCCAATCATCACTGATGGCGGAATGAGCAGAGGCGGCGATGTTTGCAAGGCACTCGCCTGCGGTGCGGACGCTGTAATGGTGGGAAGTGCCTTCGCCAAGGCATCCGAAGCGCCCGGCTGTGGATACCATTGGGGAATGGCCACGCCGCACGCCAATCTCCCAAGAGGGACGCGCATTAAAGTGGGGGCCACCGGCTCGCTAGAACAAATCCTGTTTGGTCCGGCCGAAGTTGACGATGGCAGCCAAAATTTGGTCGGTGCGATTACGACCTGCATGGGTAACGTTGGTGCTGGAAATATTGCCGAATTTCAGCAAACGGAGATTATCATCGCGCCTTCTATTAAGACCGAAGGAAAGCTCTTTCAAACAGTTCAAAGCGTTGGAATGGGAACGAGCTGACGTTTTTAACTTTTCAACGCTTCACGCTTTAACGATTCATCGCCATGACCGATCGCAGAGTTGTTATCACTGGCCTGGGCGTCGTCACGCCCGTCGGCAACGCTGTGGAGACGTTCTGGTCCAATCTTAAGAACGGGGTCAGCGGCATCCATACAATCGATGCATTCGATACGACGGCATACGATTGCAAAATCGGAGGGCAAGTCCGCGACTTCAATCCGAAGCTATTCTTCAAAAATCCAAAGGATGTCCGCCGCACCGATCGATTTTCGCACCTCGCAATGGCAGCGGCAAAAATGGCTCTCGAGGACAGCGGGATTGATGTGGCCAACCTGAAACAGCGAGACCGTTTTGGTGTCCTCGTCAGCAGCGGGATCGGCGGACTGAAAACACTTCAGGATCAATTAACAATCCTTTTGACCAAGGGACCCTCCCGGACTTCGCCGTTCACGATTCCAATGCTGCTCAGCAACATGGCGAGCGGCCTCATCTCGATGGAGTTCGACCTGCACGGGCCTAACATGTGTATCGTTACCGCCTGCGCGACATCAAACAACGCGATCGGCGAATCCTGGCGAATCATTAAATTTGGCGATGCCGACATTTTCCTCGCCGGCGGCTCAGAGGCGTCCGTCGTTGAGATTGGTCTCGCTGGATTTTCTGCCATGAAAGCGTTGAGCACGCACAATGACGAACCCGAACGCGCCTCGCGCCCGTTTGATCGTGACCGAGATGGTTTCGTTGTCAGCGAAGGCGCAGGAATCGTTGTGGTGGAGGAATTGGAACACGCCAAAGCGCGTGGAGCGAAGATTTACTGTGAACTCACAGGATACGGTCTTTCTGCCGACGCCTATCACATGACGGCTCCGCCCCCAGATGGCGAAGGTGCTGCGCGTGCCATGCAGTTGGCGTTAGAGCATGCGCGTCTATCACCTGATCAGGTCGACTATATCAACGCGCATGCTACGTCGACTGATATCGGCGACATCTGCGAGACACGCGCGATCAAACAGGTGTTTGGAGACTATGCCTACAAGGTCGCGATCAGCTCTACCAAATCGATGACCGGCCACTTGTTAGGCGGCGCCGGCGGAATCGAAATGGCAGCCTGCGCGCTCGCTATCCGCGATTGGGTCATCCCGCCAACAATCAATCTGGAAAATCCGGGAGAAGACTGCGACCTCGATTACACACCCAACGTCGCACGCGAAAAGAAGGTGCGAGTTGCTTTAAACAACTCGTTTGGCTTCGGTGGTCACAATGCCACCCTCGTTGCGGCCGCATTTGAGCGGTAGGGCGCGACCGCCGGGCGCGCCCCAATGTGTGGCAATCGCTTTTGACTATTTACGAGTCCCAAGTCACTTTTTCAGCTCTAAGAAAGCGCGGGCATAGCTTAATGGTAAAGTTCCAGCCTTCCAAGCTGGCCATGCGGGTTCGATTCCCGTTGCCCGCTCATTTCTTTTCACCTCGTAAAAAGACGTGCATCAGCCGCCAAAGAGTCCCTTCTGGATTGCCTGTTTTAGTGGCGTTGGCAGTGACGGAAGAGTTCGACGGTTCAAACGAAGTACAAAAACAACTGACCGAAAATTGGCGCAAAAAATGGCCGACGAATGGGAGGCGCTCGAAAAACTCGCCGGTGAAAAACGCCTGACCGAGAGCCAATGCCGGAAAGTTATTGCTCAGATGTACGAGCGCACAGTCGGCGAACCGTTGCACTTCAAGACTGCGCACGAGTATCTAACCGAATGGGTAGAGAGCAAAAAGAACTAAACGGAGCTACGAGCTTGGTTAAAATACGATCAGATCGTCACCGATTTTCTCGCCCATATTGGCGTGAAGGCTGATCGCCTCTTGCGTGAGATCACACCAGCCGACATCCGCTCTTACCGCGATGCCTTGAAGCGCAAGGGACTTGCAGCGCCGACTGTAAATCACGCAGTAAAGATCCTGCGAATGCCGTTCAAAGCAGCGCATGACGCCGGGTATATCGACATCAACCCGAATACGAAAAACACTGTCCGCCCGGTGAAAGATGAGGCTCGCAACGTTGAAAAAGACGTATTCACCGGCGAGCAGCTTTCAGAATTGGTCAAAGCCGCGCCGAGCGAAGATTGGACGGGGGCGATCCTCTGCGGGTATTACACCGGACTGCGATTGCGTGACATTGCCGATTTGCAGTGGAGTGCCGTCGATCTAGAGGGGCGAATCATCAAGGTAACGACGCGAAAAACCGGTAAGACCGTCACAGTTCCGATTCATCTGCAATTCGCCGCGTGGCTCAACAAACAAACTCGCGGCATCGGCAAAGCGCCGGTGTTTCCAACACTGGCTGGTAAAGCTGGGGGCGGCAAAAGCGGATTGTCGATGGCATTTTCGGCGCATCATGGAGCGCGCGAAGATTAAGGGGCGATTGCTGCGCGAAGCCAACGGCGTCGGACGTTCACAATCCAGCCTGAGCTTTCACAGTCTCCGGCATGGTTTCGTCTCGCCAATGGCGAATGCAGGCGTCGCGCAAGAACTCCGGCAGAAACTGACCGGCCATGCCAGCGCGGAAATGAACGCGCAATACACGCATCACGAGCTTGAATCATTGCGCGCCGCAGTGTCAGTCATTCCGAGCATCGGGAGCAAGTAGGACATTGCACAGTTAACGCAGTTTTTGTCCGAATTTGTCCGAAAACGAGCGCGGCCGCGTGCTTATTGGTTGTTCCCAGTCATTTTGAACTCAACAGGAATGCTGACCTTCGAAACTGTTCCAGGTTTGAATTTCCACGCGCGGACTGTACTGAGGACTGATTTATCCAGCAGCGGACTTCCCGTGCTCTGCGCCATTGAAGCCTTGATCACGCTGCCGCTCGCAGGATCAACCGACACGACGCAAACTCCACTGCCCGCAATGCGGTGCGCACGGGCTTCCTGTGGATACTGGGGGCGCGGGGCGTAACTCGTAACCGCTTTCGCCGCAGAAGCCGAGATCACGCTTTCACCCGGGGCGCGATGGGCTTGCGTTGGTTTCGTCGCAGCTGGATTGGCGGACCTTTTCCGCTCAGCGAAGCCCTTCTCTAGATTCGCCGCGGAAGGCGACATCACGCTCTCGTCCGCGGGAGTAGCGCCTTGTGCTGGTATCGTCGCAGCTGAATCGGCGGACCTTTCCCGCTCAGCGAAGCTCTTCTCTAGATTCGCCGCGGAAGGCGACATCACGCTCTCGTCCGCGGGAGTAGCGCCTTGTGCTGGTATCGTCGCAGCCGGATTAGCGGAGCCTTTCTGCTCAGCGAAGCCCTTCTCTAGATTCGCCGCGGAAGGCGACATCACGCTCTCGTCCGCGGGAGTAGTGTCTTGTGCTGGTATCGTCGCAGCTGAATCGGCGGACCCTTTCTGCTCGGCAACGTTCTTCTCTAGTTGGCGTCGCGCAATGACGAAGTGATTGTTTTCGCCGTAATTGCGCCAGGGGCCAAGAGGCACATCGCTTACTTCGACGAATCGCCAATCCGCCACGTCGGTTGGTGCGAGGCCGAGATAATCGCGGACGGCTGGAGAAACACTCAGGCCTGCACCACGACTTGCGTTCGGCGTCGGCCGTTCATTCTGAAAAACGTACTGGAAATGATCGGTGCGAAACGGGCCACACTCTTCCCATTGCGCGTAGCAGATGCGATCCCCCTTTCGAATGCCGACCCAGCGACCCTTGCACACGGACTGACCCGGCCCCGTATGCACCTGCTTGAACCAAGGAATGACAATCGGCGCCTCCGGCTTGAACTGCCCGTGCTCAACATCGTTATATGGCAGCGCGCAGTAAAAAGGAT
>Ga0137365_10005525_pt1 | contig 10139 bp, 5 predicted proteins | sample SagtaG_9_FD_104799 | JGI IMG/M metagenome (GOLD analysis project Ga0137365, IMG submission 104799) | Vadose zone soil microbial communities from Sagehorn Ranch, Mendocino, California, USA - Sage1_L_40_16 metaG | ecosystem: Environmental > Terrestrial > Soil > Vadose zone | place: USA: California... | reverse complement strand
CCGCGCGCCGTCACGGTTGCTCCCTTAACAGGGTGCTGAATGAGGGCGTTAGGCGTCGGAGTTCCCATCCTGAAGGATGGGCTCGGCCAGGCACAACGCTGAAGCGTAGTGTGCTTCAGCACATTGCATTGCCGAGCCCACGCTTCAGCGTGGGAACCTACGGGTCGGCGTCCGCGTCGTCGTCGGACGCGAACGACGCGCCGCCCCCCGTACCGCTCGCCCGCTCGACCCGCAGCACACGACTCAGGGTCTTGCCGTCGACCGTGATGCTGACCAGGTAGTCGCCGCTCGGGACGGCGGGCGCACCGCCACCGAATCCGCCGAAGCCCCCCCCGCCTCCCCCGCCCCCCCCACTGGCGCGGCCGAATGCCTGGGCGATGAACCCGAGCCCGCCCAGTCCGCCCCCGCCGCCCCCTCCCCCGGCAGCGCGTTGGTTGGGGAGCGCGACGCGGATCAGCTGGCCCAGCGTGCCGAGGAAGCCCACGTCGGGCTGCTCCGTCCCCGATTCCCCGCCTTCCTGCTGCTGGCCCCCCCCCCCGGCGCCCGCCTGCGGGCCGCCGGGTGCCCCCGGTGCGCGGGGCGTCGTCTCGCCCGGGCGCTCGACGAACCGGGCGGCCGTTAGCGTCGCAGCGCCTCCCCCGCCGCCACCACCTCCACCACCGCCACCCCCTCCAAACCCGAATCTCTGCGCGAGGCCCTGCAGATCACCGGCGAGCAGCGCCGTCTTAAGAGGCCCGAGCATCTGCGCATTGGTCCCCGCCTTCTCGAGCGAGTCGAACACCACCCCGATGCGGCGGGCGATCAGTGTGCTGTCGCGCCGCTGCGAGGGCGACAGCGGCTGGGGCGGCGGCGTCCGGCCCTGGAAGCCCCAGGTCACGCGGTGCAGCCCCGGGCCGCCCGGACCGTTCACGGTTCGCACCGTGTCGCCGCGCACGTCGCTGATGACGACCTTGGTCTGCGTGCGGCGGTCGCCGCTGGTGAGCCGGTACAGGATCTCGGCGCCGTACTGCGGGCTCGGGGAGATGAACTGCTTGTGCCCGCCGCTCGCGTTCGCCCGCACCGCGTCGCCGTACTCGTAGGCGGTCTTCGGCTCGAACAGATACGCGCTCGCGGCGAGCACGCCTTCCGCGAGCTGTTCGAGCGGCGTGACGTCCACGATCCAGACGCCGCGGCCGTGCGTCGCGGCCATCAACTCGTGCTCGCGCGGGTGGATCTTGAGGTCGTGCACCGGCACGGTGGGCAGGCCGGTCATGAACTTCTGCCACGACGTGCCCCGATCGCGCGAGATGTACGCGCCCGCGTCCGTGCCGACGTACAGCAGATTCCGGTTGAACGGATCCTCGCGCACCACGTGCACGTAGTCCGGCCCGCCGGTCGGGAGGTTGTGCGTGATGGCTGCGAACGTCTTGCCGAAGTCGGTCGTGACGTAGACGTACGGCGCGAAGTCGTTGGTGCGGTGGCCGTCGAACGTCACGTAGAAGGTGGCCGTGTCGAAGTGCGAGGGCTCGATCCGGCTGACGTACGTGCCCGCGGGCACGCCGGGGAAGCGGCCGGTGAGGTTCTCCCACGCACCGCCGTCGTTGCGCGTGAGCCAGACGTTGCCGTCGTCGGTGCCCGCGTACAACAGGCCCGGCCGGAGCGGCGACTCGGCGAGCGCCACGATGGTGCAGTGCGTCTCGGCGCCCGTCACGTCCGGCGTGATGCCGCCCGTCGTGCGGGTGCTGACGCGGACCTTCATCGTGTCACGTGTGGTGAGGTCCGGGGAGATGGGATAGAGGTTCTCCCCTCGATTGGTGGACTTCATCACCTTGTTCGAGCCGGCGTAGAACGTCGTCGGCGAGTGCGCGGAGAGGAAGAACGGCGTGTTCCAGTTCCAGCGCAGGTCAATTTCGGCGGAGTCGGCGAGCTGGCGCCGGCGCAAGTCGGCGAGCCGCTTCTGCTGCGCGGCGGTCGGCGGCTTGGCGGTGTCGGGATGCTCGATGAGGATCGAATCCTCGAACAGCTGGTAGCGCGGCCGCCAGTTCGGCTTCTGCAGCGACGTGCGCTCGCCGGTCGCGAGGTTCAAACGGCCCATGTTGCCGCCCTGCGACTCCGAGTAGACGATGTTCGGGTCGGTCGGGTCCTGCGCGGTGTAGAAGCCGTCGCCCCCGCCGATCGTGATCCAGTCGGCGTTAGTGATGGCCCCCTGGCGGTGGCGGCTCGGCCCGCACCACGAGCCGTTGTCCTGCAGCCCGCCGCACACGCGATAGGGGAACGCCATGTCGTAGCTCACGACGTAGAGCTGGGCGATCGTGATCACGTTCAGGAAGTCGAAGTTCCCACCCTTGTCCCATGTCTGCGAGACGCCGCCGTCGTCGCCGACGATGAAGTGGCTCGCGTCGTTGGGGTCGATCCACATCGCGTGGTGGTCCACGTGGATGCCCTGCGTGGCCAGGCCAACCGTCTTGCCGCCGTCATTCGAATAGTTGACCGGGGTGGACGACCAGTACACCCGGTTCGGGTCCTTGGGGTCGACCCGCACCTGGGAGTAGTAGAAGGGGCGGACGTCGTTGTCGTTTGTCTTGGTCCACGTCGCCCCGCCGTCCCCGGAGCGGTACAGACCCGAGGGTCGCTTCTGCGCCGCCTTGGCCTTGTCGGCCGTCGCGTTGGGCGCCGTATCCGCTTCGACCAAGGCGTACACTACCTTCGCATCGCTGGGGGCGATGGCGAGGCCGATGCGACCTTTCATCGTCTCAGGGAAGCCGCCGCCTTTCACTTCGGTCCACGTCTTGCCGCCGTCGGTCGTCTTCCACAGGGCGCTGCCGGGGCCCCCGCTCTTGAGGAAGTACGGCCCGCGCACCCGCTCCCAGCTCGACGCGAACAGCACCTCCGGGTTGGTGGGGTCCATCGCGATGTCGATGAAGCCCGCCTTGTCACTGATGAATTTCACGAGCTGCCACGTTTGGCCGCCGTCGGTGGTCTTGTACAGCCCACGCTCGGGGTTTGCCGCCCACGCTTGGCCGAGCGCCGCCACGTACACGATGTTCGGGTTGGTGGGGTGCACCACGATGCGGCCGATGGCGCCGCTCTTCTCGAGCCCCGCGAGCTTCCAGGTGAGCCCACCGTCGGTGGACTTGAAGATGCCGCAGCCCGGGGAGATCGTGTTGCGGGAGTCTTCCTCGCCCGTCCCCGCCCAGACCTGCGTCGTGTCGCTCGGCGCGATCGCGAGCTCCCCCATCGAGATGCAGCGCTGGTTATCGAACACCGGCCGGAACGAGGTCCCGGCGTTGGTGGTTTTCCAGATCCCGCCCGCGGCGGCCGCGACGAAGAACGTCTTCGACGGACTGGGGATGCCGACCACGCTGGACACGCGCCCCCCCATGTTGGCGGGGCCGACGTTGCGCCAGCGGAAGCCGGCGAGCAGGGTGGAGTCGAGGGGGGCGGCCGCCTGAGCGGCGAGGGCGCTAGCCCCGCCCGTCAGGGCGGGGCCCACGAGCAAGAGGAGGATGGCGCTGAGCGCCCAGCGGCGTACGGGCATGACGGCCTCGGGATTGAGTGGAAGAGTGCGACGGCACACCGAAAGAAATACGCGCGAGTCCGCCCGCGCGTTAGGGGCCGGCAGCGACATGCTTGACCACCGTGCCCCCCTTCATCACGAAGACGACGCGCCGCAGGGCGGTGATGTCCTCGACGGGGTTGCCGGCGAGACCGATCAGGTCGGCCTCGAGCCCCGGGGCGATCGCGCCGATCGTGTCCGTCAGCTGGAGCGACTGGGCCGCGAGGGACGTCGCCGACACGATCGCGGCCATCGGCGCTTGGCCGCCCACCTGCACCCGGTAGATCAGCTCCTCCCAGTTTTTCCCGAAGGCGCCCGCTACCGCGTCGGTGCCGAACACGACCCGCAGCTTGGGCCGTCGCAGCGCCTGCTTGAACACCGCCAGCACCAGGGGGACGGCCCGGTGCATCTGCGCGAACCCCTCCTCGGTGTAGTTCTCGATCCCCAGAAACCGCGCCTTGTTGTCGAAGTAGTTCTGGAAGACGAGGTAGAGGTTCGGGTCGAAGAACGTGCCGTGCTCCGCCATCAGATCGAGCGTCGCCTCGTCGAGCAGCACGCCGTGCTCGATCGACGTGGCCCCCGCCAGCACGGCGCGCCGCGCCGCCTCGGCGGCATGCGCATGCACGACGCAGCGCCGTCCATGTGCCTTCGCTTCGCCGCACGCGGCGCGCAGCTCGTCCTCGGAGAGCGTCGGGCCACCGCCTTCGCGGATGCTCTTCGAGCCGAGGATCTTGATCACGTCGGCCCCGCCCGCGACGCGTTGCTGCACGGCGCGCCGCAGCCCGTCCGCGTCGCCCGCCTCGGGCGTGATCCAGTCGAGCGAGGTGACCACACGTGGGCCGGGGATCGTGCCGCGCGCGATCGCGTCGCGCAGGTCGCGATCGAGCGTCGAGCCGATGCTCTGCACGGTCGTGATCCCGGCCATCAAGGCGCGGTACGCGTTCTCCTCGGTATAGAGGACGGTCTGCTCGAGCGGCTCCGAGCCGCCGGGGTCGTTGTGCGCCCGGCCGTTGGCGTCGAAGTGCGACGTGAGATGGACGTGCGTGTCGATCCCGCCGGGCATGACGGTGAGCCCCGTGAGGTCGTACGTCGCCGTGGTGAGCGCGGGATCGAGGCGCGCGATGCGGGATCCGGCGATCACGATGGTCGTGTTCCGGGCGACGCCGCCTCGGCCGTCGAGCACCGTCCCGGCGTGGATCGTGATGGTCGGCGCCTGGCCGAGGGCGAGGGAGGGAACGGTCAGTGCGACGGCGAGGGCGTGACGGCGGAGCGGCATGGGGAGCCTCCGAGGGTTCAAGCAGAAAAGGTGCGTCGGGGCAGCACCCGACGCCACTGCGCTCCAGCGATCACCGACCTCAAGACGGGGGTTGACGCGACGTTGATGGATCGATTCGAGCTTCAGCACTATGTTACGCGGCGTGAGTACTGCTCCAGTGTTGACGGCGGCAGACGTCGAGCGGATGTCGCTCCCGGGAAAGCAGGTTGAGCTGGTCCGCGGGCAGCTGGTGGTCCGCGAGCCGCCGGGGACGTGGCACGGGGCCATTGCGGCGAAGCTGGCGTACCACCTGAGCGATTTCGCGAATCGACAAGGGCTGGGGCTGGTGTTCGCTCAGGACACCGGGTTCAAGATCGCCTCGGATCCCGATACGGTGCGCGCTCCAGACGTCGCGTTCGTAGGGCGCGCGCGTGCTGGGCTCATTGCAAAACGGGGATACGCCGAGCTGGCCCCGGACCTGCTCGCCGAGATCCTGTCGCCCGATGACAGGCCTGCAGAGGTGCTAGCCAAGGTCGCGGACTGGCTCGCCGCCGGCACCAAGCTCGTGTGGGTGGTTGATCCCGAGCGGTCGGAGGTCCGGGTGTACCGCTCCGACGGGAGCCTCTCGGTGCTACGGGAGCACGACTCGCTCGATGGCGAGGACGTGCTCCCGGGATTCACCTGCCCGTTGAGCGACGTACTCGCCTGACGGGTTGGGCGGACGCACCAGCCCTTCCGCCCCCGTCAAATTGCCGCGACGTTCCTATTGCCCGCTGGGCGTGCGGGTCGACATCCAGAGATCCTGCACACCCAAGCCGCCCGGCCGGATCGATGTAAAGATCAACGTCCGGCCGTCGCGCGACAGACTCGGCTGCGAGTCGATGTCGGGCGTGTTTATCGGTGCGTCCAGATGGACCGGTGAAGACCAGGGCTCGTGGACAGTCTGACGCGTGAACACCCACAAATCGAGATTGCCGAACGACCCGGTGCGCGACGAGGACAGGAACAGCTCCAGTCCATCCGTGCGCACGGCCACCTTTTGGTCGGCGCCGGCCGGGTCATTCAGCTCGGGCACCGCGACGGCTGGACCAAGCGGCACACCGTCGTTCGTGAGCGAGACGCGGTAGATGTCGAGGCTGCCGCCCACCGGAGTCCGGTTAAAGTACAGGACGGCGTTGGGCTCCCCCCCTTCGCGCACGTAATACGAGCCGTTCTCGGCCCCCGCGGTATTCACGTCGGGGCCAAGGTTGACTGGGGGGCCCCAGGTGTCACCGTCCGCGCCCGTGCTCACTCGATGCGACACGTAGATGTCGGCACTGCCAAGACCGCCTAGGCGCGTGCTGTAGAAAAACAGCAGGCGACCGTCTTCCGACATTGTCGGTGCGGCCTCGATCGCGTCGCTGTTGATCGGGGCGCCAAGGTTGACCGGCGTTTCCCACGGGCACTGCAAGCACTGCCGGTGGGACATCCAGATGTCGTTGCCGCCGAGTCCACCCAGTCGAGTGGAGACGAAATAGAGCGTGTGCTCATCGGGGGACAGACCGGCGTTCGCGTCGAGGGCGCTCGAGTTCACGACCGGCCCGAGATTCACGGGCTCGGACCACTCGGAGCTGGCGAAGCGGTTGGCCTGGAGCTTGGGCGCGGCGGGATGCGACTCCACCCCACACGCGGCGAGCAGGGCAAGAGAGGCCAGCGAAACAAGGCTCGTGGTGTGCGTGGTCATCATGGAACCTCCCTCATGTTGGCTTTGAGCTAGCGGGGCGAGCCGACCCCCGGGCGATACAGCGAGCGGATCCGCTGGGCGCGGAACACGTAGCCGGCGTTGCCCTCGATGTGCCACACGACTTGTCCTGAAGCATCGTACTCCTCGACGCGGCCCGCCGGCCCGAACGACACGAGGGTGCGGCCGCCAGGGAGGTCCTGCGTGCTGCCGCCGAGTTGCGCCGTCACCCCCGGGCTCGGCCCATAGGACCCGACCAACTGCGCCGTGTGCAGGTCCGCGTCGTAGGCGTACCGCTCGGCCCGGCTGCCCGCGGGATCACCGAGGTTGTCGAGCAGCAGGAGGTGCGCCGGCGCCGTCAGCCGAACGCCGTGCTGAAAGGAGAAGGCCGGGACCCCAGCGTCCTGGAACGCGAACTGGTTCTTGAGGCCGCCCATGCGCCACAGCACCGCGCCGGTTCGCGTGTCGATCTTGGTGATCTCACTCAGGCTCCGGAACGAGACGATCAGGTTGCCGTCGCTGTCGAGGTCCAGCGAGTTGCCGTGCATCCAGTTGACGCTCGGCCCGGTTCGGCTCGCCGGCGCCAAGTCGGTGATCTCGAAGTGGTCGAACGGATTCCACTGGAACAACAGCTCGCCCACCGAGCTGACGTGCTGGACCACGGTGCCCATCACCTGCGCGTTCGCGACACCGCCCAGCCCGGAGAGATCCATGGTCCGCGTCTCGTCGCACATGATCCAGTACGCGCCGTCCGGCTCGGCGATCAGATCGTGGAAGCGGGGCGGGAGGCCGCCCGCGCAGCCGAAGGTTCGCGTCAAGTTGCCGAGCGGATCGATCTCGACCCACCGAGGGATGACCGTCGGGTCGGGGATGGAGGGTCGGGCGACGTAGCGTCCCGTGGGCTCGGCCTCGAAGTTGAGCCCGGGACCGTACGGGGAGAAGCGGTGATACCAGACCACCCGCCCGCCGTTGTCGATGACGAGGCCGAACAGGCCGGCGGCGAAGACGACATATCCGGGCGAGGGATCCGCCCCGCTGGCGACGTACCGCGGCAGGTCGGCTGGAAGTGTGCCCGTACTGAAGGCGAGGCTATCGCCGAGGACGGCGTGGTCGCCCCCGTACGCCACGAACCGCAAGATGTAGCGGGTGTCGGGAAGGAGGCCGAGCACGGGGACCAGGACGGAGTCGCCTGCCAGGGTCACGGCCGGCGTAGCGCTGTCGAGCGCTGACCCCGCGAGGCCGTAGCGAACCGCGACGCTGTCGGCGCGCCGGACTCGGCCCGTGACCACGGCGCTGAGCACATTGCTCGGGTTGTCAGCCACTGCACTCGCGAGGATGGCAGGCGGCGGAGGAGGCGTTACGCCGTCGTCCGTCCCGCACCCGACGCTGATGAGCAGTGCCGCTACGAGCAGTCCTCCGCTGCGCGACGCCTCGGGCCGGCGCGGCGAGCCGCACCCACCTGTCGCTCCCATCGCGTCACGGCCGCCAGGCGGGCGCATAATCGGCGCCGGCCGTAAGCATGGTCAGGCCCGTACCTGCCGCGTTCATCACCAGCAACCCGCGCGAGGAGCAGCCGGAGGACGGGTCGCAAACGACGTTGGCGACCACGATCTTGGAGCCGTCCGGCTTCCAGGCGGGGTCCCAGGCGGCGGTTCCGGGGCTGAGTCTTGTGACGTCGCCGCCGTCGGGGTTCATCGTGGCGAGCTCGTACGCGCCGGCGTACCGAGTGGTAGCGAACGCGATGCGCGAGCCGTCCGGCTTCCAAGCTGGCAAGGCGTCCTGCCCCGGGTCGCTCGTCAGCCGGGTGAACCCCGTGCCGTTCGCGTTGATGACGCAGATATCGCTGTTGCCGCTGTCCACGACGCACGTGAACGCCAGCCGGGTGCCGTCCGGCGACCAGGCCGGCTTGGACACGGCTTGGGGCGCGTCGGTGAGCAGGGTGGGGACGCCGGCGTTCATGACGTACACACCGCTGCGACCACTGCGCGAGCTGATGAACGCGATCTTCGTGCCGTCGGGGGACCACGTCGGCTGCGCATCCGAGGCCTCGTTCGTGAGGAGCACGCGGCCCGAGCCGTCGGCGTTCATCACGGCTAACCCGACGGCATAATAGTAGCAACCGTAGTAGTAGTAGTCACAGTAGTAGTCTATCGCGGCGAACGCGATCTTCGCGCCGTCCGGCGACCAGCTCGGCCCGGTGCCCGTCGCGAGGGTGACCGTGTTCGAGCCGTCGGCGTACGCGACGGCGATGGTCGCTTCGTCGACCGACGTCTTTGACTGGAAGGCGATCTTCTCCACTCGCACGCAGGTGAGCTGGAACGTCGTCCGCACGGTGTCGCGCGTGACGCCGCCTGTGGTCACGTGCACGGTGCGTGGATTGTCACCGGCCAGCGCGCAGTTCCCCACCGCGCCGAACAGTATGACGCTGTGATCCCCCCCGCTCACCCCCTCGATGACGGCCGTCGCGTTGACGCCGAGCGGGCGCTGCTGCCCGTTGTCCAGGAGCACGGTGTAGCCGTCCGGATCGAGATCGATTCCCGAGGTCGCCGCCGTGACCTGGATGGTGCCGGTCACCGCGACGCAGGTCACCTCGAAGGTCGTCCTGGCCGTGTCGCGTGTAACGCCGCCCGTCGTCACATGCACGGCGCGCGGATTGTCCCCGGCGATCGTACAGTTCCCGGCCGGGCCCACCAGCCGGACCGTGTGATCCCCGGCGGTCAAGCCGCCGACGGTCGTGGCTCCGTTCACGGGCAGCGGTGCCAGCGATCCGACGTCGATCAGGACGGTATAGCCGTTGGGGGTGAAATCCACTCCCGAGGTCGCGGCCTTCACCTCAATGCTGCCGGTCACGGCGACGCAGGTCACCTGGAACAGCGTCCGTGCCGTGTCGCGCGCGGCGCCACCGGTGATCACATGCAGCGTGCGGGGATTGTCCCCGGCGACCGTGCAGTTCCCGGCGGCGCCCGAGAGCACCACGCTGTGGTCTCCCCCGGCGAGACCGTCGATAGTGACGGTCCCGGCTGCGAGGAGCTGCCGCAGGGACGCGCCATCGATCTGCACCGCGTAGCCGTTGGGATCGAGATCGATTCCCGCGGTCGCCGCTGTGACCTGGATGCTGCCGGTTGCCGCCCCGCAGGTCACCTGGAACGTGGTCCGGGCGGTGTCACGCTTGACCGCGCCCGTCGTGACGCTCACCGCGCGTGGGTTGTCCGGGGCGACTGGGCAGTTCGCTGCCGCGCCGGTCAGCGTGACCGTGTGACTCCCCGCGCCGAGACCCTCGAACCTGGTGGTACCGCTCACCGCGAGCATCTGGGAGGTGCCACCGTCGAGCTGGACGGTGTAGCCGTCCGGATCGAGATCGATCCCTGAGGTGACTGCGACTACCTCGATGACCGCCGTCGTGGCGACGCAGGTGACCTGGAACGTCGTCCGCGCGGTGTCGCGTTTGACCGCGCCCGTCGTGACGCTCACCGTGCGCGGGTTGTCCGCTGCGACCGGGCAGTTCGTCGCCGCGCCCGCGAGCGTGACGGTGTGGCTCCCCCCTTGGAGTCCCTCGAACCTGACGGTGCCGGTCACGGCCCGCGTCTGGGCTGCGCCGGCGTCCACCTGGACGGTGTAGCCGTCCGGAT
>Ga0137365_10005523_pt1 | contig 10140 bp, 8 predicted proteins | sample SagtaG_9_FD_104799 | JGI IMG/M metagenome (GOLD analysis project Ga0137365, IMG submission 104799) | Vadose zone soil microbial communities from Sagehorn Ranch, Mendocino, California, USA - Sage1_L_40_16 metaG | ecosystem: Environmental > Terrestrial > Soil > Vadose zone | place: USA: California... | reverse complement strand
GACAGCCGTAGGCGGACCGGCTTACAGCCGCGGATCGACCGGCTCGCTCTCCAGCGCGAGCACGCCGAACACGCACTCGTGCACGCGATACGCCGGCTCCCGGCGGACGAACCGGTCGAGCGCGGCGGTTCCCAGCAACCCGGCTAGACGACCGCCTCCAGCGACCCTAGGCATCCGGCGTCAGCGGGCAGCCACCCCGATTTTCAGCCCGGAACGGGCGTCCACGCAGGGGTTATCTGGGCTAGACGGACTAGTCAGACCGTCCTCTTCATACCAGCGCCCGATGGTCTCGCCGCAAGGGTCATCGGGCATGTCTGCTCGTCTGCCTCCTGGGAACCCGGTTCTCGGGTTCCTAGGTCAGCTGCTTGCCAGCGGACAGCAGGTCCTCGCAAGCGTGGACGACCCGGGCGCTCATCGCGTCCTCGGCCGCCTTGCCCCAGCTGCGCGGGTCATAGAACTTTTTGCTGCCCATTTCGCCGTCGACCTTCAGGACGCCGTCGTAGTGAGTGAACATGTGGTCGGCGACCGGCCGGGTGAACGCGTACTGCGTGTCGGTGTCCACGTTCATCTTGACGACGCCGTAGGAGATCGCCTCCCGGATGTCGTCCAGGTCAGAGCCCGACCCGCCGTGGAACACAAGGTCGAACGGCTTGTCCCGGTCGTATTTCCGGCCTACCGCCTCCTGGATGCCGGCCAGCACCGACGGCCGCAGCTTGACGTGTCCTGGCTTGTAGACGCCGTGCACATTGCCGAACGTGGCGGCCAGGATGTACCGGCCACGCTCGCCGAGCCCCAGCGCCTCGGCGGTCGCGAGCGCGTCGTCCGGCGTGCTGTAGAGCTTCTCGTTGATCGCCCCGACAACACCGTCCTCCTCGCCGCCGACCACCCCGATCTCCATCTCCATGATGATGTGCGCGGCCGCGCAGTCGGCCAGCACTTCGGCGGCGATCTGCAGGTTCTCGGCGAGCGGCACGGCGGAGCCGTCCCACATGTGCGACTGGAAGAGTGGCTGCTGACCGCGGGCCACCCGTTCCTTGGAGATCTGGATGAGCGGGCGGACGAAACCGTCGAGCTTGCCCTTGGGGCAGTGATCGGTGTGCAGAGCGATATGCACCGGGTACCGGTCCGCCACTGCGGCGGCGAACTGCGCCAGCGCCGCCGATCCGATCACCATGTCCTTCACCGCGGCACCGGACAAGTACTCAGCGCCACCGGTGGAGACCTGGATGATCCCGTCGCTGCCGGCTTCGGCGAAACCGCGGAGGGCTGCGTTCAGCGTCTGGCTCGACGTTACATTGATGGCCGGGTACGCGAAGCCTTGCTCCTTGGCCCGGTCGAGCATCTGTGCGTATATCTCTGGCGTCGCAATCGGCATGACAGCTACTCCCTGTTGTCGTCCTGGCATCTCCTAGTATCCCGGAGCCTGCGCCCTTCCAGCACTGGCACCGGCCTGCTATCGGCCAGAGCCTGCGCAGTTCCCGCGCTGGCAGCCGGCCTGCTAGCGGCGCCAATTGGCTCCGGTGCACGTCGGCGGGGCTAGTCTCGCTGCATGGGACGTCATGATGCCGATCCCAGGGAACGCCTGCGGTACGTGATCGTCGCGGTAGTCGTCATAGCCGTGATCTTCCTCCTCTTGGTGGGAATCTCCGCACTGCATGACCTGGCCGGGCACTAGTCAAACGCCGCCACGTCGGCCAATTCGTACGCTGCGCGGTACGGCAGCCCGCGCTCGCCGATGCGCGAGCGCGCGCCGCGGTCCACGATGACCGCCACGCCCACCACGTCCGCGCCCGCGTCGCGCAGCGCGTCGGCCGCGGTCAGCACGGAGTTGCCTGTCGTCGAGGTGTCCTCGACGGCGAGTACGCGGCGGCCGGCGACATCCGGGCCCTCGATTCGCCGCTGCAGCCCGTGTGCCTTCTCCGCCTTGCGCACCACGAAGGCGTCGAGCACCCTGCCGCGTGCGGCCGCGGCATGCAACATCGCTGCGGCCACCGGATCGGCGCCTAGCGTCAGGCCGCCGACCGCATCGTAAGACAGATCCGCGGTCACCTCGAGCATGACCCGGCCGGCCAGCGGGGCGGCCCGGCCAGCCAGCAGTATCCGGCGCAGGTCGATGTACCAGCTTGCCCGCTGACCAGATGACAAGATAACGTCCCCGCGCACGACAGCCTGACTTCTGATCAGGGCAAGCAGGTCATCGCGATCGGTCACGAAATCCGACCCTATCCCGCGGCGCCTTGGCCGGCCCCGGCGCGCGGCCAGCCCGGCGCGCGGCCGGTCCGGGGTGCTGGGCGGTCCGGGGTGCTCGGCGAGCCGGGAATGCTGGCCGGTCCGGGGTGCTGGCCGGTCCGGGGTGCTGGGCGGTCCGGGGTGCTCGGCGAGCCGGGAATGCTGGCCGGTCCGGGGTGCTCGGCGAGCCGGGAATGCTGGCCGGTCCAGGGTGCTCGGCGAGCCGGATACTGGCCGGTCTGGAATGCTGGCCGGTCTGGAATACTGGCGGTCCGGGATGCTGGCCGGCCCGGGGAGCGTGCCGGCTACTTACGCCGCTGCTCGCCGCAGTCGGCCAGCGGCACCCGCTGCCCCCGCTCGCAGTGGCGGCAAACCTGGTTACCGGGCAGGACACCGGGCCTGGCATGCTTTGCGCTGGGTTACAGGTTGAGTACGTCCCTGATCCGCGCTATATGTCACGGCAGTTGCCGGGCGCTGGTAACGTCTCGCGTCGAGGGAAGGACGGTGTCGCGTGGATCGTTGCGCGCTGTTCGTGGACGCGGGCTATGTGCTCGCCGATGGCGCAATGGCCGTCCACGGGACCCGCAACCGAGACTCTGTTTCCTGGGATTATTCCGGTCTGCTCAAGTTTCTCTCCGGGCTATCGCTGGACCGTAGCGGCTTGCCCATGCTGCGGTGCTACTGGTACGAGGCGACGGTCGAGGGGCGGCGGACATCCGACCATGACACTCTCGCTGACCTGCCCGGACTCAAGCTTCGGCTCGGCAGGATGCGCCCCGGCCGCCGCGAGGGCGTCGAGGCCGAGATGCACCGTGACCTGAACACCCTGGCCAGAAACGGGGCGATCACCGACGCTATCCTCGTCAGCGGCGAAGAGGATCTTGCCGAGGTGGTCGCCGAGGTGCAGGACCTCGGGATCCGGGTCATTCTCGTGCATATCACCGTGGACGGGAACTGGACGATCGCGCGGCCACTGCGCCAGGAGTGCGATGACATTCTCGAGATAGGCAGCGCCCACCTGCGGCCATTCGTCGACTTGATCGCCGGCGCCGAGCCAGCGCATCGTGCGGATGAGTACTCGGCCGGTGCCTACCCAGGCCGATCCCTGGCCAACGGCCACGGGTCGGCCGTCGGCGCCGTGACTCATCGTGGACTGCCCGCTGCGGCATTGCCTGCTCCGCCGCCCATCTACACCGCCCCGATCGTCACGGACTTCCAGCGCGCCACCCAGCCGCCGTCCGGCGCCCGCCCGGCTCCGCAGGATGAGCAGCTACCCTCGCGAAGCCGGCAGGGTGACCTGCCGGGCCAGCCGGGCGGCGCTCAGCATGCCCAGCCGGGTGGCGCTCAGCATGCCCAGCCAGGCGGGACGCAGCAAGCCCAGCCGGGCGGCGCTCAGCAAGGCCAGGCGACCGGGATCCAGAGCCAGCCCGGTGACCTGCCGGGCCAGCAAGGCGGAATCCAGCAGGGCGGAATCCAGCAGGGCAAGCCTGGCAACTTGCAGCAGGGCAAGCCTGGCAACTTGCAGCAGGGCAAGCCTGGCAACTTGCTGCAGGGCAAACCAGCCGAGTTGCGGGACCAGCCGGGCGGGGCCCATGCCCAGCCGGCCGGGATCCAGGGCCAGTCAGGTGACCTGCCTGGCCAGGCCGACGGCGGACTGCAGAGCCGGCCCGCCGGGATCCACGGCCAGCCCAGCGGACTGCAGCCCAGCGGACTGCAAGGCCAGCCCGCCGGGAGTCACGGCCAGCAGAGCCAGCTGGGCGGAGCGCAGCCTTCCGGTGCGGCGCAGCAGGGCCAGCCCGCCGCGCCGCAGCCAGCCCAGCCGGGCGGAATGCCGCGCAGCGGCAACTCGCCAGCAAGTTTCGGTGCGCCGAGTCCGCTCAGCGCCCCAGCCGGGTCAGGATCACCTCAGCACGGTGATGACCAGGCGCCCAGGCCGCAGAGCACGCAAAGTTATCCGCCGGATCCGTTCCTTGACCGGATGCCAGCGTCGGCCACCGACAGCCCGGCCGGTCCGGAGGCCGGCCAGCCGGGCGGCTCGCAGCGCCACGGCCAGGGCGGCGGGGCATGGCAGTACCCGCCGGAACAATACTCCCCGGGTGGTCAGTATCAGCCGCCCGAGCACTACATCCCGGCGGAGCAGTACCCGCAGGCTGAGCAATACCAGCCCGCGGAGCACTACCCGCCGGCCGGAGCCGGCGGCCCGTACGGCGGATCCGCCGAGCAACGGCAGCCGGGCCAGTTCTCCGGCCCGCAGCATGGCCAGCATGCCGGCAGCGCGCTTGGCCCGGCTTTCGCCCCGCAGGGCGGTCCCTACAGCGGCCCTCAGCCCGTCGCGCCCCAGGCGCCCGTTCCGCCGCCAGTGGCCGTCTCGCTGGCCGACGCGGTACAGGCGGCACACGCCGAGGGCTTCGGCTTCGGGGAGGCGGTGGCGCGCGACGCGCCTGCCCTGTGGCTCGAGGCGGTGCTAGCGCGCAAACCCCGGATGCCTTCTGACCTCGTGGCCAGGCTGCTCCAAGGCTCGGCACTGCCGATCGATTCGCTGCTTCACGACGAGGTGCGGCATGCGCTCAGGCGAGGATTCTGGGATGCGCTTGAGCGCTCCCGGCGGTAGGCCGGACTCCGCGCAGGATCGGTAGCGCGACTGCGCGTTGAAAGCCCCGTCCGGGTGGGTACGTTCTGTATCGTGCCTGTTTTGAGTCGCGAGGAATTTGACGCAATAGAGTTCGACGCCGCCTTTAGCGGCGAGCATGAGGCCGCAGCGCAGCGGATGAGCAGGCTTGCCGTCACTGGCATCCAGAGCCCATCCATGCCACGCGCAGAGGCATTTCTGCGTGCGGGCGAGCAATGGCTGCTTGCCGACGATCCCGCCGCGGCGGCCAGCGGATTCCGGCTCGCGCTGGCTGACGGCGGGCCGGTATTCGTGGATCCGAGGGTTCCGCTGTCCAGGGCGCTCTTCATGCTCGACAAAACGGCCGAGGCGCAGGCCCTGATAGCCGCGCTGAAGGAGGAGGGCCGGCGCGATCCGCGGGTGTGCGACCTTGTGGCCGAGATACTTGTCGAGCGCTCCGACCTGAACGGCGCCCTGGACTGGGCGACCGCCGGCGTGCAGCTGTGCCTGCAGCGCGAGGAGGACCGTGCCCGGCGGCCCGGCCTCCGGTCCGCGGATGCGGATCCGGGCGATGAGGACCGGGCCGAGCTGCGGATGCTGCTGAGCCTGCGGTACCGGATCCGCAATGACCTGGGGCTGCCCGAGGACGACTACGACAGGCTGCTCGACGAGCCGCCTACCGCGGACGAGGACGCAGGGACGGCGGCCGGCCGGTCGGCGCGCACGGTCAGCGAGTCCGACGCCGGATCGAGGTCAACGAGGACCACGTCACCGTCCGCGATGTCGCCGGACAGGAGGCCGCGGGCCAGCTGATCGCCGATGGCTGACTGGATGAGCCTGCGCAGCGGCCTGGCGCCGTAGACCGGGTCAAAACCGGTGACTGCCAGCCACTCGCGCGCGGCAGGGCTGACGGTGAGGGCGAGCCTGCGGTCGGCGAGCCGCCGGGAGAGCCTGGCTACCTGCAAGTCGACGATCTCGGTGAGTTCCTCGGTGGAAAGCGCGTCGAAGAGAATGACGTCATCAAGCCGGTTGAGGAATTCCGGCTTAAAGGTCGTCCGCACCACTGACATGACGGCGTCCCGCTTGGCCTTATCGTCCAGCGCGGGATCGGCGATGAACGCTGATCCCAGGTTGGACGTAAGGATGAGGATGGTGTTGCGGAAGTCGACGGTACGGCCCTGCCCGTCGGTGAGCCTGCCATCATCGAGTACCTGCAGCAGGATGTCGAAGACCTCCTGGTGCGCTTTTTCCACCTCGTCGAGCAGCACGACGCAGTACGGCCGCCGGCGGACGGCCTCGGTGAGCTGGCCGCCTTCCTCGTATCCGATGTAGCCGGGCGGCGCGCCGACCAGCCGGGCGACCGAATGCCGCTCTGAGTACTCGCTCATGTCGATCCGGACCATCGCGCGCTCGTTGTCGAACAGGAAATCGGCGAGCGCCTTGGCCAGCTCGGTCTTGCCGACCCCGGTCGGCCCGAGGAACAGGAACGAACCGGACGGGCGGTCAGGATCGGAGATGCCCGCCCGCGACCTGCGGACCGCATCGGAGACGGCCTGAACGGCCCTGGCCTGGCCGACGATCCTGTTGCGGAGCTCGCCCTCCATCCTGAGCAGCTTGCCGGTCTCGCCTTCCAGCAGCCGCCCGGCCGGGATTCCGGTCCAAGCGGACACCACGTCGGCGACGTCGTCCGGTCCCACCTCTTCCTTGACCATGGGCCGGGAAGCGGTGGCCGCCAGGCCCGCCGGTGCGCCAGGGTCCCCGGCCTCGCTGGCCGCCTGGGCCGCCGCTTCGGCGATCTCCCGCTGGAGGGCCGGGATCTCGCCGTACATGAGCCTCGACGCGGTCTCGAAATCCGCGTCACGCTGGGCCCGGTCGGCCTGGCCGGTCAGGTCGTCGAGCCGCTTCTTCATCTCGCCGACCTTGTTGAGCCCGGCCTTCTCCCGCTCCCAGCGTGCGACCAGCGCGGTCAGCTGCTCCTGGCGGTCGGCAAGCTCCGCGCGCAGCCGTTCCAGCCGCTCCTTGCTGGCCGGGTCGGCCTCCCCGGCCAGGGCAAGTTCCTCCATCCGCATCCGGTCAACGGACCGCTGCAGCTCATCGACCTCGACCGGCCGGGAATCGATCTCCATCCGCAGCCGGGACGACGCCTCGTCGATCAGGTCGATTGCCTTGTCCGGGAGATATCTGGCCGTGATATACCGGTCGGACAGGGTCGCCGCGGCCACCAGAGCCGCGTCGGAGATCTGCACTTTGTGATGCGCCTCGTACCGGCCCCGCAGCCCCCGCAGGATCGCGATCGTGTCCTCGACCGAAGGCTCCCCGACGAAAATCTGCTGGAACCGCCGCTCCAGGGCCGGATCCTTCTCGATCCGCTCGCGGTACTCATCCAGCGTGGTGGCACCGACCATGCGCAGCTCGCCGCGGGCCAGCATCGGCTTGAGCATGTTTCCCGCGTCCATCGCGCCCTCTGCCGCGCCGGCCCCGACCACCGTGTGCAACTCGTCGACGAACGTGATGATCTCGCCTTCGCTCTGCTTTATCTCGTTCAGTACCGCCTTGAGGCGCTCCTCGAACTCGCCGCGGTACTTGGCCCCGGCCACCATCGCGCCCAGGTCGAGGGCCACGATCCGCTTTCCGCGCAGTGACTCCGGCACGTCGCCGGCCACGATCCGCTGGGCGAGTCCCTCCACCACCGCGGTCTTGCCGACGCCCGGCTCGCCGATCAGCACGGGGTTGTTCTTGGTACGCCGGCTGAGCACCTGGATCACCCGGCGGATCTCGGCGTCCCGGCCGATCACCGGGTCAAGCTGGCCGTCGCGTGCGCGGTGCGTCAGGTCGATGCCGTACTTCTCCAGTGCCTGGTAGGTCCCTTCCGGGTCCTGCGTTGTCACCCGGGCACTGCCGCGCACCTGCTGGAACGCGTTCAGCAGCTCGTCCGGGCCGGCTCCGGCCTCGCGCAGCAGCGCCGCGGCCTGGCCTCCGTCCGCGGCCAGGCCGACCAGCAGGTGCTCGGTCGAGACGTACTCATCCGACATCTCCCTGGCGCGCTTCGCCGCGGTGGCCAGGGTGGCGAGCAGCTGCCGCGAGGTCTCCGGCGGGCCGACGGTGGTCCCGGCCGCTCGGGGCAGCCGGACCAGCAGTTCCTCCGCCCGCTTCGCGGTGGTGGCCGGGTCGGCCCCGACCGCCCGCAGCAGCGGCGCAGCGGTGCCGCCGCTCTGCTCGATCAGCGCGACGAGCAGGTGCAGCGCGTCGACGTTGGGGTTCCCGGCGGCCGCGGCGCGCTTGACAGCCTCGGACAACGCTTCCTGGCTCTTGCGAGTCAGCTTGTCATCCATTGTCTGCGTCCTTCCTGGTCTCGCTGGGCACTATGCCGCTGGGCAGCACGGCGGCTGCCCTGGCCGCGTCCGCGGCGGTCCCGCCGGCGGCGGCAGTCGGCGGCGGAGATGGCGGCCGCCCTGACTGGGCGGGCCGGGGCGCGGCAGTGCCGCCAGGCGCGCGGACGGGCACCAGCGCGCCGCCGCCGGTCCGAGTCCTGAGCAGGCCAGCCAGCCGGGCGGCGACGGCGCGGGTGGACTCAAGCTCAGCGCGCAGCCGGACGATCTCGGCCTGGGTCTCCGCCAGCCGCAGCCGGCTGCGCCGGTCCTCGTCTTCCAGCGCGAGAATCCGCTTGATCCCGGAAAGGTTGATGCCCTCCTCCTGCGAGAGGCGCTGGACCTCGCGCAAGACGAGGATGTCGCGGAGCGAGTAACGGCGTCCGCGGCCTGCCGTCCGGCCAGGGCGGACCAGGCCCATCCGGTCGTAGGCACGCAGCGTCTGCGGGTGCAGCCCGGACAGCTGGGCGGCAACGGAGATGACATAGACCGGCGAATCGTCGGAGAGCTCGAACTCGTTGATCATGTCTTTCCCCGCACCACTCTCAGCCGGCCTTCGCCCGGCGCAGCAGGTCTTCCCTCAGGTCGCCATCCCCGGCTGCCTTCCTGAATGTCTCGATCGCCTCGCGCTCCTCGTCGTTCAGCTGCTTCGGGACCTGAACGTCCACGGTGACCAGGAGATCGCCCACGGTGCCGTCCGGACGGCGGACGCCCTTGCCGCGGACCCGGAAGGTCCGGCCGTTCGGGGTGCCCGCCGGAATCCGGACATTCACCGGCATCGTGCGATGGCCAGGCACCTTGATCTCCGCGCCCAGCGCGGCCTCGGGGAAGGTGACGGGCACGCTGACGGTCAGGTTGTGGCCGGACCTGCCGAACACCGGGTGCGGCTTCACGTGCACCCGGACGTACAGGTCGCCCGCCGGGCCGCCGCGCTCGCCGGGAGCGCCCTTGCCCTTGAGCTTGATCCGCTGGCCGTCGCCAACCCCGGCCGGGATGCGCGCCTGGATGGTCCTCGTGCTCATCGCGCGGCCGCTGCCCGAGCACACCGGGCACGGATCATCCACGACGAGGCCGCGGCCACGGCAGGTCCGGCACGGCTCGGAAAACGCGAAGTTGCCCAGGTTCTTGCTGGCCTGCCCGGTGCCCTCGCAGGTAGGGCAGACCCTCGGCACGGTTCCCGCCTTTGCCCCGGTGCCCATGCACGACTTGCACGGGCCCTCGCCGGCCAGCCGCAATGACACGGTGACGCCGTCGATCGCGTCGCCGAACGTCAGCGAGGTCTCGGTCTCGATGTCCGCGCCGCGCCTGGGCCGCGTCTGGGTAGTGGTGCGGCCGCCGAAGACGCCGCCGAGCAGGTCACCGAGGCGCCCGCCGGTGCTGCCGGGCTGGCCGCCGAAGATGTCACCGAGATCGAAGCCGAACCCGCCCTGGCCGCCCTGCTGCCCCGGCATGCGGACCCCGCCGCTGCCGAACAGCGACCTGGCCTCGTCGTACTCCTTGCGCCGCTTCTCGTCGGACAGCACGTTGTACGCCTCGGAGATCTCCTTGAAGCGCTCCTCGGAAACGGCGTTGCCCTTGTTGGCGTCCGGATGGTACTTGCGCGCAAGCTTGCGGTACGACTTCTTGATCTCATCCGGTTTTGCGTCCTTGGAGACGCCGAGGACCTTGTAGTAGTCCTTCTCGAGGAAGTCCTTGGTGCTCATCGGCCACTCCTCGTCCGGTCAGTCAGGATCGCTTGCGCGCGGGGTACCTTCGTCGGCCGGAGAATCGCCGGGGCCGCCGACGTCCGGGGCGGCATCGGGCGCCTGCCCGCCGTCCGGGCCGTCCGGGGTGCCCGCCGATTCCTGGCCGTCAGGCTCGACTAGGTCGCCAGGCTCGACTAGGTCGCCAGGCTCGACTAGGTCGCCAGGCTCGACTAGGTCGCCAGGCTCGACT
>Ga0137365_10005516_pt1 | contig 10145 bp, 8 predicted proteins | sample SagtaG_9_FD_104799 | JGI IMG/M metagenome (GOLD analysis project Ga0137365, IMG submission 104799) | Vadose zone soil microbial communities from Sagehorn Ranch, Mendocino, California, USA - Sage1_L_40_16 metaG | ecosystem: Environmental > Terrestrial > Soil > Vadose zone | place: USA: California... | reverse complement strand
TCTCTGTGTGTTGACCGCGCCGTCCCGGCGAACCACGCGGGTTGCCGGGACGGCGCGGGAGACGCGCGCTCCGTGCGAGCTGTCAGGCCATGCCGAGCGCTGTTGCCTGGGCGCCTACCTGCTCCGCAGCCAGGTGACACTGAAGTCCGTGCCACCCGTGAGCCCGGAAACGCTGACCTTCGGGCGCCCGGAGTTGCCGACCATGATGATCTGGGTCGGATTGAAGTTACCCAGGTTCGAACCGTTGGCCTTGGAGGCGCTGAAGTTCACCGTGCCAAAGTTGGCCAGCGGCAGCACGCCGCCGTTCGAGGACGGCGCCTCAGCGATCACCTCGGCGGACGACCTGGCGGCGCCGCTGAGTGAAGCGCTGATGGTGTGCATCCAGCCCTGCGTGACGTCCTGCAGAAAGAGTGTGAAGCTGCTGCCGCTGTTGAAGGTGACAGAAGCGTTGAAAACGTCACCGGGGCGAACGGTGTCGCTGAAGTTGACGGGAAACGCCGGGTACATCTCGTACCAGGAGTAGTAGACGGGCGTGCTGCCGTTGCAGTCGACCTCGCTCCCGGTCTGTTCTACTGTGCCGCTGCTGAAGCCGTCCAGGCCGACCCAGAAGCTCGAGTACTGATGACCGGATGAGCAGTGACCGGTGGGCTCCACCCAGCTTGCCGAGACACTGCTGAACGCGCCGTTGGCGCCGGTGGCCGCGTAACCTGACCAGTTGGTGCTGCCCACTGCGTTTCGTGATCCAACGCGTCCGAGTAGCGGCGCGGTCCCGTGCCCGGTGGGTCTGACCAGGTGCGCGGATGGCCTGATCAGGTGTCCGGCCGTGCGGGACCCATGCGACGTCGCCGCGGCGGTGCCTGCCGCGAGCATCGAACCGATCACCAGCGTCAAGGTTGCGAGGGGTATGCACCATCGTCGTAACATGCGGGCTCCTTCTCCTGTTGCGGGGCGTGATGCGGCGATTCGGTTGCCTCCTTCCCGTTGCGCCGCATCCGCGACAGTCGCCGTGAATGTACGCCGAGTGATGGTCAAGAAAAGTCAAATAAATAGGCAAGTTTTAGTATATTAACTTCGCATAACAGCCTAAATTGGGATATTTCAGACGGTCTCACCGAGGCCTTGCCAGCGCGGAAAGCAGTCGGTCCAGCGAGGATCGGAGGTTCCAGCGGGCGGCGAGACCCTCCAACCTGGCCAGGTCCTTCGGTGCCGTCGGCAGCCGGTCATCGAGCGCAGGAATCGGCACATCGGTGGCTACTCTCACGACGGGCACCGCCGCTTCAAGATAGTCGCGGGCGCCGGCCAGCTTCGGCCTGCTGCTACCGAGCCCGCTCGCAGCAGGCTCCAAGTCGAGCGCCGAAAGCATCGCCCCGACCGTGCCAAAACGGCGCACAAGCGCGGCAGCCGTTTTGGAGCCAATTCCCCGCACCCCCGGCAGGCCGTCACTTGGGTCACCGCGCAGCACCGCGAACTCCGCGTAGGCCCGGCCGGGTATGTCGTAGCGCGCGGTCACTCCCGCCTCGTCCACGGCTTCGAGCCTGGCGAAGCCACGCGCGGTGTACAGGACGCGGATCTGCCGGGCATCGTCGACGAGCTGGAACAGATCCCGGTCACCAGTCACGATGTCAACGGCGATGTCGGCCCGTGTGGCCAGGGTGGCGATCACATCGTCGGCCTCGTAGCCTCGCGCCTCGGCCTGGGCTATGCCGACCGCGTCAAGCACCTCACCTATCAGCGGTACTTGTGCGGTGAGTGCATCAGGTGCGATCTCAGACCCGTCAGGCGCGGCACGGTGCGCCTTATAGCTGGGCAGCGCATCAACACGGAAGGCTGGCCGCCAGTCGCCATCCATGCAGGCGACGAGCCGCGTCGGCCGGCGACTCTGCGCGTCGCGCCCGGCTGGACCGGCCTGGCCGCGCGGTCTGCCATTGCCGCCCCGCACCAGCCAGGCGATCATGTCGAGCAGGCCGCGCACCGCGTTCACCGGCATCCCATCCGGCGCCCTTACAGAATCGGGCACTCCATAGAACGCCCGGTAGTACAGCGCCGGGGTGTCGAGCAGCATCAGATGTGGACTCACGCAGACATAATTCCAGTTCGATGTCATGTGCGGGTGGCAAGGAACCGCCGTTCCTTTTCCGGATCGAGACCGACGGGCGGACGCCCACGCGGCACGTGCGAGCCGCCTTCAGCGCACAGCCAACGCCAGGTGTCTGCCACGGTATCCGTCGCGGGTCTGCACGCGAGCCCGGCGGCGTGCGCCCGCTCCACGTTGCAATCGTGCAGCCCGGCTGCCTCTCCGGTGGGCGGCAGCCAGATCGGCAGTTCCGTCCACGCCTCGATTCCGGCCGCCGATATCGCCTCCGGCGAGGCCCAGACCAGTTCGGCGTCTGGCCCGGACTCCCTTTTCGCCGCGGCGAGCAGCGAGCCCATTGTCGCGTGCCCGGACCGGCTGACCACGTTGAAAACACCGCCCAGGCCTTTCTGTGCGCAGGCGAGCATCCAGGCCGCGAGGTCCCGCACGTCGAGCAGTTGCAATGGCCGGTCAGGAGGGCCGGGCGCAAGCACCCGCCCGCCGCGCTGAAGCCTGCGCAGCCACCAAGGCAACCTCCCGACATCCTCATATGGTCCAAGGATCAGCCCGGCGCGAGCCAGCAGGGCCCGCTCACCGAACGCCTCGGCGACTGCGATCTCGCCGCCCCGTTTCGCTTCGGCGTAATCGGTGTCGTCGCCGCTGGATGGGTCGGCCTTGACCACCGTGGCGGTCTCATCCGATCCGACCGGGGTTGGCCAGCTGTACACCGAACGGCTCGACACGTATCCGTAGTGCCCGGCACGCCCCGCCAGCAGCCGCGCGCTGTCCCGCACCACGCGAGGCGCGCCCGACCAGGTGTCGATCACCGCCTCCCATGCGCGGCCCGCAAGCGCGGCCGACAGCGCGCCCGCCGACGTCCGGTCGGCGTGAATTGCCTCCGCGGCGGGCGCGGGCCGGCCAGTCTTGCCGCGCGTCACAACGGTGACCGTATCGCCGCGGTCGAGCGCCGCCGCCACGACCGCGCGGCCGACGAAATGTGTTCCGCCGAGCACCAGGAGCCTCATGGCATCAATCGTGCGAGCGCACGCGTCGGCCGCGACGGCGTTTCGCTGCGAGCGCACCGGATGCGGCGGCGTTTCGCTGCGAGCGCACCGGCCGCGTGGCCGTTGACGCGGAGCCGAATCGGGTGGTTCGTGTGAGATCGTGGGACGCGTGATCTTCGCCGAGAAGCCGGCAGTGGTTGGGCATCGGGGCTTTGGACGCGGAACGCAGCGTGGTTTTGCGGAGAACACGGTCGAATCGTGTCTTGCGGCGGTCGAGTCGGGCGTGTCATGGATCGAGATCGACGCCCAGCGGACCGCCGACGACCAGCTCGTTCTGCGGCACGACTGGACGGCGCCGGATGGCGCCTGCATCGTGGACCGGACGGCCGCCGAACTCGCTCGCCAGGGCATCGCGCGGCTCGCCGACGTGCTCGACGCGGTGCCCCAGGAAATCGGCATCGACATCGACGTGAAGACGGTGCTCGCCGACGCGACGGCGCAGACGTCCAGGCGAACCGGCGCATTGCTCGCCGCCGCGCTGGATAAGGAGTCACGGCGGCGGCGGCTCCTTGTGACCTCATTCGATCCCGGGTTGTTGATCAGCCTGCGGCCAGCGCTCCGGCAGGCCAGCTTCGGCTTGCTCACCTGGCTCAATTTTCCGCTGCAGCACGCCATTCCCGGCGCCGCCGGTCTCGGAATGCAGGCAGTGGGGCTGCACACGGGCTCGTTCGGCCAGCGGAAGGAGGCTTGCCGCCCGGCGGGCGCGGAACAGGCGGGCGAAGAACAGGCGTGCGATGAGCTGCCGTCCCCGGCCGCGGCCGGCGCGATCGCCGCGGCTCACGAGGCGGGGCTCGATGTGCTCGTCTGGTGCCCAAGCCCGGCGGCGGCGTTGCGGTACGCGGCGGCAGGCGCCGACGCGCTGTGCGTCGATGACGTGCCCGCCACGCTGGCCGCGTTGCGCCGGTCTCGGCGCGGTCACGCCACAGACGAGTAGGCGACCACGCCACGTCGCATCGCGTCGATCGCCGCCCGCGCCGACGCCGCAACGTCTGGATCCGCGATGGCTGATATCTGATCGAGGAGATCTATGAGCTGCTTGACGGCGCGCACGAAGTCGCCAGCCGTTAGCCCGCATTCGGTGAGCACCGCGTCCAGCCGGTGCCCGCGCGCCCAGCGCCAGGCGGCCCACGCGAAGCCGAAGTCGGGTTCGCGAAGGAAAGAAAGCGAGTTGTCTCGCTCGATCGTGTCCAGCTCGCCCCACAGCCGGACCGTACTTGCCAAAACCTCCCTCGCGCGCCCGTGCGGCAACCGCGGCGCGGCAGCGTCATCGGACTGCCTGGCCTCATAGGTCAATGCCGAGACGCAGGCGGCCATCTCGGCCGGAGCGAGGCCGTCCCAAAGGCCGCGCTCCAGGCACTCCGCGGCGAGCAGGTCGAGTTCGGTGTAGAAACCAGCGAGCCGTCGGCCGAGGGCCGTCACCTTGTCATCGTCGGTGTAGCCAAGCTGTTCGAGCACGGCGCAGACCCGGTCGAACGTCCTCGCGATCACATGCGACCGGCTGGCCACCCGGCGCTCCAGGCCTTCAACCTCCCGATTCAGCCGGGAATAGCGCTCCGCCCAGCGTGCGTGCTCCGCACGGTCCGGGCAGTCGTGGCACGGGTGTTGCCTGATCAACGCCCGCAAATTGCTGATCTCAGCGTCGTCGGGCGCCTGGCCACGCCGCGGCGCGGGCAGGTCGCGTCCAGCGAGCCGGTTGCGCAGGGTCGAGGCGAGATCCCTGCGGTGCTGTGGCGACCGCACACTGAACCATTTGGGGATGCGGATCCGCTCGATGGGCTCCACCGCAACGCTGAAGTCCATCATCGACAGCCGCTTGACCTGGCGGTTAGCGGTCAACACCAGCGGCCCTCTGCTCTGCGCGCACCCGTCGAGCACCACCGCTACCCCGGCCCGCCGTCCAGCGGGCACCCTGATCACATCGCCCGGCCGTAGCCGTTCTGCCGACCGCTGCGCTTCTGCCCTTCTTGTAGCCGAACGGCTGCGCGCAAGCTCTCCCTCACGCTCGGAGAGCTCTTTGCGGAGGCGCATGTAACCCTCGAAGTCACCGGCGTGGCAGCTCATGGCCGTGCGGTAGCCGTCCAGGGCGTCTCTGCCGCGCTGCAACTGGCGTGCGATGCCGACGACAGCGCGATCGGCCTGGAACTGCGCGAATGACGATTCAAGCAGTGTGCGCGCCCGTTCCCTGCCGAACTGGCCGAGGAGATTGACGGCCATGTTGTACGAGGGCTGGAAGCTTGAGTTGAGCTGGTAGGTCCGCGTGCTCGCGAGGCCCGCGACGGCAGCGGGATCGGTGCCCGGCTGCCAGATCACCACCGCGTGGCCCTCCACATCAATGCCCCGCCGCCCTGCCCGGCCGGTGAGCTGCGTGTACTCCCCCGGTGTGAGCGTCGCGTGCGTTTCGCCGTTCCATTTGTCGAGACGCTCGATCACCACGGTTCTGGCGGGCATGTTCACGCCGAGGGCAAGCGTCTCAGTGGCGAACACCGATCGGATCAGGCCTTCGGCGAACAGCTCCTCCACCACCTCCTTGAAGACCGGCAGCAAGCCCGCGTGATGGGCCGCGATGCCGCGCTGCAGCCCTTCGAGCCATTCACCGTAACCGAGCGCGTTGAGATCCTCGTCCTCGATCTCTGCGGTCCGCCGCTCTGCGCGTTCGCGGATGATGGCAGCCTCGCCGGGGGTGGTGAGCCGCAGGTTGGCGGCCAGACATTGCAGCACCGCGGCGTCGCAGCCAGTTCTGCTGAAGATGAAGGTGATCGCGGGCAGCAAGGCGGCTGCGTCCAGCCGCTCGATCACCTCGACCCGGCTCGGCGGGCGGAACCGGCGCGGCCGCCGCCCGCCCCGCTGCGGTCGGCGGTTGGCCTGCGCCGCCCAGTCCGCACGCTGTGCGATCCTGAGCAGCTCCGGGTTGACGTGCGCGGCGATGCTCGCCCCGGTGGGCGACCCGCGTGAACCCGGCTCGGCGGTCGCGCTGGCCCCGGGCGCCGGCCCGTCGGCCTGTGCATCAGCGCCGGTCGTGAACAGGTCGAAAAGCCGCCCTTGCGCGAGCATGTGCTGCCAGAGTGGCACGGGCCGCTGCTCGTCCACGATCACCGTGGTGTCACCGCGAACCTGCACCAGCCACTCGCCGAACTCCTCGGCGTTGCTCACAGTCGCGGACAGCGCGACGAGCTGCACCGATTCGGGGAGGTGGATGATGACCTCTTCCCACACGGCCCCGCGGAACCGGTCGGCGAGATAGTGAACCTCGTCCAAGACCACATGGCCGAGGCCAGCCAGAGTGGCGGAACCCGCGTAGAGCATGTTGCGGAGCACTTCGGTGGTCATCACCACCACTGGCGCCTCGCCGTTGACGCTGTTGTCGCCGGTGAGCAGCCCAACCTTGGCCGGGCCGTAGCGGCGGACCAGGTCTGCGTACTTCTGGTTGGACAGTGCTTTGATCGGCGTGGTGTAAAAACATTTGCGGCCCGCCGCGAGCGCCAGGTGTACGGCGTACTCGCCGACGACGGTCTTGCCCGAGCCGGTTGGGGCGGCGACGAGGACGCTGTTGCCAGCCTTCAGCGCCTCGCAGGCCTGTCGCTGGAAGTCGTCGAACGCGAAGTTGTACAGCGCCTCGAAGGCGATTGGCCGGCGCCGGGACGCGGCATACCGCTGCGCCGGAGTGGTCATGAACTCAAGCTTAGGACCCCGGCAGATCAGTTTCTGTCGGCGCCGGCAGGCTCGTCGGCCGACTCGACGTCGTCGAGCGGCGATGCCTCGTCGTCGGAAAGCCCAGCATACGGTGATGGCCTGCGCGCCCGGCGCCGGTCGTTGGCCCACACGGCCAGTTCGGCAAGCTCGACGAGGACCACGGATGGTATGGCGAGCAGCAGCATCGTGAACGGGTCCGGACTGGGTGTGGCGACAGCCGCGAACGCGAACACGCCGAAGATCAACAACCGCCGCCACTTCCTGAACCGCTCGTGCGTGAGGATGCCGGCGAAGTTGAGAATCACCAGCGCGAGCGGTAGCTCAAAGGCCAAGCCGAAGATCAGCAGCATCGCGGTCGCGTAGCCGAGGTAGGTGTCGATCGTGATCAGCGGCAGCACGCCGTTCGGTGTCAGCCCGAGGAGGAACCGCAGCCCTCTGGTCATCGCCAGGTACGCGAACGCGCCGCCGGCGCCAAAAAGCGGCACCGCCGTTCCGACGAACGCGTACGTCCACTTCCGCTCCCTCGTGTAGAGGCCAGGCGCGACGAATGCCCAAAGCTGGTAGAGCCAGATCGGCGAGGAGAGCACGAGGCCGACGACGAACGCCACCTTCAGGCGGACCAGAAACGGATCGAAGACACCGTTCACGACGAGCTCATGACCGAGCCCGTGGCAGCCAGTGCGGTGATCAGTTGAGATCCTGCAGTAGGGCTGCTCGATGAAATGCCATACCGGGTTGAAGAAGATCCAGCCGACAGCCATGCCCGCGGCGAGGCCGGCCAGAGCTTTGAGCAGCCGGGAACGCAACTCCCTTATGTGCTCGATGAGCGGCATCCGACCGTCCGGGTTCCGCTTGCTGCGGGCAGCATTTATGCGCGCCGCGGCAGTAGCGGAAGTCCGCGAAGTCGTGCGCCCGGGCCAGCGCAGTGGCACGGTCAGCTCCCGGGGTCAGGGCTCAGGTGGACCGCTGGTTACGCTGCGCCTCCGCAAGCGGCGCGTCGCTCACAGCGTCGCTCACCGTGTCGTCAGATCCTGGTGTCGCGACCGGTGCCGGTGGCTGCTGTGCGGACGGCTGCCGGACCGTAGCCTGCTGCGCCGCCTGGACTTGCCGTCCCTGGTCACCGATGTCATCGCCGTCGCGGAGAGCCTTCGTCTCAGCCTTGAAGATACGCATCGACTTGCCAAGCGCGCGCGCCGCGTCGGGCAACTTCCGCGATCCAAACAGCACGACGAACACCGCAGCCAGGATCAGCAAGTGCCAAGGGCTGAGTGCGTCGAAACCCATATCGGTCCTCTTCAGCAGGGGCTTGGACGGAGACGCCACATGGCCACCCGGCCGCTGCGTCTCCTCGTGGAGATTCTACGCGCCGCCGCCAACCAGCTCACACCCTTGGCGAGGGAAATCACTACGCCGCATCTGTCCCGCTATCCCCATAACGGGCAAGCGCGGAGGCTGCTAGCTCACGCACCTCGTCCACCAGCCAAGCGGGAGCGACCAGGCGACCCCGGTCGCCAAGGCGCAGCGCGAGCCTGCGCACCCAGCGCGGGTCCGCGGTGCGCAGTACGGCCCTCAGCCGTCCATCTTCGAGTTCCTGCGTGCTCTCGCATGGGTAATGGTCCGCGACCCAGCGGCCCTGCGGCGCGAGTTCAAACACGATCTGCATGTCGTCGGGCGACGGCTGGTACAGGTCACGGTCAATGTCACGTGGCTGAGCGCCGGCAGGCACCGCCGCGCGCACGTTCAGCACCTCGATCGCGACCACCCGGTCAATGCGGAAGAGGCGGACGCCTTCCGCACGCCGACACCATCCCTCCAGGTAGGTACGGCCATCCACCAGGACCAGGCGCATCGGGTCGACGTCGCGTTCTGTGGCTTCGTCACGGCCGGGCACATAGTAGGTCAGGTGTACCCGCCGCCCGGCCGCCATTGCCTGCCTCGCGCGGGCGATAACTTCCGGACCTGCAGAATCGACCTGGACGGTGACCTGGCTGCTCGGCGCGGCTGCCGTGCCCGAGGCGGCCTCGAGCTTGGCGATGACCCGGTGCGCAGCGGAGGCATCCTGGAGTTGTTGCAGGTCGGCTAGCATCCGAAGGGCGACGAGCAGGGCGCTGGCCTCGTCGGTGCCAAGCCGCAGCGGCCGGGCGACGGGGTCAGCCTGGCTCACCACGATCTCGCCGCCCTCGTACGACAGGTCGATCGGGCAGTATGGGTCAGGCTCGCGCAGTTCCACGCACCACAGCAGGTTCAGGTCGTCGACGAGTTCCCTTTCTGTGATGCCGAATGCCGCTGCGGTCTCCGCGATGGACGCGACCTTTCTGCTCGTGACGTAGGGCACGAGGGCGAGAAGCCGCTGCAGACGGCTGGTGCTCGGCCTGGCCGCGCCAGTTCGCGGCGCGGTCCTCGCCCGCGGGGCGCGAGCGGCATCCGACGCCGCTTCCGCGCTCATGCCAGCACCTCCTTCAGGCATCCGATCACCGCGTCCCGCAGGTCGGGTGGGTCCTCGACGACGACGTCCGGACCGAACGAGGCAATGTAAGGGGCAAGCCAGTCGACGTCGGAGAAGCCGAACTCGAGCCGGTCAAAGCCCGCCTCGTCTGGCGCCTCCGCCGTGGCAGCCGGGCGTGCCTGCGCCGTCACAGCCGGGCGTCGCTTCGCGGGAACGGCCCACCGGCGCAATCCATAGCCGGCGCCCTGGCGCACGAGCAGCGTCGCCGTGCGGTGGTCAGGCTCATGCCCGCCCCATGAGCGCACCAGGTGGCGCACGTCGGCGCCGTCCGGCACGGTTAGGCTTCCTTGCGGCCCATCGAACCCGACCGGGCCGACGACCCGGCTGAGCCGGAACACCCGCGGCGCGCCGCGGTCTTTGTCGTACCCGCCCACGTACCAGCGGCCGTGGCGGCTCACGACCCCCCACGGCTCGAGGTGGCGCTGCTGCGGCGTCGTGCGCCCCACCGCCTGATAGCTGAACACGACCGGCCTGCGATCACGCACCGCCTGCCACATTGCCGGGAAAGCCGCGTCGTCGGTGCGAACACGCGGCTCGATACCGGGCACGTCCTGCGATTCCACTCCGGCGGCCCGGAGCTTGAGCAGTCCGCCCGCCGCCGCCTCGGCAAGTTCCGCCCGCCGCCACACGCGCGCCGCGAGGCCGAGCACGGCAGCCTCGTCCGCCTGCAGCGTGATTTCCGGCAGCTCATAGTCCTGCCTGCTGATCCGGTAGCCGGCCTCGTCGCGCTCGGTGGGGCCCGTCTCGAGCGGGATGCCAAGCTCACGCAGCTCATCCTTGTCGCGCTCGAACATGCGCTTGAACGCCTCGCCCG
>Ga0137365_10005515_pt1 | contig 10145 bp, 7 predicted proteins | sample SagtaG_9_FD_104799 | JGI IMG/M metagenome (GOLD analysis project Ga0137365, IMG submission 104799) | Vadose zone soil microbial communities from Sagehorn Ranch, Mendocino, California, USA - Sage1_L_40_16 metaG | ecosystem: Environmental > Terrestrial > Soil > Vadose zone | place: USA: California... | reverse complement strand
CGTTGTGCTGCTTGAAGCTGCGCGCGGCGACTGTGTCGGCAAAGACAAAGAACGTTCGTTCGTTGCCGAGTTTTGCATCGAGACGTTCAACCAAGAGATGGTATTCGTGGTCGAGCATCGTCCCCAGCCGGACCCGGCTGACATAGCGATCGGTTGGACCATAAATCGCATCGCTAAACGTCATATCGTACGCCGATATCGTCTTCGCGATCGTGCCCGCCGCACCGCCTACGTGAAAAAAGCGGCGGGCAACTTCCTGACCAGCGCCGATCTCGGCAAACGTCCCGTACTTCTTCCTATCCAGATTGATCTGGAGCGCCTTCTTGTCCGTGCCGATGTCCATCTCCGCCTTCATGCAAATCCTGTAACGGCGATCTATAATCGTCGCAAACTTCAGTCTTGCAGCAGCCACCGTCCTCGGCGGCTGGAGCGATGGCCGATCTGCTTGCCGCTGCGAGAGCGGCCACTACAATCGCACTAATTCCGCGCTCTTTGCCGGAAGCCAGCCGCGAAGACTGTTGGGCAGCGCCGCATAAATCCAATCGCCGCGGGTACTCAGGATTTTGATTTGGCTGCCGGGAGGCAAGGCCAGGACACTATTTACATTGTCCGCGGTAGCGAATCGTGCTTCGACGCCATTACCCGTCACAATCGCTAGCGCCCGGCCATTGTTGCCGTGGTCGAGTTTGTAGATGGCAAAGATGGCCAGGAACAAAATAGACAATGATAAGATCGACAATGTAATCATTCCGGCCGAACGGCGCCGTCTGAAAATCAACCCGAAAATGCAAAAAATCCCGAGCCAGAAGGCGATCGCCGCCGCGATACAGTATTGATTGAGGCTGACAAGTTTGAAGTAACGCTCCGGCCAGCTTAGTTGCATTTCCAATGCCCGTGCCTCGTCTCGCACAATGCGTAAATTCGTTTCTGCTTCCGGATGATGTCGATCCAGCGTCAGGGCGCGTTCGTAATTCAAAATCGCGCGCCCGAAATCTTTTACCCGGAAGTATGCATTGCCGAGATCGTAAAATAGATTTGCGCTCCATTCTCCCGCGCGGACGAGTTTTTCATAACCGTTGACGGCCTCTTGAAAATGGTCGGCCGCATAATTCTCGTTCGCTTTGGCAAAATCGGTATCCGATTGCGCGAAGACCGATGAAACAGAAGCGGCGAAAACGGTCGTGACAAAAAGGTTGAAGAAAAATTGTGTCATCTTCATACCCGCAAATTTTCGATCAACTCCAGGACCTGACGGCGGTTCTCGGGCGAGATTGTTCCAGCTCCATTGGGTCGGCCGCTATAACGCAATTCGTCGCTCCGCTCGAACAATCGGCGCAATTGCGCGCGAGAATTTTCGTCGAGCTGAAATGTCGCTGCAGCCATTTCCGCATCTACGGCGCTTGGGTCCACGTTTTTAGCGAGCGCTGTCTTCACCCGCACAGCGCGGGACGCATCCAGGAAATATTCCTGCGGCGACAATTCGTTTCGTCTTAATCTTCGTAAAAGATGAGCCGATTCCTGCTCCAAAGCGCCGATCCGTTGCACTTCGCGATTGTCGATCTTCCCTTGCCGAATTTTCCACCCGGCAAATCCAAGGAGTGCCAAACACGGGATCAGTTGAACAATCCAGAAAATCGGCTGTGCGAACAGTGGCGTGAACGACTGCACGCGCGCGGGTCGTTCCGTTAGTTGATACAAAATATCCTGAGGCTTCGGCGATGCCTTCGCTCCGACGCTCGCTGGCGGTGTTGCCGCTGCCTGAGATGCAATTGCGCTGGGCAAGGGAGGGGCACCGCCTTGAATACTGATCGGGATGGCTTCGTTCCGTAGCGTCACATATTTCTCTTTCAGCGGATCGAAGTAGGAGAAGACGAAAGGCGGAAGGATCTGCTTCTTTTCATTCGACGAAATCACCGTTTCGAAAGTTTTGGCGCCGCTGATACCGACATCGTCGTCCTGCTTGAACTTGGAGGACGGCGGATATTTGTGCCAGCCGTGCTCATCTTCGAACGCAGGCGCATTGACCCGATCGAAATTGCCGCGCCCAGAGATTGTCGACGTTACAGTAATTGGGTCGCCGGCTTGCACATTCTTCGGCTTGGCGTCTGTCGTCATCGTGAAATTTCCGACCGCACCGGAGAAGCTCGGCGGCGCATTGGCTGGCAGCGGTTTGACCTCGAAGGTTGCGGGTTCGCTTTCTACGTTCAGTTCGCGCCGCTCGGCCATTTGGCCAAACGGGTCGGCAAACAACGGATCGGAGAATGGATCATCCAGGTTGAATAGATCAAAGGGCGAGCGCGACCGCGATGTGCTCGGCCTGCGCGGGAGCGACACCTGCGCTTTCGCTTTCACAGGCCCAATTTCGAATTTCCCCGCGCGCGCTGCCGCAACTGCAGTCTTGAACGTCACCACATCGTAAGATCGCGCATTGACCGTTTCCAGATTCTCCTGGGATTGTTGCAGCTTTTGCGCAGTAAACCCCTGCCCGGTTATCTCCGGGCCGTCGACCAGCTTCGGATGACCGCGCGGGTCAAATCCAAGACGGATTTCGACCGGTACCATCTCGCCGACAAAGGCAATTTTCTTGGGCACGATCAACTCGGCGAAGGCAAGCTTGTTCGTATCGCCCGGTTGCGAGTTGCGATTAGAGCGCAATGAAGAGGAGCGCCCGGGTGAATCCGCGACATTTAAAGTCAATTCCGGTGTGTGCAGCGAATTGCCGCTGATCCGGACCGTTTGCGGCGGAATTTTGAACGTACCGGATTTGAGCGGGAGAATGGTGTAATTGTAAATCACGCTCGAGCTGACATTGAAGTTGTTCATCTCGAAGTGCTGTTCGGTTCCAGTGCGATTAATTTCAAGACCATCGATCGCAATATTGTCAGGCGCTTCCGCAGCTCGATCGCCCGTGACTTTGATTTGCAATTGGACCATTTGCCCGACGCTCGCTTCCGAATTGCTTAGCACTGCGGTCACGCTTGCCGGCCCTGCGCGAACCGATTCGAGCGTGAGAAAGCCGAGGAGCACTCCACTTACGATCGAAACTTTTTGTCCGTAGATCGACATCTCAATTCAAACATCAAACATTGAAGATTCTTTTCTACCAGTCGTTATAGACATGGCGTGCGGCCTTGTGTTCATCCAATCGGACGCGCGCCTCTTCATCCTTCATCGATTGGAGGAGCGCCTCGGCCTGGCGCTCGCTCATTTGAGCATCCTTGTCCGATTCCTCCTCGGCCGTCTGCGCGGTTTTCTCCAGCGGCTTTTCCGGTTTCTCGCTAGTGGCTCCTTTCACTTCCCCCGCGAATTTCTTTTGGGGCGATTCCGACGGAGTCGCGGAGGGCGTTGCATTTTCGCCTGGGCCTTCGCCTTCTCCCGGCGATGGCGATGGTGTCTCGTTTTCACCTTCGCCAGGCGTGGGCGATTCCTCCGCCTGTCGCTCGCCCGGCGATTGATTTTTCTTTGCCTGCTCGCCCTTTTCTTCGCCCGGCGAAGGCGATGGCTGATTTTGTTGCTGCTGGCCGCTACCTGGCGAAGGAGACGGGCTCTCGTCGGGTTTTTGTTGCTGGTTCTTTTGTTGTTCGTTCTTGGCCTGTGACTGATCCTGCTTGTTCTCCGGCTTCTGGTTCTGGCCGTTTTCGGGTTTGTTCTGGGCGTGTGATTGTTGTTGTTGTTGTTGCTGCTGCTGCTGCTCTTTTTGCTCTTGTTGCCGATCTTGCGACGAAGATTGCTGTGGCTGGTTCTGGTTATTTTGCTGATTTTGCTTTTCGTTCTTTTGCGGCTTTGGCGGCGGCGAGGGTGAAGGTGAGGGGGGCGGTTGCTGCTCGCGCTTTCTCTTCAACTCCTCGATTTTTCTTTTGACGTATTCGTAATTCTCTTGCGCTTCTTTGTTCTCCGGTTCGAACTTAAGCGTCTGCTCGTAGTGCTGGAGCGCGTTTGTCCAATCGCCCAGCTTTTTGTCGTCGCTCTTTTGCGTTTCGCCACGCTCGTAAAGAGTATTGCCGAGATTGTAATGGCTCTTGCTCTGCAGACCAGAATCAGGCGAGAGCAGCGCCTGACTAAACGATTCCAGCGCTTTGCCGTACTCTTTCAGTTTGTAGGCCGCTGCGCCGGAATCGAATTGGAGCTTATCTTCGGCACGCGATTGCGGGTGCGCTTGTAACATTTGCTGAAATTGCGTGTAAGCATCACCGAACTTTCCGTCACGATAAGCCTCGAGCCCGGACTCTATCGCCAATGCAAAATGCCCGAAAATAATCAAGAGAACGACGGTCGCTGCTGCCATTCTCGCTGTCGCGTGAGAATAAACTCTTTCGCGCACGCGTTTGCGTTCGCCAATCAAGATCGACATCGCGAGTGCGAGTAACGCCATGCTCAACGGCCATTCGTAGCGCTCGATCGGCCGTCGCGACAAGCGCACATCAATCTCAGCTGCCTGCATTTTGTCCAGGCCTTCGGCGTATATCTGCTGCATTGTGCGCGGCCCGTTTTCTAAATGGAGATAGAATCCTCCGCTAATTTGGGCGATTTCGCGCAAGCGCTTTTCATCCAATTTCGATTTTACGACTTGGCCGCCTGAATCTTTGACAAAAGCCGTTCCGCCATCTTCGCCGCTGATCGGGATGAGCGAGCCTTCGGGTGTTCCCACACCAATTGTAAAAATGCGCACACCGGCGTCGACTGCCGCTTTAGCGCTCTTCCCCGCATCGCCGCTCAACTCTTCGCCATCAGTAAAAATGATCAGTGCGCGATTTCCCATAGCGCTCTTCCCGAAGGTTCGCGATGCGAGTGCGATTGCTTCCGAAATGTTTGTGCCTCCTTCGGGGATGGTTTTTGTGTCAAGATCGTTGATCGATTCGACGGCGGCCTCGTAATCGATTGTCAGCGGCGCCTGTAGAAAGGCGCGACCGGCAAAGGCAATCAGACCGACGCGATCGCCCTGGAGCTCGTTGATCAAATCCTGCGCTGTCAGTTTGACGCGCTCCAGGCGGTTCGGCGGCACGTCATTGGAAAGCATGCTGCGCGACGTGTCCACGGCGATGAGCAAATCCAGACCCTTGCGCTTTACGTCCTGGAACGTGTAACCCCAACGCGGCTGAGCCAGGCTAAGGAACGCGAAGGCGAGGCCGCACAATTGCAGCCCGAAGCGCAGGATGCGGCGAGATCGATTCACCGTTCTGGAGAGTTGTGGAAGCAAGCGCGGCGACGCAAATTCGCGCAGCCGTTCGGCGGCGCGGTGCTCCGCACGAACGTACAAACCCGCCAGCACTGGTATGGCCAGCAATCCCCAAAACCACCCCACCGCCCCGAAGCTCATAAGATCCACATCTCCTTCACGGCAGCTTTTTCCAGATTGTCTGCGACAACAAAATCTGCCCGAGCAACAAACCGCAGCCGCTCATGATGCAGAGCGAAAATAATTCTCGATATTCCTGATATTTTTTTACGCTCACGGTCGATTTCTCCAGTTTGTCGATGTCCTGATAGATTTGTTCGAGAGATTTCGTGTCGGTCGCGCGAAAAAATTGTCCGCCCGCAATCGCTGCCACGTCTTTCAACCCGGCCTCGTTGAATTCCACGCGCTGGTTTTCATACAGAATATTGCCCAATGTGTCCGTGAGCGGGCCGCGCGGAGAAAAGATGGGCACTGGCGCGATTCCGTTAATTCCCGCGCCGATCGCGTAGAAGTGAATTCGCAGCGCTTTTATGGCTTCCGCCGCGGTATTGGGCGGAATTTTTCCGGCGTTATTTTCCCCGTCGGTTAAAAGAACGATGGCGCGGCTTTTTGAATGTTTATCGTTCAGCCGGTTCGCCGCCACCGCCATGGCCGATCCAATGGCGGTGCCGTCCTCGACCAGTCCAATGCGCACTCGTTCGAGATTTTGCAAAAGCCAGTCGTGATCCAAAGTCATCGGACTAACCACGTAAGGCCGGCCGCCGAAGGCAATGATCCCAATACGGTCGTTCGGCCGACCCTCGATGAACTTTCTTGTTACTTCCCGAATCGCGTCGAGTCGCGTCGCTTCATCGCCGCCGATTGTAAAATCTTTTATCAGCATGGACCCGGAGACATCGAGCACGAGCATAATGTCGATCCCACTCGCTTCGACTTGGGTAAGACTTTTACCAAGTTGCGGCCGAGCCAGCGCGACAACAAAAATCGTCAGAGTTGCGAGCAGCAGCGTGCGCAAGATTTTGCCGGCGCGAGCAGCACTCTGTTTTCCGATCGCGCGCAATGTCGCGGTAGACGAAAACGTCAACGCGGCAGCCGGGCCGCGTTTTCCGCGCAAGTAGGCGAGCAACGGGAGCGCGAGCAGGAGCAGGAGGAGCCACGGACGCGCAAACGTGAGTGCGGTATTCGCCGACCAATCAGGCAAGTGCAATTGCAAGTTCTCCTCCTTTGACAAAGCGCGTTGCTTCTTCGAGCAGCGAACGACTGTCTGCCGTTGTTGCATCGTAACGCGCGAACTTAATCAAGTCGCATCGATTCAGGAAATCTTCGAGCAGCCTTTTTTCCTCTTCCGAAAACGGCGAAGATTTGGTCAGCGCATTGAGAAACTCGACCGATGTCTGCCGCGTAACCGGCAATGCATATTGCTCGGTGACGTAGCGGCGAAGAATGTCCGAGACGCGAATGCTGAATCGATACGGACTGATTCGCTCGATCTCAGCGTGAATTTGTTCGAGCGCGTCGAGTGCAATGTCGCGCGGCAATTTCGGTGGTTGCGGCTGCTTTTGCTTCCGCCAAATCAGCCACACCCCTAGACCGAGAAGCGTTAATCCGGCAAACGTCGCGACAAAAATCAACCACGGTGGGACCAGCGAATAATCGACCGGCGGTGCTATGACGTGACATTCCTCAGCCAGAAAGGTCGACATGAACAAGATCGACATCATCGAACCGAGAGACGGCGCTCGCGCTGTTTGAAAAATGAGCGCAAGGCCGGCAAGTAATCCTTTCCCGTTCGCAAGGCGATTGCATCGATGTTGTTACGTCGAAGCGTTCTCGAAAGCTCGACTTCCTGTTCGTGTGCGAAATCGGCGAAACTCCTCCGTGTCGCCCGGTCCATCGTGTTCACTTCGATTTGCTCACCGGTCTCAGCATCTTCCAACGTGATCATCCCAATACTCGGCAGAATCTTCTCGCGCTCATCCTGAATATGAATGGCAATGAAATCGTGCCTCCGTCCGCTCACGGCGAGAGGGTGTGAAAAGTCGGGCGCTTGAAAATCGGAAATAAAAAATACAACCGCGCGACGAGTCACGATCCGGTTTAGATAATCAAGCGCGAGCGCCGGCGCAGTCCCGCGCCCCTCGGATTGAAAGAACAAAATCTCTCGAATTAATCGCAACGTATGCGACCGGCCTTTTTTTGGCGGAATGAAGAGCTCGACCCGATCGGAGAAAAGAAGGAGGCCAACTTTGTCGTTGTTTCGAATTGCGCTGAAGGCAAGCAAGCATGCAACTTCCGCCGCGAGCTCGCGCTTCGATTGGGTGGTGCTGCCAAAATTGCCTGACGCGCTAACATCGACAATCAACATCACGGTCAGCTCTCGCTCTTCGGTGAATTGTTTCACGAACGCGGTTCCGAGCCGCGCCGTCACATTCCAGTCGATCGCGCGAATTTCGTCTCCCGGTTGATATTCGCGCACGTCCTCGAAATTCATGCCGCGTCCTTTGAAGACGCTGTGATAATCGCCAGCGAAGGCTGTTTCCACGAGGCCCTTCGTTTTGATCTCGAGTGTGCGGATCTTTTTTAGAATCTCGGCCGTTTTTTGTTCCGTTTCCCTCATCTTTCGAGCTAGGGCACCGCAAGGCCGGCAAAGATTCTTTCCACGATTGTCTCGCTCGTGACCCCCTCGGCTTCGGCTTCGTAACTGACGATGATGCGATGGCGCAACACATCCGGGCCGATGCTCTTCACATCTTGGGGTGTGACATAACCCCGGCCATTGAGAAACGCGTATGCGCGCGCCCCAAGGGCCAAATAAATCGTGGCGCGCGGTGACGCTCCGTAGCGAATCAATCCTTCGAGTTGCAAATTATATGCGGCCGGGTCGCGCGTCGCCCAGACAACATCGACAATGTAGTCCTTCACTCGATCGTCGATATAAATTTGGTTTACCGTATCGCGCGCGGCGATGACCTGTTTCGGGTCGATCACCGCATTGACATGCAAGTCCGGCGCCGAAGTCGCCATCAAATCGAGGATTGTTCGCTCCTCGGATTTTTGCGGGTAACCAATGTTGAGCTTTAACATGAAACGATCGAGCTGCGCTTCCGGCAGTTGATAAGTTCCTTCCTGCTCGATCGGATTCTGAGTGGCGAGAACCAGAAATGGATCGGAGAGTGGATAAGTCTGTTCGCCGATCGTCACTTGCCGCTCCTGCATCGCTTCCAGCAATGCGCTCTGCACTTTGGCCGGTGCGCGATTGATTTCGTCCGCCAGGATCAAATTTGAAAAGATCGGGCCGAGCTTGGTCGTAAATTCTCCGGTGCGCGGATTGTAGATGAGTGTTCCGATCAAATCGGCGGGCAGAAGATCAGGCGTGAATTGCAATCGCTGAAAACCGGTTTGAATGCAGGCAGCCATCGTTTTCACCGTCAGCGTTTTTGCCAAACCGGGAACGCCCTCGAGCAAAATGTGCCCATTAGCGAGCAGACCAAGCAGAAGCCGGTCGACCAGATATTTCTGCCCGATCACGACATGCCCGATCTGTTCGCGCAACGCCGGAATCCATTGGCCAAGCTCTTGGACTTCGGCCGTAATTTCCTGAGTGGATTTCATGTCTGTGTTGAGACAGGCGCGAGAGGGAGAACGTTCGATTCTATCTGCTACTACGGCAAGCGGGTTATCGAGGCGCTCGTCCCAGCCAGCCCTACCTTTCGCTGCGCGAGCGCAGCTTCAAGATAATCGGCAGCCCCGCATAGGACTTGGCCTTCCGAATGCGCGACTCCAAATAACGTTTGTATTGGTCGATCACCAATTGTGGATCGTTCACGAACAGGACAAACTCCGGCGGTTCCAGATTTCGAGCCTTCTTTCCGGCCGCCTGTGCGGCGTAAAACAATTTCAGGCGCCGATTTTTCTTCATCGGCGGCGGACTTTCGGTAACGGCGGCGCGCAACAAACGATTAAGAACGCCAGTGCCAATGCGGACGCGGGATTCGCGCTGAATTACGGCGAAAAGCCTAAATAAGTTGTCAATGTTCTCGCCCGTGCGCGCGGATGCGATCAAGACCGGCGCGTAATCGAGAAAGAAAAGCTTCTCCCGGGTTCGATCGACAAGTTGTTTGATCGTTTGCTTTTCACCGCGCCTTGGCTTGAGAAGATCCCATTTGTTCAAAACGACGATGGCGGCTTTGCGTGCCTCCTGAGTTAACCCAGCGATCCGTTTGTCCTGTGCGGTGACGCCGTTCGTAAGATCGACAATCAACACGCAGAGATCCGCCCGGCGAATGCTTCGCTCAGCGCGCATTACACTGAAGACTTCAACCGAGCTGGAGTGTTTGCCGCGCCGCCGGATTCCGGCCGTATCGATAAACAAAAATTGTTCGCCATTTCGCTCGTAGGAAATGTCGATCGCGTCGCGGGTTGTGCCCGGCAATTCGCTGACGATGGCGCGTTCACTGCGCAGGATCGCATTGATCAGCGACGACTTGCCGACGTTCGGACGACCGACAATGGCGATAGCAAGAGGTTTGAGGCTTGATGTTTGAGGTTTGATTTCTGAAGCGGCCGAGGGCGAGGGGAGGAGTCGTTCGATTGCTTCGAGCAACTCAGAAGTCCCGCGCCCATGCTCGGCGCTGATTGAAATGTTTGTTTCGAACCCGAGCGAATAGAATTCCGCAGCGCGATCTTCGTGCTTCTCATCGTCAATTTTGTTGACGACGAGCACGATTGGTTTGTGAATCTTGCGCAGAGTTCGCGCGAGTTCCTGGTCAATCGGTGAAAGTCCTTCTTTGGCGTCGACAACAAACAAAAGAAGATCGCTTTCGCGCGAAGCTTCCTCGGCAGCGCGGCGCACTTGCGCGGTCAATTCCGTTTCGCCCGCGCCAAAGACTCCGCCGGTGTCCCAAAGATTGAATGGCCGCTCCGCGCGTGTGCAGATTGCCGAAAGCCGATCGCGCGTGATTCCAGGCTG
>Ga0137365_10005513_pt1 | contig 10148 bp, 8 predicted proteins | sample SagtaG_9_FD_104799 | JGI IMG/M metagenome (GOLD analysis project Ga0137365, IMG submission 104799) | Vadose zone soil microbial communities from Sagehorn Ranch, Mendocino, California, USA - Sage1_L_40_16 metaG | ecosystem: Environmental > Terrestrial > Soil > Vadose zone | place: USA: California... | reverse complement strand
TCGAGCAGGACGACGAGAGACTGTATGCCCGTGGCCGCGAACCACGCGGGCTGGGCGTCCCAGCCCCGTGCCGCGAGCGCCGCGCGTACGGCTTCGGGGGTGTGCGCGGCGAGCGCGGTGAGCTTCACCGCAGCGAGCCCCCGGCTACGACGCTCGCAGCGCGTTGACGATGTTCAGTCGCGCGGCCCGCACCGCCGGGAGGAAGCCGCCGACCACGCCCATGACCACCGCGAACACGAGGGCACTCCGGACGACGCCGGGCGACAGCGCGAACCCGAAGCCGATCTCCGAGAAGCTCTGGAAGTTGACCACCGAAACGCGGGCGAACGACAGCAGGGCGGCGAGCGCGACGCCGAGCGCGCCACCCACGAGCGCGAGCACTACGGACTCGAGCAAGAACGCTCCCAACACGCTGCGCCGCCTGAATCCCAGGGCCCGCAAGGTGCCCACTTCGACCGTGCGGTTCGCGACCGCAGCGTACATGGTGATCATCGCTCCGATCATCGCGCCGAAGCTGAAGATGGTGGTCACCACGAGCCCCAGAGTCCGGATGAACATCGCCAGGGTCTGGGACTGCTCCTTGTAATAGTCACGCTCGTGCTTGAGCTCCACGTACTGCATGCGGGGGTCCGCCTGGAGCCGGGTCTTGAGCTGATCGAAGTGACCGGCGTCGGCGAGGCGGAAGGTCAGGGACGAATACACCGGGCGACCGAACGCCTGCATGAACTGGTCGGCGTCGCCCCAGATCTCCGAGTCGAAGGCCGTGCCGCCCGCGTCCGTGATTCCCACCACGGTCCAGCGGTCGCCGCCGAACGCGAGCTCCGCCCCGAGGGTCACGCCTTTGAACTGGTCCGCGATACTCTTGCCCACGACCACTTCGTGGGTGCCGAACTGGAAGGGTCGTCCCCGCACGATGTGGACGCCGGGCCGGAGCTCCAGGGCACGAGGCGACACGCCCCGGATCGACACGTTGCCGAGCGCGTTGCTCTTCTTCTTGAAGAGATCGATGACGAGGACCACTTCGCGCGACAGGACAGGGCGACCCTCGGCGCCCCGCGCCACGCCGTTGTCGGCTTCGAGCACGTCCGCTGTTGCCCGGTCAACCTGACTCGAGAGCTCGGAGGTCGCGGAGCGCCGCAGTACGATCGCGTTGTCGGGCGAGCCCGACTCGACGAGGGTGGCTTCCAGGCCGCGCGCGAGCATGAGCACGCCCGCGAACACGAAGACCACGAGCGCCACGCCGCCGATGGTGAGCCCCGTGGTGAGGCGGCGGGCCCAGAGGCTGCGCCAGATATAGGAGAAGGGGATCCGCATCATGGGTCGCCTACCCCACCGTCCGCAGGCCGATCACGATCGGCATGCGGGCGACCCGGTTGGCGGGAATGGCGGCCGCCGCGAGCCCGGCGAGGAGGGCCGCTCCGATCCCCAGCGCCATGGTGATGGGCGCGACGCTGATCACCGGGAAGAACGTCGGAAGCGCCTTCGCGAACCCCTTCACGATCGGGAACGTGAGCAGCAGCCCGAGCACGCCCCCCGACAGCGAGATCACGAGCGCCTCGCCGAGCACGAAGGCCACGAGCTGGCGCCCCGAGAAGCCGAGCGTCTTGAGGACCGCGTATTCACGCGTCCGCTCTCGCACCGACATGACGATCGTGTTGGCGAGGACGAGAAGGATGATCCCGACGATCACGACCGAGATCACCTGTAGCGACGTGATGATCGCCGACGACATCTGGACGAAGCTCTGCTGGAATTCGCGCTCACTCTCGGTCTTGGTAGGCGCGCGCGAGTTCACGAACTGCGTGTCTACCGCCGCCGCGACGCGGGCGGTCGCGTCGGGAGACCCGACGCGCAGGACGTAAAACCCGGCGTCCACTGGCCGTCCGGGCTCTCGCTGGCGCACCTGCTCGTAGAGGTAAGCGAACTGGAAGAACATCTGGGTCTCATCCGTCGACGGGTCGCGACCGGTGTAGATCCCGCGCACCACCCACTGCCAATTTCCGGGATAGATATCCCCTTCCATCGTGATGACGTCGCCCAGCTTGAAGCCGTGCTGCTGCGCGAGCTTGCGGCCGATGACGCAGGCGTTGCGCTCCTTCTTGAACGCGGCCACCTGGTCCGGCGGCAGCTGGAACTCGGGGTAGAGATCGAAGTACGTGTCCGGGTCGACCGCGAACCGCGGCCAGAAGTTCTTGAAATCGTTCGGCTCGCCGTACACGCCCCCGAACCAGTTGGCCCACGACACGCCGGTGACCCCCGGCACCCTGGCGATCTCATCGCGGTACGGGAGCGGGATCGGGAAGATCAGCGACACCCGGTGCCGGGTGATCATGCGATTGGCGGCCGCGCCGGTGACCCCGGCGTTCCACGCGCCCACGATCGTGCGGATCAGGCCGAACGCCATCACTGCCGTGGCGATCCCGAGCATCGTGAGGGCCGTGCGGAGGCGATGCCGGAAGAGATTCTTGAAGACGAGTCGCAGCAGCTTCACGGCCGTGCCCTCATTGCAGTTCACCTTTGTCCAGGTGGCGCACCAGGTGCGCGCGCTCGGCGGCGTGCGGATCGTGCGTCACCATCACGATGGTCTTCTTGAACTCCTTGTTCAGCCGCTCGAGCAGGGTCAAGACCTCCTCGGCCGACTTGCGGTCGAGGTCGCCTGTGGGCTCGTCGGCGACGAGGATCGTAGGGTCGGTGGCGATGGCGCGCGCGATCGCGACGCGCTGCTCCTGGCCACCCGAGAGCTGGCGCGGATAGTGGCGCACGCGGTCCGCCAGGCCGACGAGCGCGAGCGCCGTGTCGACGTGCTTTTTCCGGTCGGGCTTGGAGAGCGACGTCAGGAGCAGCGGCAGCTCCACGTTCTCGAAAGCGGTCAGCACCGGGATCAGGTTGTAGAACTGGAACACGAACCCGATGTGGGCGGCGCGCCAGCGGGCGAGCTGCGATTCGTTGAGCTTCGTGACGTCGGTGCCCGCCACCGTCACCGTTCCCGCGTCCGGTCGGTCTATCCCCGCGATCAGGTTCAGGAGGGTGGTCTTGCCGGAGCCCGAGGGACCCATCAACCCGAGGAACTCCCCTTCGGGCACCTCGAGCGTGATGTCCCGCAGCACCGGGATCTCCATGCTGTCACGGCGATAGGCCTTCGAGAGACCGCGAATCTGGACGATCGGATTGGGCATGAGCTCCTCTACTGCACGGTGACTTTGACGCCGCCACGCAGGCGGGCGCCGACGCTGTCGACCACCTCGACGCCGGCACGCAATCCTTCGCGGATGGCCACCGACGAGCCGAGCCGCCGGCCGGTGACGACCGGGACCTCGGCGGCCCGCCCCTGCTCGACGACGAAGACGACGCTCCGGCCGTTTCGCTCGGCGACCGCCGTGCTCGGGACCACGAGCAGGGCTTGCGTGTCCGCCGCGACGTGCGACGCGCGCGGCAGAAAATGCACCTTCGCGCTCATCTCGGGCAACACGCGCGCGTCGTACGAGCGGAACGCGACCTTGACCTGCACCGTCGCCTTGGCGCGATCCGCCGTCGGCACGATCTTCGCCACGGCCCCAGGGTAGCGCACGTCGGGATAGGCGTCGAGCACGATCTCACACGGCTGGCCCAGCCCGACGCCCTCGAGGTTCGATTCGGCCACGTCGGCCTCCACCTGGAGCGAGCCCAGGTCGGCGATCGTGACCACCGCGCTCTTGGAGAACGCGCTGGCGGCGAGCGGCGCCACCACTTCCCCTACATCCGCGTTCTTGGTCAGCACCGTGCCGTCGAACGGGGCGCGGATGACGGTGTTCTCGAGCGCCACCTGCGCGGCTTCGACCGCTGCTTCCGCCGAGGCAATCCCGGCCTTTACGCGCTGCGAGCGCGCTTCCGCGGCGTCCAGGCTCGCCTGCGACGTGAAGCCGCTGTCGCTCAGCAGCCGTTCCCGCGCCAGCGACCGCTCGGCGTCGTGCAGCTCGGCGCGGCTGACCTGGACGTTCGCCTGCGCCTGGGCGAGCTGCGCTTTGACGTCGGCGTCCTCGATGCGCGCGATCACCTGGCCGGCCCGCACCCGGTCCCCTTCGACGACCCCCAGGTACACGAGCCGGCCCGTGCCCTTGGAAGCGACGGCGGCCTTGCGCTGGGCCACGACGTAGCCGCTGGCCACGAGCACCGCGCCGGCGCGCATCGGTGACACCATCGTGGCCGGGGTCAAGTGCACCGGGAGCGCCGAGCCGAAGGCGCCGCCGCTGGTCAGCAGCACCACGGCCAGGACCACGATGACTGCGGCGGGCACGCCGATGGCGAGCCACCGCCCGGCGCGGCGCAGCGGCACCGCACCGGCGGACTCGGGTGAGCGGTTGATCCGCAGCCCGGCGAGGTCCGCGTTCTTCGCTTCCATGGCCCCAATCCTAACACCTCCGGCGACCGCGCGGGCGCGAGGCGCGGCGCGGGAGGAGGCGTGGACTTCGGTTTCTGGTGTTGGTGCTGCCGGGCTTACGCGCCGGCGGGCTCCGGCGGCGGGCTCCCCAGCACCGGCCCGCGCGTCGCGGCCTGCTTGTCTCGCGCCGTGCCTTCGGGCGACGGCGCCGCGGGCGGCGGCGACGCCGGCGCGACCGGCGGCAACCGCTTCCCGGCCACCACGAGATCGACTTCCTCGCGGTCGAGCGTCTCGCGCTCGAGCAGCGCGCCCGCGAGCCGGTCGAGCTGGTCGCGGTGCTTGGTGAGAATGTCGCGCGCGTGCTCGTACGCCTCGCCCAGCAGGCGCTTCAGCTCGGTATCCACCAGCTCGGCGGTGCGCTCCGAGACCTCGCGGCGCTGCACCACTTCCCGCCCCAGGAAGATCTCGGCCTCGCGGTCGCCTACGGCGATCGGCCCCACCACGTCGCTCATCCCGAACTGCGTCACCATGCGGCGCGCCATTTCCGTGGCCTGCTGGATGTCGGAATACGCGCCGGTCGTGACCTTGTCGGGGCCGAACACGAGCTCTTCGGCCACGCGCCCGCCGTACGACATCGCGAGCTGACCGAGCAGCCACTGCTTGGTGACGTTGCGGCGGTCCTTCTCGGGCAGGAAGAACGTGATCCCGAGCGCCCGGCCCCGCGGCACGATCGTCACCTTGTGGATGGGATCGATGCCCGGCACGGTCAGCCCGACGAGCGCGTGTCCCGCTTCGTGATAGGCCGTGAGCTTCCGCTCCTCGTCCGTCAGGACCATGCTCTTGCGCTCGAGGCCGAGCATGACTTTGTCCTTCGCGTCCTCGAGGTCGTTCATGTCGACGACCGGCTTGTTGCGCCGCGCGGCGAGGAGCGCCGCCTCGTTCACCACGTTCGACAGCTCCGCCCCCGACAGCCCCGGCGTCCCTTTGGCGATCCGCTCGAGGTTCACGTTGGTCGCGAGCGGGATCTTGCGGGTGTGGACGCGCAAGATCTGCTCCCGCCCCTTCACGTCGGGCATGTCCACCACGATCTGGCGGTCGAACCGCCCGGGACGCAGCAGCGCCGGATCGAGGATGTCAGGACGGTTGGTGGCGGCGAGCAGGATCACACCGTCGTTCGACTCGAAGCCGTCCATCTCCACCAGCAGCTGGTTGAGCGTCTGCTCGCGCTCGTCGTGCCCGCCGCCCAGCCCCGCGCCGCGGTGCCGCCCCACGGCATCGATCTCGTCGATGAAGATGATGCAGGGCGCGTGGGCCTTCCCCTGCTCGAACAGGTCGCGCACCCGCGACGCGCCCACGCCCACGAACATCTCCACGAAGTCCGAGCCCGACATCGAGAAGAACGGCCGCCCCGCCTCACCCGCGACGGCCTTGGCGAGCAGCGTCTTCCCCGTTCCCGGCGGACCGACCAGCAGCGCCCCCTTGGGGAGCCGCCCACCCAGCCGCTGGAACTTCTGCGGGTCCTTGAGGAAATCGATGATCTCCTCGAGCTCCTGCTTCGCTTCGTCGGCGCCGGCCACATCGGCGAAGGTGACCTTCGGCGTGTCTCCTGCCAGCAGCTTGGCCTTCGACTTGCCGAACGCGAACGCGCGGTTCCCCCCCTGCTGCATCTGGCGCACCATGAAGATCAGCAGGCCGATGATGAACAGGTACGGCAGGAAGCTGAAGAGAAACACGCCGAACGACTGCTTCTCCTCGCGCGCCCGCACGTCGACGCCCTTCTGCCGCAAGGTGCTCACCCAAGCGTCGGTGGACTCGAACGGCAGCAGCATGGTGAAGTGCTCGGCCGTATGCCGGCCGACCGTGACGGGCGTGCGGAAGTCCCCTTTCACCTGCTGGCGGTCGGTGATTTCCACCGCGGCGACGTTGCCCTTGTCCAGCTGCTCGGTGAACTGTGGCGTGTACGACAGGTCCACCGCTTCCTGGCGGCGGTTCGAGGCGAACTGCACGAGGAAGATCGACCCCACGATCAGCAACGCCCAGAACGACAGCGTCCGCAGGGTGCGGGCCCAGGAGAATTCGCGCGGCGGCGGGACGCGGTTCGCCATCAGGCCAGGCTCGCCACGTAGGGGAGGTGCCGGAAATTCTCGGCATGATCGAGCCCGTACCCCACGAGGAATACGCGCGGGGCGTCGAACCCGACGAACGTCGGCTCGAGCTCGAGGTGCGGGGCCAGATGCTTGTGCAGCAACGCGCAAATCTCCAGACTCCGGGGGGCACGCTCCCGCATCAGGCTGACCAAGCGGTTGAGCGTCTTCCCGGTATCCACAATGTCCTCCACCAGCAGGATGTGCTTACCCCGCAGCTCCGTTTCCGGATCGTACAGGAGCCGCACGTTCCCGCTCGAAATCGTATCGGCGCCGTAGCTCGCGGCCACCAGGAAGTCCACCTGGAGCGGCCGCTCGATGCGGCGTACGAGGTCGCTCAAGAAGATGAAACTCCCTTTGAGGAGGCCGAGCACGAGGAGCTCACCTTCGGGATACGCTGCGGTGATCTCCTGACCCAGCTCGCGGACACGGCTCGCGATCGTCGCTTCGTCGAAGACGATCCGCTTGAGCTCACGCCCGCCGGTCTGCTTGAGGCTCGCCGTGCTTGGTAACATCCACTCGCACCGCCGGGGTTCCAGGCCGCGGGAGGTCGGCAGCACTCCGGCAGATTCCGGGGACCCAAAGAATGGTTTCGCCGCGCGCGACGATCGGGTATTGCGCCCGGTCGCTGCGTGACACGCGCGCGTCCATCAACAACCGCCGTACGGGCCGATGCCCGACACCACCGAGCGGTACCAGCGCATCCCCCGGGCGCAGGCCCCGAACCTCCCACGCGCCCCCCGCGATCCACGTCGTCCAGTCACCGCGGGCGAGCCGCTCGGGCGCCGGCTCCGCTGACCACTCCACTCGGAACTCACCAAACCGCGCGCGCCCCCGCTCGTCATCCACCACCACCTCCACAACCTCCCCACCCTCCCGACCCTCCCGCGTGCCGTGACGCACGCGGATCCGGTCAAACGCCACCTCCGCCGCCCACTCGCCCCCGAGCGCCTGGCGCCGTCCCGACGGACGCCGTGCGAGCCGCACCAGCTGCCGCGCCCGTCTCGGTCCCAGGACCAACCCCGCGCGCCGCGCCGCGGCACGCAACACGGCCACGGCCAATGCGTTATCATAGCCCGCCAGCGCCCCCCGAGCAACGTCGAAGCCATGCTCGTCGAGCCGCAGCTCGAGATCCGGCAGGTGGCGGAGCACGCGGTCCCACGCGCGGCGCTCGAGCGCCGCCGCGCGGCCGGCGCGGGCCAGATCGTCGCGCGCGCCCGCGCCCAGGCGCGCGGACACGAGCGGCAGCAGCACCGTGCGGACCCAGCTCCGCAAGTGCCGGGGATCGCGATTCGCGGGATCGTGGTGCACCGGCAGGGCACGCGCGGCGACGTGCTCGACCAGATCGTGGTGCGTGAACGCCAGCAGCGGGCGCACCAGTCCGCCGCGGGCTCGCGCCGGCATGCCGGCGAGCCCGGCGGGCCCGCTCCCGCGCAGCAGCCGCAACAGAATCGTCTCGACCTGGTCGTCACGGTGGTGCGCCGTCACAAGGTAGCGCGCCGCACGGCGTCGCTGCACGTCGGCGAGCCACGCGTAACGCGCTCGCCGCGCCGCGGTTTCCGTGGCGTCCAGACCGAGGTGCAGCTCTCCCAGCTCGAACGGCACCCCGTACCGGCGCGCCAGGGCGGCGACCGCCTGTCCCACGCTCGAACTGTCCGCCTGAATCCCGTGGTCCGCGTGCCCGACGACCAGCGTGAGACCGAGCTCCGGAGCGAGGCTGTGCACCAGGTCGAGCAGCGCGACCGAATCGGGTCCCCCCGACACCGCCACCACCGCGGTCCCCCCGCCGGCGAAGAGGCGGCGGCGGGCGATGTGCTCGCGCACGCGGGAGAGCAACGGGGTCATACAGTAGTATAAATGATAGGCGGGGCGGCGGTGCGGCGCCTTGCCGCGCGCCTCCAGGGCCCCGAGAATAGGGCCATGCCAAAGCTCGAGCCCGACCAGGTTTACCAGCTGCTGCGCCATCTGACCTCGCCCGTCGTGGCGATCACGTGCCAGCGTGACGGCAAGCGCAACGGCATGATCTCGGACAGCGCCGTGCGCGCGTCGATCGCTCCCACCGTGCCGCGGCTGTCGGTCTACATCCACAAGTTCAACTTCAGCCACGACCTGATCTTCGAGACCGGTCGCTTCGTGCTGCACCTGCTGCGCGACGATCAGTTCGAGCTGATCCACCGCCTCGGGTTCGTGAGCGGCCGGGCGCGCGACAAGCTGGCCGGCATCGCGCACCGACCCGGCACGCTCGGCGTCCCAGTGTTGGACGACTGCTACGCGCACTTCGAGTGCAGCGTGGTGAACGTGATGGACACCGGCAGCTCGACCTGCTTTCTGGGCGACGTCGTGGCGGTGGGCCACGGCACGGCCGAGCGCCCCGCGGGCGACGTGATGACGGCCGGCTACTTTCGGGTCAACATGCCGCCCGAGTGGCGGTCCGAATACGAGGCCCTGCTGCGCACCGCGCAGGCGTACGCCGCCGAGCGCTCGCGCGACATCCGGCCGGTCGTGTGGAGGGACCTGCAACAGCGCTAGCGGTTACGGCTCGACGACGTCGATCGTCTGCCCGGACTTGAGGGGACCAGCCACGCTCTGGCGCCGACCCGACGGCCAGCGCACTTCGATTGCTCCGGCGTGGTCAGCGCCCGCGAGGCCGAAATAGAGTGGCAGGGCGCTCTGGGAGAGGTATCCCGACTTTCCATCCATCAGCTTCAATATCCGGCGCCCGTCGGGAAGCACGACCGTGACCTGCGCGCCGAGCCCCTCGCGATTGGAGCGGGTGCCGCGCAGCCGCACCTTCAGGAAGTGGACCGGGTGGCGTTGCGCAAGATCGCTCACCAGCACCTGCGGTCCGGCGTTGAACTCGTTGGTGACGATGTCGAGATCGCCGTCGCCGTCCAAATCGAGGGCCACCGCGGAACGGCTACCGCGCGCGGCCATCATGGTCAGGTGGCCCGCGGCATCGAGCCGGCACTCCCCCGCCGTCGCCTCCGGATGAGCGCACGCGGCACAGAAGGGGTGGCCCCGATCCACGCCCTGGCACTCGAGCGTGAACCAGACCTGCTGCGTGCCGGTGGGCCGCGGCTCGACCCCCAGCACGAACTCGCTCGGAAGGAAGTGATGCCCTCCCTCGTTCAAGAGCAGCGAGTTGATTCCGTAGCGGAAGGGGAAGTTCATGCCCGCCGCGATGAAGATGTCGTCCCAACCGTCGGCGTTGAAGTCGTCCACAGTCGGCCCCCAGGGCCAATACGTCTCGACCCCGACGGTATCCGACACCTCCTCGAATCGGCCGCCCCCGCGGTTCGCGAACAACGCGTTTCCGAAGATGAGGCCGCCCTTCCCGTTCGGGAACAACTTACCCGACACTTGCGACGAGTCGTCTTTGCGCATCTCGCCCGCCCAGTCGCCGGCGCGGAGGTCGACCCACATGTCCGCGTGCATGTTGGTGGTGAAGAGGTCGAGTCGACCGTCGCCATCGAAGTCGAACGCCTTCACGCCCATCGATCCCCAGGAGGTCTTCGGGAAGTATCGCGCGGTCGCGTCGCGAAAATGCTTGCCACCCTCGTTGAGCCAGACGTGATTCCCCCCCTGCATGTCCAGGACGTAGAGGTCGGGGAAGCCGTCGTCGTTCAGGTCGACGGCCGTGGCGTCGC
>Ga0137365_10005510_pt1 | contig 10150 bp, 8 predicted proteins | sample SagtaG_9_FD_104799 | JGI IMG/M metagenome (GOLD analysis project Ga0137365, IMG submission 104799) | Vadose zone soil microbial communities from Sagehorn Ranch, Mendocino, California, USA - Sage1_L_40_16 metaG | ecosystem: Environmental > Terrestrial > Soil > Vadose zone | place: USA: California... | reverse complement strand
GCTGATTCTCGCTATCCCATGGGGAAGGATTGTGCTGGATAGAAGAACGTGCTTGTGGCTGTCGCCACTGGTCTTGCGCCGCAGCAGGTTGCTGAGATGAAGGAGCAAAGTTAGGATCCCATGCCGGTTGACCACTCGCCATACCTGGACCAGCCGCTAGTGTACCTGAGTTAGGAGTACCCCAGCCTCCTGCTTGTGGTTGTTGTCCTGTTGCTGGTGCTCCCCAACCTCCTGCTTGTGGTTGTTGTCCTGCTGCTGGTGCTCCCCAACCTCCTGCTTGCTGCTGTTGTCCCCAAGCATTATCGGCGGAAGGAGCAGCCACATTACCTTGTTGGTTCCATCCACCCTGCTGTTGGCCTTGTGGCTGCCAAGTAGCAGCACCGGTAGCCTGATTGGCTTTGGCACCCTTTTTTTTGCCTGGACTGCGGAAGAGAAAAACGGCACCAACCAGAATCACCACTGCGATCACTAGACCAGCAATGATAAGAATGTTGTATGGAACCGCAAGACCAGTCGCAAAAACGATGAATGCAATTTCCGCTATCATATCGTTCACCCCTCTGATCATAAGAACAGTCTTCTGACCATTTGCAGATACCTGCTCAAAGATATCTCTAGACTGCGATTCAGTGCGACTTCACGCTTCTGCTATCGCAATTCAAAACGCACCTCAACGCTGCCAAAGCGGAGCATATCACCATCTTTGAGTGTATGCTCTTCATGTGGTGTTAAAGTTACTCCGTTTAAGCGTGTCTTGTTCAACGCATTGAGGTCTTCTACGCTGTAGGCCCCGTGCTGATGTCTCAAGTAAGCATGGCGTCGCCCCACTGTTTTGTCTGGCAGGTTAATCTCTGGAAAGATACCCAGAATGGGGTCTTGGCGTCCAACCACCATCAACTCACCTGTCAGAGGAATTGATTGTCCACTGGAGATAACCACAAGACGTGCCTGTTTTGGTGGAGGAGCCAGTGGCCTCCCAATCCCGACATTGTTTTTAGGGGAGTCATATCCAGGTCTATCGGTTGGCATGGTTTGGATACGCTCCTGTAATTGATCAAGTGCTGCAATAAACTCCTGTGGCGTAGCATAACGTTCTGCCGGTAATTTCGCCATAGCCTTTTGCATGAATACATCCATATCCATAGGCAAATCCGGGCGAAGATGGCAGATCGAAGGAACTTTTGCATTCATGTGTTTAATTACAATGTCCACCGCCGTTTCTCCCTCGAAAGGGGGCCTACCAGCTAGCATCTCAAACAAAACAGCAGCAACCGAATACAGATCAGAGCGGGTATCCGCCGAACGCCCACTCTCCGCCTGCTCAGGCGAGATATAGTAGGCCGTACCCATAAATACGTTAGACTGGGTCAAGGTGACCGTTTCACGCCCTCGTGCCAACCCAAAATCCACAATCTTCACCACATCTTTGCTCGTAATCAGAATATTCTGTGGCTTGATATCGCGATGGACCACCCCCTGCTTATAGGCTGTCTCCAGCCCCTCAGCAATCTGTCGTGTGTAATTCAACGCTCGTAACGGGTCCATTGGGCCATGGGTCAGCATGTGATACTTGAGGTTCTGCCCATCAATGTACTCCATAGCAATGAATTCGTAGAGGCCATTATCATTGCCATAGTCCACAACACGCACAATATGAGGGTCACTGAGGCTCAGAATAATATGTACCTCTCTATGGAAACGTGCCACTAGCTCACCATCATTTGCCATTTCAAGATGCAAGACCTTCACAGCATAAATGTGGTTATTTTCCGTATCACGCGCAACATAGACCGTTGCAAAACTGCCCCGGCCTCGCTCATCGATAAGCTTATACCTACCCTTGATGACACGACCGATCATGTCACCGTTCATCATGCAAAACTCCTAACTGAAAGGCTACTCTTCGCGGCTATTATAACACCTTTTACTACTGAATGTCATGCTACTTTTTTTTTATTGTCCCCAATCCCCTCGTGTTATACAAACGAAACAACTGACAAATAAGTCATCTTATGGGTAGAGTCTCCTACTATAGCACAGTCTACCTCACACCTTATATAATGTATATACGCTTGGCTTATCTTCAGTGGTCTCACTCATATTTCTTGTTGTGTATAGATTTAACAGAGGAAGAACTTATGCAATCTGTACGTGGCATCCTCCTCGACATTGATGGAGTTCTGCATATTAGCATGCAGCCAATTACAGGCGGCACAGAAGTACTAGCATGGTTGAAACAGCAGGGCTATGCCACTGGCTTTGTCACGAATACCACCACCTTCGCTCGTGCCACTCTCGCACAGCATCTACAAGCTATCGGTCTTCCCATTGATGAACAACATTTGATGACTGCTCCTGTCGCTACGGCAAATTATATTCGTCAACACTATCCAGGTAAACGCTGCTGGGTCTTGACGAAAGGGAATACCGCCGAAGACTTTGCGGGTATTGAGCTTGTCGAGTCACAGGCTGATGTCGTCGTCATCGGCGGGGCCGAGGAACTTCTCACCTATGAGGCCATGAATGCTGCCTTTCGTATGATCATGAATGGAGCAGCACTCCTGGCAATGCATACGAACCTCTACTGGCGTACCAAGACTGGCTTACAGCTAGATAGCGGAGCATATGTGCATGCCCTAGAAATAGCTACAGGCCAACAAGCGGTCGTCCTGGGTAAACCTGATCGTGCCTTCTTTGAGCAAGCGTTACTCTCCATTGGTGTCTCCGCACATGAAGCCGTGATGGTTGGCGATGACATCGAGAACGATATTGGTGGGGCTCAGCATGCAGGCTTACGTGGTATCCTGGTTTGTACAGGCAAACACGGAAGCAACTCACCTCTCTTAGAGAAGGTGCAGCCCGATGCCATCTTACCTTCCATCAGAGAGCTACCTCAGTGGCTCAGTGCGTAGTTGCCTTATCCTCCTCTGGTTCACAGAGAACCGAACGATGAGAACATCTCGCTAATACTCTCTCGATTGTGAATACGTTTGATAGCTTCAGCGAAGAGCGGGGCCACAGAAACAACCTCGATCTTCTCCGAGAACTGGACCGGCTGGTTTTCCACCGTATCAGTAATCAGCAGCTGCTTGAGAGGACTTTTATCGATCCGCTCAATGGAGCTGTTTGTCAATACACCATGTGTGACAGCAGCATAGACCTCTTTAGCTCCCTGCTCTATCAGCTTTATCGAGACATTGACCAGGGTGCCAGCCGATATCGTAAAGTCGTCTACAACTACAGCGGTTTTACCACGCACATCGCCAATGAGATGTAAAACCTTGGCCTTCTCATCATGGCCAGTGCGTTCCTTATCGGCAATCGCTAGCGATACTCCCAGAGCTGAGGCATATTTACGTGCCTGTTTTGCAAAACCGACATCGGGCGAGACGATGATCATATCCTGCAGGTTCTTCTTACGAATACACTCAACGAGAATGGGCAACGCATAGAGGTTATCTACCGGCAGATGAAAGAAGCCCTGAATCTGGGGTGCATGTAAATCCATAGTGACCACGCGATCTGCTCCTGCCACCTCAATGGCATCGGCACAGACACGTGCACGAATAGAGACTCGTGGCTCGTCCTTCTTATCCCCTTTAGCATAGCTAAAATAGGGCATAAGCAGGGTCACCGACTCAGCACCAGCACGCTTCAAGGCATCGATCCAGAACAGCAACTCCATGAAGTTGTCGTTGGAGGGAAACACTGTCGATTGCACCAGATAGACGCGCTGCCCTCGCACATTCTCCAGAATACGTACAAACGTGTTGCCATCCGAAAAATGCAACGTCTCATTTTTGCCCTGAGTAATGTGCAGGTACTCACAGATACGAGCGGTTAAGCGCGGACTGCCGCTCCCCGCGAAAACCAATATATTGTCATAGCCCATATGCCAGCTCCATTTACTCACACAGCTTCTTCAACGCGACCACCCAGGTATCTCGCCAGGAACACTTCTGCTACCGCATAGAACCTCAAGCGATTCTCTGGCTTGGCAAATCCATGTCCCTCATCGAGAAAGAGCATATATTCGTATTCGATACCTCTGCTCTTCATAGCTTCTACAATTTGCTCAGATTCAGCCTGCTTGACACGCGGATCATTGGCTCCTTGAGCGATGAGAAGAGGAATTTTGATCTGGTCAACTTTAAAGAGTGGTGAGCGCGACTTCAAGAACTCTTCCTCAGTATCAGGATTACCAACCCGTCGGTGCAGCGAGGCCAAGAAGGTAGACCAGTAGAGCGGCACGCTGCGAATCAACGTTACCAAATTGCTAGGACCGACAATATCTACCGCGCAACAGAACAGGTCAGGCGTAAAGGTAGCTCCTACCAGAGCTGCATAGCCGCCGTACGAACCACCATAAATGGCGATGCGTTTGGGATCAGCGATGCCTTGCTGCATCGCCCATTCGACAGCATCTACCAGATCGTAGTGCATCTTGCGGCCCCATTCCTTGTTGCCTGCGTTCAGAAATTCTTTGCCATACCCCGTAGAACCACGATAATTCACCTGCAAACAGGCATAACCACGATTCGCTAGCCATTGCGCCTCCGGGTTATAGCCCCACATATCACGCGCCTGTGGCCCACCATGTACATTTAGCACCAGAGGTAGATTCGTCTTGTCCTGTCCCAGTGGCAGCGTCAGATAGCCATGAATAATCAGACCATCTCGTGCCTGGAAAGAGACTGGCTCCATCGTTGCTAGCGTATACTTGTTCAATTCGGGCTGGTTGTCAAAGAGAAAAGTTACTTTGCGCGTCTTTCTTTCATAGGCATAAAAGGCTAGAGGACCGTTATCTCTGGAAAACGTTACTATCCAGGTACCATCAGCATGGTCACGGCTGGTAATCGAGAAGTTTCCTCGTGAGATATCATGAATAGTGTCAAAGTCCAATCGGATTGATTCGTCTAAGACGACCCATTCAACCTGCTCCCTGGCAAAGGCCACAGCTTGAATCTCATATGTGTCGGGGTCTGTCATAACACCGCTCACATCATACTGTGGGTCTTCAGCAATGACCGTTATTTCACCGCTCCCAATTGCCAATTTGACCAGTTGGCCAGCATTGGCATTGCGTGCATCTATCAGGTACAGAGTTTGCCCATCCTTAGTAAAACCAATAGGCACACTGTTCTGGGCATCATCTGGGTTCCACGTCAACAGAGTTTGCCAGTCGGCCTGCTCATCATCACGGACGAGTACGGCACGGCCACCGTCAGGAAGCATTGCCAATGCGCCACGCACCCTGAAATGTGAATCCGTTATCCAGCCAGCCACATTACCTGGGTTTTTAGCCACGAGCGCCAACGCACCAGAGGTCAAATCGAGATGATAGACGTCATGCACTTTCGGATTGTCCTTATTCATGGCAATCAGCACTTCATTGGGAAAATGTTTATCTAGATCAACAAGCTGCGTCTGCACATTTTCAAAAGGCGTCAAGTCTCTGGTTTCTCCTGTCTCCAGGTTCGTGGCATATAACCGCCAGTTCTCATTCCCCCCAACGTCCTGAATATACAGAATATGTTTATTGTCATGTGCCCAGATATAAAAGCGCACACCTCTATCGGTATCATGAGTAACCGGTTGATAATACTCACTGCCGACAGGCCCTACCCATACATTCAGCACATTATCAACCGGTGCCAGATAGGCCATTCTTGTGCCATCCGGCGAGATGCGGGGATTGGTCTGTACGGGATTGCCCAGTAACACTTTACGGGGAATAAGCACTACGGACGATGCCGTTGGATTGGTCACGTTATCGCTCCTCTAATAATGAATATTTCTCATTCATCTTCTCACTCGTGAAGGTCAAGCACAATTCACTCTACCAGATCACCATGCTTTTTGCAACAAAGCTACTGATGCAGAACAATTCAGAGCATTTCTTGATATACCTCATACGTTTGGCGGGCGATCTGCTCTTGTGTATAATGCTTTAACACTCTTTGCCGTCCCTTCCTCGCTAACCGAGCGTATAACTCAGGATCATCCAGGAGTTTCTGGACACAGGCCGCCAACTCTGACACATTGCCTTCCGAGAAGACGAGACCAGCATCGCCGATGACATGCGGAATCTCGCCCGAATTGGAACCGATCACTGGTGTCTCACAGGCCATCGCCTCACACAGCACACGCCCGAACTGCTCTTTCCAGTTTGGACGGCTCAGCGATGGCAACACCAGCACGTCCAACTGTTGCATCTCCTGCGGTATGGCATACGTTGGGACGCCAGCCTTAAAAAGTACACGCTCAGTCACACCCAGATGAGCTGCTTGGGCTTCCAGTTCATCCTTCATAGGCCCATTCCCAATGAAGACGACATGACAATATTCAGGAAGGCTCGCTAGAGCCTCTACTATGAGCGGTAAGCCCTTTGACTCAACCAGACGGCCAATAAAGCCGATGGTGAAAGGATTACCGACGGCACGCGGCTGGCGTGGCTCAGTGCGCTGGTAAATGTCGGTATCAAAGCCAAATTGGGGAATAATATGGATGGGACCGCGATAGCCTTTACGTTTCAACACTTCGGCAGCATCGCGATTACCAGCCAGGGCGGTGGCGGCATGGCGATAGTTGTAGAGTTCTATCTGGCGAAAAGGGGGAGGATAGCTACGGTAGAGATTTTGCCAGGTGAAAAAGAGTGCCCGCGCACGTTGCTGACCGGCTAGCCACATAGCATGAAAGGTGGCAAGGTTGTACGGCTCTTCGTCAATATGCACAATATCTGGCTGTACCTGGCGCATAATCCTGCCCAGTTGCGGATAAAAGTGCAGGTGAAAGTTACCGTTCAAGACCATCGATGTCACAATCATCGCATAACCTCTCGTATAGAGCCGTTCCAGTACCTGTTTACTGTCATCATCACTCTGCCAGTAGGGCGGTGTGACCAGGGTGAGTTCGACATCAGGGCACTTCGCTAGTTCTTCAAGTTTCCGTTGCGAGGTGCCTGCCACGAGAGCTTTGGATATCATCAGTATACGCATAGTTATTTCCTCCTCCTTACATATGCCTCTTCATACGCCGCCAGCGTCTCCATTGCGGCTTTGTGCCAGCTAAATTGTGCGGCCCGTTGCAGTGAACGCCGCCGTAAATCGTCTTGCAACGAACGCTCAATCAATACATGGCGCATGGCTTCAGCCAGAGCTGGAGTATCGTTGGGGTCCACGCTCAAAGCGGCATCCCCCACCACCTCCGGCAACGAGGTGCGATTTGAGCACACAACGGCTGCACCACAACTCATGGCTTCCAGTGGCGGTAGGCCAAAGCCTTCATAGAGAGATGGAAATACAAACAGACTGGCCCCACTGTACATGGCCGATTTGTCTTCATCTTCCACAAAACGATAGATGACACGATCAGCCACACCCAGTTCTTCGGCGACTGGGCGTGGATCGGGGAAAAATGGCCCTGCTTGTTTTGCAGGATCGCCAGAGATCAACAACTGTACATTGGGGTTGTGTAGCTGTGTACAGAGATGAGCAAAAGCACGTACCAGTTGGAGTACATTCTTGCGTAAGTCAAGTCCACCGAGATAGAAAATATACTGCTCGCCAACCCCATAGCGTTCACGTACCCTCGCTACTGTCTCCGCATCAGTCGGGATATACTCCTCACCCGCCGCCTCATAGATAACCCGAATACGTTCAGCAGGAATATGTAAGACATCCATAATATCTTGTTTGGCATGCTGTGAAACAGTGATCACCAGTGTGGCTTTCTGGGCAGCACGCGCTACAAGACGCATATAGGCCACGACCTTCGCTCCCGCCCGATAGGCAGGTAGACGGAAAGGAATGACGTCGTGAATGGTTACAATGATTGGAGTACGAGCATAGAGTGGTGGCGCGAAATAGGGAACATGAAAGAGATCAACACCAGCCTTACGAGCGGCAGCCGGGCCGGTCAATTGTTCCCACACGAGCTTTTCCACGTTCTCATTGCGTTGAGCAAAAGCTGGTACAGAGCTTACTTGATAGGGAAAGGAAACCTGTAGGGGCAGGGCTTGCCCCTGCCCTCGTCGTCCTCCTTCTCGTTCCTCCAGAGAAGAAGAAAACTTTGAAGAAACGAGGGCAGGGGCAAGCCCTGCCCCTACAGGTTTTGCACCTAACAAAACATATTCATTCTGTCGATCTACTTCTGCCAGGGCATGAAGTAGGTGAAGCAGATATTGCCCACTGCCATTCGTAGGGTTTTGTAAAAAAAGAGCATTGATACCAATTTTCATACGGTGCTTGCCTCGTCAGAAAAGTCAATCATACCCGCATAGATCTTCTGGTAGACTGAGAGCATTTTATGGGCCGAGGCCGACCAAGTATAGTGCTTGACTCGTTCATACCCTTTCTGACGTAACTCCTCCTGTAACTGTTTATCTCCAAGAATACGCATAATCGCGGCTGACAGCTCGCCTGACTTCTGTGGGTCAACCATGAGAGCAGCATCACCGACCACTTCAGGCAAAGAAGAGGTGTTGGAAGTAATGACAGGCACTCCACAGGCCATCGCCTCCATAGGTGGCACACCGAAGCCTTCGACAAATGAGGGAAAAGCGAATACATCAGCCAGGTTATATAGCGTCACCAATTCATGATCGCTGACACGTCCCAGGAAACGCACCTTTTTCTCCAGCCGCAGCTCCTCAACCAGTTGTTGCGTCTCTTCGTAAAGCCAGCCCTTACCACCCGCCAGGGCCAACATCGCCGGGCCGCCTTTTTTCTTGTGCGCCTGATAAAACGCTCGAATCAGACCTATATGATTCTTGCGCGGCTCCAACGTCCCTACGCCAAGCACAAGAGGGTGCTTCAAGCCATATTTGTGCTGTGTCGCGGCTAACAGTAGAGGGTCGGTAATGCGGCGAAAGTATGGACTGACACCGTTGGGAATAACCACCAATTTCTCGCGGGGTGTCTGGAAGTGTTTGATGAGCGTTCGGTTGACCTCATGTGAGACAGTACATACCACATCGGCGGCGGCGATAGCTTCCGGCACCACCTTGCGGAGATACGCTGCTAGCGAAGGAACAGCGTACTCTGGATGATCGAGAAAGGCAAGGTCGTGAACGGTGACCACTTTCCGCAAATCCTTACCAGCAGGCGGCAAGGCAAAGTCTGGGCCATGATAGATGTCTACCTGACCGGAGAAATAGGTTGCGTAGAGCGGCAAACGCCAGCGATACCAGATAACATTTAGGTAGCGGTCAGGAATAAAAATACTACGCCCACGCACATTCTCCGCTTGCGGAAACGGACGCTCCCGAGTGGGGCGTCCGCTGGTAAGTAGGGTATACTGGTTGCTGCTATCTTGCTCTAACATGGCATCCACCAGCTTGCGTACATAATTGCCAATGCCCGCCTGCTGTCGAATGGCTACCGTATAGTCAATGGCAATACGCATGGGAAACACTACAACTCCTAGCCTGGAGGCCAGCTAAATTTGCGGCCCCCAAGCAGGTGAAAATGCAAATGAAAGACGGCTTGCCCTGCATGGGGACCGACATTGGTCACAAAGCGATAGCCTGTCTCGTCGATACCCAGTTTATGGGCCAGCTTTGCCGCGACGACAAACAATATTCCCAGCAGTTGACTATCCTCTGCTGTCAATTCAGACATAGAGGCAATATGCCGCCGAGGGATGAGCAGGATGTGATGGGGAGCCTGCGGGTTGATGTCCTCAAAGGCCACCACATCTTCATCCTGATAAACGATTTTAGCCGGTATCTGACCTTCTGCAATTTTGCAGAACAGACAGTTTTCCTCCATACTATACCTCCAGGGCGACGGCAAGGGTTGCCCTTTCCAATACTTTGATGCTTCGCATCCCGACTCTGATGCACTATGCTTCAGCAGAATTATTTGCATCAGCAGAGCTGGTTACCCCAATTTCGATGGTGTCACCTTATTTATGAAGAGGTGTATCAGTCTCTATAGAAGAGACCTCACCATGTGACCCTATTTCTTCCACTGGTGTATCCGGTACTAATACGTCTTCCTTCTTTTCCGGTTCGTTTGATGCTGTTGTTGCCAGTTCAGGTGTCTCTGATTCACTCGTTGCCGTCGCTGTCACTTCCGAGGTTGCTGATTCATTCGAGACTGTTGCTACCTCTGCGGGTGTTTCCGCTCCGTCAGCTGGAATTGCCGCT
>Ga0137365_10005509_pt1 | contig 10150 bp, 14 predicted proteins | sample SagtaG_9_FD_104799 | JGI IMG/M metagenome (GOLD analysis project Ga0137365, IMG submission 104799) | Vadose zone soil microbial communities from Sagehorn Ranch, Mendocino, California, USA - Sage1_L_40_16 metaG | ecosystem: Environmental > Terrestrial > Soil > Vadose zone | place: USA... | reverse complement strand
CGGGTCAGCCGCCCGGTGCGCCCTGCGTCGTCATTGCTGGCCGGGCCTTCCGAACGGCCAGCCTGGCGCGCCGGCGACCGGTACAGTAGGCCGGCGAACGGCCCGGCACACACTGCCGCGTGGCTGTTCGTATGAGCACCCCTGGAAGGGACCCCGCCGATGCCAGGCAAGTTCATCTTGGCCAGCGCCGCGCTCACCGCCGGGCTCGCCCTGACGGCCTGCGGATCGGGCGGGAGTTCCGCGGCATCGGCCGGGCCAAGCAAGAGCCCCACGGCATCGGCCGGGGCGGGCGCGGGCCCGGTGGCGTCCGCGGCGTCGCCGGGGTGCCTGCTGCAGTACCGGCTGTGGGCCTCCGGGCCGGCGCACGCGGCGGGGGATAACCTCACCGCGGCGCTGAACGGCCTCGCCGCCGCCAGCGCGGCGTCGGACGTCGCCACCGCCAGCGCCGCCCTCAAGCGCGCCGGGACGGCGGCCAGGGCCCTGGAGCACTATCCCATCCCGGGCTGCGCGGACCCCAAGAGGTACTGGCACGCGGTCCTGCATCAGATCGAGGGCGCCGCCGACAGCGCGGGCACGTCGCAGGGGCAGGGAACGCTGACCATCGCCCAGGGGGTCATGAAGCAGATGCCGGTGCTGGAGCGCAAGCTGGCCACCGAGCTGCAGGTGACCATTCCCGACCTGACCAGGAGCAAATAGCGGTGCCGCTGGGCCGGTGAGCCCGGTCACGGACGTTCTCGCCGCCGATACAGGGGTGCATGGTCATGCACCGACCCTCGGGTCTCCCGTCACGGGAGAGCCAAGCGCCCGGTGCGGTGTGATACTCGGTGCTGGCGGAGGAATCCCAGCGGGCAGGGGCCCGGGGGCGGAGGCTGAGTCAGATGGCCGGGTTCACGTTCACGCCACTCACCCCGTCCGCGTACCTGGACCGGGCGGCGTGGGTCTTCCGGGACCGGACAGCAGTCGTCGACGGGGAACGGAGCTTCACCTACGCCGAGTTCGCGGACCGCGCGCACCGCCTCGCGGGCGCTCTGCCGGGGCTCGGCGTGCCGCCGGGCGGCCGGGTCGCCGCGCTGTGCGTGAACAGCCACATCATGCTGGAGCTGCACAACGGCGTGCCCCTGGCCGGGGCGGTGCTCGTTCCGCTCAACATCCGGCTGTCGCGGGATGAGCTCACCTACATCCTCCGCCACAGCGGCGCCCAGGTCCTTGTCGCCACCGCCGAGCTGGCCGATGTGGCCACCGACGTCGGGGCGGCGGCCGGGGCCAGGCCCGTCATCGCGGGCGGCGCGGCGGACGAATACGAGGCACTCCTGGCATCGGCCCGCCCGGCCGCCGTCCCCTGCGGGGACGAGCGCGGGCTGCTGGCCATCAGCTATACCAGCGGCACGACCGGCAGGCCCAAAGGCGTCATGTACCACCACCGCGGCGCCTACCTGCAGGCGCTCGCGGCCGCGTTCCATGCCCGGCTCGCCGCCGACAGCGTCTACCTGTGGACGCTGCCCATGTTCCACTGCGATGGCTGGTGCTTCACCTGGGCGGCGACCGCGGCCGGCGCCACCCACCTGTGCCTGCGCGCCATCGATCCCGCCCGGATCTGGGAGCTGCTCCGCACCCGGGGGGTCACCCACTTCAGCGCCGCCCCCACCGTGCTCACCATGATCGTCAACGCGCCCGAGGCCACGGCGGGGCCGCCGCTGGCCCCACCGGTCCAGGTGCAGACCGGGGGAGCGCCCCCGTCCCCGACCCTGATCGCCCGGATGGCCGAGGCTGGGCTGCAGGTGACGCACCTGTATGGGCTCACCGAGACCTACGGGCCGGTGGCCATCAACGACTGGCATCCGGACTGGAGCGCGAAACCGCCCGCGGAGCAGGCGGTGCTGCAGGCGCGGCAGGGGGTCGGCAACGTCATCGCCGAGCGGCTCCGGGTGGCCGGCCCGGACGGCCGGGACGTGCCCGCCGACGGCACCACCATCGGCGAGCTCGTCTGCCGGGGCAACGACGTGATGCTCGGCTACTACCGGGACGAGGAGGCGACCGCCGCGGCGGACCTGGGTGGCTGGTTCCGCACCGGCGACCTGGCGGTGATGCACCCCGACGGCTACGCCGAGATCCGCGACCGCGCCAAGGACATCATCATCTCCGGCGGGGAGAACATCGCCTCGGTGGAGGTGGAGCGGGTGCTGGACAGCCATCCCGCGGTGCTGGAGTCGGCCGTGGTCGGGCGGCCCGACGACAAGTGGGGCGAGGCGGCGGTGGCGTTCGTGACCCTCCGCCCGGGTGGCCACACCACCCCGGACGAGCTCATCGGGCACGTCCGCGCCCAGCTCGCCCACTTCAAGGCACCGCGGGAGGTGACCCTGGTCACCGAGCTGCCGAAGACGTCCACCGGCAAGATCCAGAAACACGTCCTGCGCGAACAGGCACGAGTGCAGAAGTCCGGCGCCGGGGGCCCGGGCTAACTAGGGTGATCTTGTGAAGCCGTTCCTGCTGCTGGCTATCCGGGCCGAGGACGCCGCCGCGGACAACGAGTACGAGTCGTTCCTGGCGTTCGCCGGGCTGGGTGAGCGTGACCTGCGCCGGTGGCGGCTGGAGCAGCGAGCGCTCGGGGACGTCGACCTGCAGGACTGGTCGGGGATCCTGCTCGGCGGCGGGCCGTTCAACTCCAGCGACCCGGAAGAGTCGAAATCGCCGGTGCAGCGGCGGGTCGAGGCCGACCTGCGCGGGCTGCTCGAAAAGGTGATCAGCGCGGACTTCCCGTTTCTGGGGGCCTGTTACGGCATCGGGACGCTCGGCAGCCACCAGGGGGCAGTGGTCGACCGGCGGTACGCCGAACCGATCGGTTCCGTCCCGGTCACGCTCACCCGGGAAGGCCGGCGAGACCCGCTGCTGCGCGGGCTGCCCACCACCTTTGACGCGTTCGTCGGCCACAAAGAGGCCATCAGCCGGCTGCCGCGCCACGCCATCCTGCTCGCCAGTTCCCCCGCCTGCCCTGTGCAGGCGTTCCGGATCGGCGCCCACGTCTACGCCACCCAGTTCCATCCCGAGCTGGACGCGGCCGGCCTGTGCACCCGCATCGACGTCTACAAGCACGCCGGCTACTTCGAGCCCGAGCAGGCCGGCGAGCTCAAGGCACAGGCACGCAACAGCAACGTCACCCACCCGCCTGCCATCTTGCGCCGGTTCGCCCAGCGCTACGCCCGCGGCGAGCCGACCGGAGCCGGGCCGCGGCCGCCTGCCGCCGTTTCCCCGGCGGGCCAGCGGCGGTTATCCCCGCCTTCGCGCTGAGGGCAGCGCGCCCGGGCGTGCGTCAGCGGGCCTGGGTGGCCAGGCGGAGGCCGAAGCCGATGAGCGCGATGCCGGTGACCCGTTCGAGCCATCGCTGCACGGTGGACCGGCGCAGCCAGCCGGCGCCGCGGGCGGCCATCCACGCCAGGGTGGCGAGCCAGGCGCCGGTTTCGGCGATGAACCACAGCCCGAGTACGAGGGGGAACAGCGGCGCCGGGGCACCGGCGGGGATGAAGCCGGGCAGGAACGCGATGAAGAAGACACCGATCTTGGGGTTCAACAGGTTGGACAGCAGCCCATTGAGGTATACGCGCCGCCACCCGGCCTGCGCTGGAGCGGGGCCGGCCGGGCCGGTGGGCTCGGCGGCGGGGCCGGCGTGCGGTCCGCGGAGGGGCCAGAGGCTGCTCACCCCCAGCCAGAGCAGGTAACACGCGCCGGCCAGCCGGAGGGCGTCGTAGCCCAGGTGGCTCACCTGCAGCAGGGCCGACAGCCCGAACGCGGCGGCCGCCGCCCAGGCCAGCAGCCCGGACATGGTGCCGGTGACCCATCCCGCCCGGCGGCCGTGGCGCAGCGTGTTGCGCAGGACGAGCAGGCTGTCCGGGCCCGGCGCCAGGATCAGCAGGGTCGAGGCAAGGGCGAACGTCGGCAGGGCTGCGGTCATGGCGGCTGGCCTCCGATCTGGCGCACCGCCAGCGCCAGGCCGCCGGCCCCCGTGGCCAGCTGCCCGGCTGACACCGCCACCAGGACCCGGTCATCGTCCATGGCGGGCCAGCCTACGCCCGGCCGTGGCCCATGATCACATGGGATGCTGTCGGGATGACCGAGCTGACGATCGCGGCGCCCAGGGCCCAGCTTCCCGTTTACCTTGCCGCCCCGGACGGGCCCGGACCGTGGCCCGGCGTCGTCGTCATCCACGACGGCATGGGGATGAGCCAGGACGTGCGGAATCAGGCGCGGCGGCGCGCCTCGGGCAGGCGCTCGCCACGGCCGGGATCAGGCACGACGTGAAGGAGTACGGCGGCGCCGGGCACGGGTTCATCAACGACCATGACGGGGCCGGGGACAAGATGCCGCTGCTGTTCGCCGTCTCCGCGCGGCTCTCACCCGGCCTCGGGTACCACGAGGCCTCCGCGCAAGACGCCCGCCGCCGGATCATCGCCTTCTTCGACGCGCACCTGAAGGCATGACCGGCGGTTGCTACCGTGCCGCCATGGCTATATCGCTCAGTGAGGCGACGCTCAGGCTGCTTGACGGGAGAAACTACGCGGTCCTGGCCACGGTCAATCCCGACGGCAGCCCGCAAACCAGTGCGATGTGGGTCGGCCGCGACGGCAGTGACGTGCTGTTCTCGACCGTGGCGGGGCGCGTGAAACACCGCAACATGCTGCGCGACCCGCGCATCAGCGTCTCGATTCTCGACTCCTCGGACCCGGAGAACTACGTCGAGCTGCGCGGCCGGGTGTCGATGATCCCCGACCCCGGCCGGCGGCTCCACCTTCAGCTCGCAGAGAAGTACGGCAAGGACCCGGGCGAGGATGCACCCGGCGCCGCCCGCGTGATCGTGCGGATGGTTGTGGAGAAGGCCGCGGGGTACGCCGCCTAGCCGCCCGGGGCCGGAGATACTCCCCGGCATCTGAGCCATGCCGAATTGCCGGGCGGTGTATCACCGCCGCACATGCGTCCTCCGCCTGTATATACGGTGGAGCCGGGATCCTCACGTCCCGCGCCCGCCGTCCGGCGGGAGGAGGGTGCACATGGCCGACGCATCCGAAGTCAGCCGACTGGTGCGGGCGAGCGCGAGCGGCAATGAGACAGCCTGGAATGAGCTGGTGCGCCGCTACTCGCCCCTCGTCATGGCCGTGACCAGGACCTACCAGCTCACGGCCGATGACGCCAAGGACGTCAGCCAGACCGTCTGGCTGCGGCTCGTCGAGAACCTGGCGAACCTGCGCGAGCCGGACGCCCTGCCCGGCTGGCTGGCCACCACCACCCAGCGCGAATGCATCCGCCAGCTGCGCCAGGGACGGCGGGTGCTGCCCGTCGATCCGCACACCGACGGCGCTCTGCAGCTGTGCGAAACCGTGGACCCAGACAACGACATCCTCCGGGCGGAGCTCCATCAGGCGCTGCGCGACGGGCTCGCCGACCTGCCTGCGCGGGACCAGGCGCTCCTGAAGCTGCGCGCCGCTGACCCGCCGAAGTCGTATGAGGAGATCAGCCAGCTCTTGGGGATGCCTATCGGGAGTATCGGCCCCACCCTCCGGCGAAGCCTCGACCGGCTGCGGGAGACCAGTGCCATGCGGGCGTATCTGGCAACGCCTACCGCCGACGAAGGCAAAGGAGGTGGCCAGCGTGTGCTCGCCGGAGTGGACTGACGACGAACTGCTGCAGGAGCTACGCGCCGCGTTGCGGGAGGAACCGGTGGCCGAGAGCGTCATCCGGGCGGCCCAGGCGGCATTTACCTGGCGGACGGTGGACGCCGAGCTTGAGCTGCTGAGCCTCGATACCAGCGATGCGCTGGCCGCGGGCGCGCTGGTGCGCGGCGACGGGCCAGGTGAGCAGCGCACATTCGCGTTCCGCGGCGAGCGCCTGAGCGTGGAAATCGAGATCGACGGGGCCGGGCTCGTCGGCCAGCTGACCCCCCCGCAGCCCGGCCAGGTCACGCTGGTGACCGCCGAAGGCCCGCAGGCCACGGCCCAGGCCGATGAGGTCGGCTGCTTCATCTTCCCGCCGCCCGCGCCCGGCCCGGTGCGCCTGGACTGCAGGCTTGGCGCCGACCACTTCGTCACCGAGTGGGTCACCATCCGCCCGGGCTGGCCGCCGCCATAATCGGGGTGCCGAACCAGGTGGGGCTCCTGGCAGCCCGCGGACTGGACGCTGGAGCTCGTCGTGATCCGCGACGGCACCGAGTGGCACGTGATGCGCGGCCGCCCGGCCATGGTGCGCCGGCTGCGCCTGACACGTGCCGACTGGCAGGCCGCGCGGACGGTCCCGGTGCAGATCCACGGCCTGGAGCCCTGCCTGCCCCATTTCGGGTTGCCGCCCGGGAGCTGACCGGGGCACATCATGAACGGGGGCGCGTTCACCACCCCGTGACCCGCGTGGGTCAGTGCCCGGGCAGCCCCGGGGGTGCCCATCCCAGCGCGCCGCCGGCCGCGATGGCGGCGCCGCGGGCGCCCGCCATGTCCAGATCCGGCACCACTGCGAAGCTCACCAGGGGAAGCTGCTCGGCCCGCAGGTCGGTGTGCTCGCGGACGGTGCCGAGGAACCAGTCGCGGAAGCTGGGCACCGCCTCGACCACGCCGCCGCCAAGGAAGTACGCGTGCGGGTCGGTGAAGTTCGCCGCGATGGTGAAGAGCCTGCCGAGCGCGACCGCCTGCTGCCGGAAGATCTCCAGGGCCATCGGGTCCCCGGCGCAGGCGTAGCCCCGCACCAGCATCGCCGCCTGGCGCGCCGGGCCCGCCGTGTGGAGATCGTGGCCGGGGTAGCGGCTCAGCCAGTAGGGCAGCAGGTTCTTCTCAATGCCCGTCAGGGAGGCGACGCTCTCGCCGTCCCCGGGCAGCCCGCAGTTGCACAACGGCACCGGCTGCCCCTCGGCCAGCAGCCCGTCCATCGGGATCCGTATGTGCCCGAACTCGCCGGCCATCCCGGCGGCGCCGCGTACCACCTGCCCGCCCTCGATCACGCCGCCGCCGAGCCCGGTCCCCACTATCAGGGAAACGGACGAGCGCCGGGCGGCGTCGGGCCCGAAGTGGATGTGATGGGCATACAGCGACGCGACGTTCGCGTCATTGTTGTAGATCACGGGCAGGGTGAGCCGGGCCTCAAGGGCGGCGCGGACGTCGAAGCCGCGCCAGGCCGGATCGACGAAATTCACCGCGCCCCGCGACGAGATGACCCCATCCGCGCTGGCCGGCCCCGGCGTGTCCAGGCCCACCGCCCGGACACAGTCACGCGGAACCCGGGCCAGGCCGAGCACGTGCGTGAGCGCCTCGGCGAGCGCCTCGATCGCCACTGCCGGGCCTTCAGCGACCCGGCTGGGCGTCTCCACCAGCCGGTCGACCAGGAACCGCCCGGCGGAATCGAGCACGGTCGCGTTGATGGCCCTCCCGCCGTTGTCGAGGCCGACAACGGCCTCCTGGCCCTGACCCGGCATCCGCGCCTCCCTCGCCTCGCCGAGCGTACAGCCGCCCACGCCCGGCCGGGCGCCGGGTGAACATCGGGGAGGCCAGGCCGGGTTTCCAGCGGTTCGATTATATGTTTGAATACCATCATGGCACGGGAGAAGACATGCTGGCGGCCGTAGCGGCCGGGGCCAGTCACCCCGCGGTCGCCGCCCTGCTCGGGCTCGGGGCAGTGGCGCTCGCCGGCCTTGTCGTCGCCATGGCCTGGGATGTGAACGCGCGCCAGATCCGGCTGAGCGAGCAGCTGGCCCGGCGCCAGTTCATCGTGACCGGGGAGACGGGCGCCGCGAACGGCGCCGCGAACGGCGCGGCCAACGGTGCGGTGGCCGGGGGCCGCGGTCACGGGGCCGCCGTCCAGGAGGCGGCGGCCGGCGCGGTAGCGGCTCCGCCGGTCGCCATCGACGGGCCGGAAACCGTGGTCACCGGCGAGCAGGCCCGCTATCGCCTGCGGCCGTCGGGCGGCCACCAGGTGGTGTCGTGGGCGGTCGGCGGGGGCTCGGTGTCGCAGGCTCCCGACCCGGCACATCCCGACGAGCTGCTCCTGATCGCCGACCGGCCCGGCAACTTGACGATCATCGTCCGGGTGCGCGAGGGCATGGCGGAACGCCGGGCGACCAAGCCGGTGACCGCCGTCGCGGACGTGACCGATCCCGAGCCGCCGTTCACGCTGCGGCTGTTCCTGCAGGGGTGGGGGCTGGTGGCGGTCGCGGTACTGATCGTGGGGTTCGCCGGGGCCCTCGAAGCCCTCGGCAGCTTCACCACCTCCGATTTCATCGCGCTGGCCGTTCCGCTGGCGGCGCTGCTTGGCGTGGTGGCCGTCGCGCGGGGGACGGGTGACGCACCCGGCCGCCCCGGCAGGGGCAAGGGCCCGGCCGGACCCCGGCTCTGAGAGAGTGGTAGCCGTGGCTACCTGGAACGACGTCCGCCGGATCGCGCTGGCACTGCCCGGGACGGCCGAACAGTCATCCCGCGGCATCCCTGCCTGGCGGGTCAAGGAGAAGGGGTTTGTCTGGGAGCGGCCGCTCCGGCGGGCCGACGTCGAGGCTCTCGGGCCCGCCGCTCCGGATGGGCCGGTCCTGGCCGCCCGGGTGGCGGACCTGGGCGTGAAGCAGGCCCTGCTGACCGACGACCCGGACGTCTACTTCACCACCCCGCACTTCAACGGGTACCCAGCCATCCTGGTGCGCCTCGACCGGATAACGGTGGCGGAACTCGGGGAGCTGATCGTCGAGGCATGGCTCGCCCGGGCGCCGAAGCGGCTCGCTGAGGAATACCTCCGCCTGCCGCGCTAGGAGCCGCGGGCCGGGTTACGGTGCCACGGCTGGTGAGCTGACCCAGCGCACCTCGCCGTCATGGACGTCCCCGGTAGGTGACAGCCCGGCGGCACGGGCGACGCCCTGGGATGCCAGGTGGCCGGGATGGACGTGGGCCACGACGGTCCATCCGGCCGCCTGCAGCAGGGCCACGAGGCTGCGCGCCGCCTCCTTGGCGTAGCCACGGCCCTGCGCCTCTCGGGCCACCACCCAGGCCACCTCGGCCGGGCCGGCCGCGGGGCCGTCCGCAGGCAGCGTCGCCTGCACCGTCCCCGCCGCCCGGCCGGTCGCGCGCACGCGCATCACCCAGTTGCCCCATCCCTGGTCGCCCCCGGGCGAGCGGCGCTTCTCCAGGCGCTGGTAGCGGTCGGCCAGGGCGGCCGCGCTTACCGGCGCGCCGCCGGTGAACTCATGCAGCCGGGGGTCGTCCAGCAGCGGCGCCAGCTCGGCGGCGTGGGCCACGGCGAGCGGCTCGAGGTCGAGCCGCTCGGTACGCCAGCCGCGGTCAAGGTCGATCACCCACCGACGATATCCGTGGGCGGCCGGCGCCGCTCAGACCACCAGCCACAGGACGAACAGCATGATGATCACGGCCAGCGTGACGGCGAAGACGTACCGGCGCTGCCACCGGTAGGCGCGCTCCTCAACCGGGCCGGTCATGACCCGTCTCCGGGCAGGGCCACGCCGTCACCGGCCAGGACCCAGCGCATCAGCGCCGCGACGGATTCGTCCATCGCCCCGTCCGCGTTCATCACCGCGGCCGTGTGGAAGAAGCAGGTCTCCTTGAAGCTGTGATGCGCCGAACGGATGAGGTTGCCGAGCCCGAGTTCGCAGCGGGCCCACTCCGCAACATCACCCTGCGGGGTGCCGATCAGGTCGGCGCGGCTGAAGACCACGGCGAGCCGCGTCTTCCGCAGCGGCACGCCCATCGCCTCGATCTCCTGGTGTGTCTGCTGGTACGCCAGCTCGGGCGAGGGGGGGGTCGACCTGGCCGGGCCGAGCTCGGCCCGGCGGCCGGCCGGCAGGCGGGCCCAGAACGCCTCGACCGACAGTGGGTCGATGACCAGGATGAACGTCCGCGCCTTACCGAGATACCCCAGCTCCTGGGTGCGGTCAGAGTGGTAGAAACGCTCACCCGCCGCGTCGAACATGTGCAGGATCCGGGTCCCCTTCCTGGAGCTGACGCGGATGACACGCGCGCGGGGGAGCTGGACGGGGGTCTTGGCGGTGGCGCTGCCGGAGCGCAGGATGTGCTCGGCGGCGTCGAGCTCGCGGGTGGTGACGGAGTCGGCGAACTCGGCGGTGAGCTGCCCCTCCCTGGTCCACACCTGGAGCTGGGTGACGATGCTGAACAGCAGCCGGGTCTTG
>Ga0137365_10005504_pt1 | contig 10153 bp, 8 predicted proteins | sample SagtaG_9_FD_104799 | JGI IMG/M metagenome (GOLD analysis project Ga0137365, IMG submission 104799) | Vadose zone soil microbial communities from Sagehorn Ranch, Mendocino, California, USA - Sage1_L_40_16 metaG | ecosystem: Environmental > Terrestrial > Soil > Vadose zone | place: USA: California... | reverse complement strand
GATTTTGCAGAAGCCGTTCGTGGTGGATGATGTGATTGATATTCTGGAACCTTACATGGGTTGAGGGGTGCCAAGGGACGGAATTGGTTCGACTTGTGCGCTGCTGTCCGCAAGCGTTCATTTGAGACGGGGTGGCGAGAAGATGGCAGCAATGGCTACATCTGGAGCGTCTCAACTCCCAGCGTGCGCTATTATGAGTACCATCACTCTCGTGCGGGAGAAGTGGTCAAGCACCTGATCGGCGAAGACTATGACGGAGTGCTTGGGAGTGACTTTTATGCAGGCTACAACATCTATCAGGGATTGCACCAACGGTGTTGGGTGCACTTCTTACGCGATCGGCATGAGCTCAAAGAGAAGTATCCGCACGATGAGGAACTCTTCACCTGGGCTGTGTCGGTGAAGGCGATCTATGAGGCGGCCGTCTCCTGGGCGGAGCATGGCCCTGACCCGCACCTCTCACCGCTCAAACAGCAGCAAGCTCGCGTGGCACAACAACATGCGTACGAGCAGCAACTCTGGCACCTGTACCAGCCCTACGTGGGGACCGCCACGCCTCAACACACCTTCTGTGAACGCGTGGAACGCTTTTTGCCCGAACTCTTTGTCTTTGTCGCGGTCCCTGGCGGCCCGGCCCACAACAATCTGGCGGAGCGCAGTGTGCGCCCTCTCGTCGTTGCCCGCAAGATCAGTGGGGGTACCCGCAGTCCGAAAGGCTCCGAGACCCGGATGGGACTCGCCAATCTCTTTGGCACCTGGATGGCACAGCACCTCAATCCTTTTCAGCAATGCCTGGCTACCCTCACCCTGAAATCTTCTTTAGGTCAAAGGTGAACACTATCGACTGACCATCCCAGTTGCCTTGTTTACTTCGTAGCGTTGCCCGGCGATGCGTAGCCTGCCGCTGAAGCTCGCGTCAGGCACGCTCTGTAACGACACGCCAGTGCCTATGGGAGCATAAGTACTCACGCGCAACAGAGAGATCCCAACGCGCCGCCTGACGATAAAGTCAACCTGCAGGGCGACCTCGTGCTCAGGTAGATTGAGCTTGAAGAAGGCGTAATCGAGCGCGGCGCGGCGTTGTCCAAAGTGGTGAAAGACTTGTTCAATAGATGAAGATGTGCTGTGGGTGGCCGACATACCGCGACCTCTTTTATTGTAGCTGGTAACAGAGACGGTACTGCCACTGCCGGAACCTAAACGACCGTTCGCACTGCCTGTAGCAAAACAACAGCGTGGCGCTAGAGGGATTGTTATTCTCACGGACGGTGACCAGAACCGTGCCTTCACCCGCAGCCTCAACTCGTGAAGTCTACGAGATCGGTGTACTCGAGTAAGCCTTCTGGACAGTCTCCTTCTTCCTCCCGAACCGCAAGTATAGGGAGGGGACGACGAACAGGTTGAGCACCGTCGAGGTGACCAGGCCACCCAGAATGACGATGGCCATTGGATACTCGATCTCCTGGCCGGGGATATTGCCGAAGATCACCAGGGGCACGAGTGCTAACCCAGCCGCTAACGCGGTCATGAGGATCGGCGCAAGTCGCTCCCGCGCTCCCCGCAGCACAAGGCCGGGACCGAATGGCTCGCCTTCTTCCCGCTCGAGATGCTGGCAGTGATTAATCAGCATAATGCTGTTGCGCGCCGCCACCCCGAACACCGTGAAGAATCCCACAAGTGACCCCATCGAGATCACCCCGCCAGTCGCGAACGTTGCCAGCACTCCGCCCACAAGAGCCGATGGCAGGGTGAAGAAGGCCAGCGTCGCCAGGCGCCAACTCTTGAAGGCTGACTGCAGGAGGAGGAAGACCCCAATTGCGGCGACAATGCCGAAGAGGAGCAAGTTCTGCTGAGCAGCCTGTCGCTCCTGGTACTCTCCGAGGAGTTGCGCGTGGTATTCAAGTGGGAACTTGATAGCCGAGAGACGCTGTTGGACGTCGCCTACTACCGCGCCGAGATCGCGCCCGCTTATGTTGAGGCCTACGTCGATGCGACGCGAGTCGTTTTCACGCGCTATCAGGTTTGGAGTCGGCAGGATGCTCACGTTGGCCACATCCTCAAGGCGCACTGTGCCGCCGTTGGGCGTGCTGATGAGCAGATTGCGGATACTGATCAGGCTATCACGTGCCTGGGACGTTCCCCACACCATCACATCGTACACTTTTCCGTCCCGGTGAATGTCACTGACTTCGGTACCCGCTATCAATGTGGCCGCAGCCCTGCGCACATCGCCTGGTTTGAGTCCATAGCGCTGGGCCTTGGCGAGATCGACCTCGACTTGTATATGTGGCACATCAACTTGCAACTCGGTATGCACATCGATAGTACCGTTGATCTGTGAGAGAGCGGCCCTCACCTCCTCGGCCTTGCTCCGTAAGACATCCAGATCGGGGCCGGAGATGCGCACGACGATCTGATCGCTCGATCCAACCAGCACCTCATCGATCCTCTCGTTGAGGTAGGTCTGCACATCGTGAAATAGCCCAGGGTAGCCATCGACCACGTTGCGAATAGCGTCCAGTGTCTTGTCATAGTCAGCGGCAGGGTCAATGCTGACCCAATTCTCGGCGAAATTGATACCAGAGATCTCCTCTCCCTGCACAGCACGCCCAATATGGGATCCAAAGCTGCGGATCCCCGGAACAGTCCGCAACTCACGGCTGACCTGGGTCGTGATGCGAACGACTTCATTTTGGGATGTGCCCGGCGTGGTCACCCAATGCATGAGGAAATCCTTCTCCTTGAACGTAGGGAATAGCGATTCCCCCATAAATGGCAAAACCGCGAAGCCGACCACCACGAGGCCACCGACTGTGAGAAACGCCGGGCGCGGTGTGCGGATGATGCGCCCGAGGAACCTCTCGTAGCTGCGTTGCAGCCAGCGCAGGAGCGGGGACTCACGTCGTTCGAGCGGGACATTGCGCAACAAAAGCAGGCACAGTGCCGGCGTGACAGTCAGTGCTACCACCATCGAGGCCAGCAAGGCCAGCGCATACGCGATGGCGAGCGGTTGAAAAAAGGCGCCGGAGACGCCACCAAGGAAGAAGACCGGCAACAAGACCACGACATCGATCAGTACCGCGTAGATGATGGCGCTGCGCACCTCGAGCGAGGCCTCCAGGATGATGCTTGCCGTCGACTTGTTGGTCCCCTCGCGACGATTCTGGCGCAGACGCCGCACGATGTTCTCCACATCGATGATCGCATCGTCGACGACACCACCGATGGCAATCACAAGCCCAGCCAGGATCATCGTGTTAATCGTGGCTCCGAGCAGGTTGAGCACAAGCCCTGCTGTCACCAGCGACAATGGAATCGCCACCAGGCTGATCAGCGCGGTACGCCACTCGAAGAGAAAGGCAGCAAGGACAAGCATCACGAGCAGACAAGAGATGAGCAGCGACCTGGTGAGGTCGTCGATAGCTGTCTGGATGAAAGTTGCTGGCCGGAAGATGGTTGAATCGATCTGTATACCGGGAAGGCCGGGGCGCATCTCATCGAGCGCTGCGTCGACCCCACGCGTCACGTCAATGTGTTGCCCCATGGGAATTTCTCAACGATGAGCAAGAGACCTGGACCGTCGTTAATGACAGCGTCCCCAATGAGCGGCTGATGATCCCACACCACCTTGCCCAGGTCGCCCAGTGTCAACGGGGAGCCGTCACTCTTTATCCTGTCATGGACAGGCACTTTGACCAGGTCCTCCGGCCCGATGACAGGCAGGATGTGTTGGACCGCGAGCCGTTGAGCGGGGGTATCGATGAACCCGCCAACACGCGTCTTCGCTGCGTTCGTATACTTCAATAACCCATAGTCCAGGGCATCGGAGGTGACTTCCTGCACCTCATCCAGCGAGACATGGTAGGTTTGCAACTTTGCCGGATCGGCTTGCACCTGAAGTTGCTTAAACCGGTCGCCCCAAATGACAACATTTGCCACACCTGGGACCGCCATCAAGCGCCACCGGATCGACCAATACGTAGTCATCGCCAGATCTGTTTGGGAATAGTTGTTCGAGGAAATTCCGATCTGCATGACCCGACTGGTCGCCGACAGGGGCGGCAGCATCCAGGGTATGCCTGCCCAGGATGGCAACGTACGTATCGCAATTGCAAGGCGCTCCTGCACCAACTGTCGTGCCTCCATGATGTCGGTCCCGGACTTGAAGATGAGGGTAATCGCTGACACCCCAGGGACTGACTTAGAGCGCAGGATGTCGAGATGCGGGGTGCTGTTGAGCGAATTCTCCAGTGGGACAGTGATCAGCGACTCCACCTCCTGGGTGGACATCCCTGGACCTTCGGTCTGTATCTCCACATACGGCGGCGCGAACTCGGGAAAGACGTCCACCGGTATGCCGAAAAGTTGCTTGGTGCCCATGAGCATCATCACTCCAGCGGCAGCAACCACAAGGAAGCGAAAGTGTAGGCTTGATTTGACGATCCAACGTAACATGGCTCAAGACCTCCTTGCGCAATTATTACCCAACCCCAAACTCGGTGCCATACAACTCTGGTGATCCGACGGTCACCACCCCGGTGCCGGATGGCGGGCCCTCCGACAGCACCGCCAGGTCACTATCTATGTAATCGACGCTGATGCTAGCTCGAACAAAGGTAAGGGGTTCGGGATTCATGTACACCCAGGTCTTGCCGTTCAGGTCATAGAACACCGCAGCGTAGGGGACAACTTTGCGCAGCTTCCCTTGAACCTGCGAGTCACGAACCGGGGCCGTCTCGATGCCGAGCCGTTTGGCCGCCTGCGCAGTCAAAATCACGCGACTGAAGTCCGTCTCCCCTATACGCTCGACCCTGGCAGGTGGGCTAGTCGTGGAGGTTGTTGAGGTCTGGGACCCCTGTGCTGCACACGCTGTAAGCGTCAGGGCAGTTACGATTATCAGTACCGCAATCATCCATCGATTTCTATGACACATCTGGATTCCTCCTCGTCATGTAAGCTTCAGAGCTGGCTACCTCAATGCTTTCATATTGAACTTGCGGAATTTCCGTTGAAGAGTGTACTTGTAACCTAGTACCGAAGCGGAGGTACAGTGAAGGGACAATGAACAGGTTGAGCAGCGTCGAGGTGACCAGCCCGCCCAGGATGACAATGGCCATTGGGCTTGCAATCTCCTGACCAGGGATATTGCCGGAGATCATCAGGGGTGCCAGGGCCAACCCTGCCGCTAACGCGGTCATGAGGATCGGCGCGAATCGCTCCCGCGACCCCTGCAAAACGAGGCCGAGGCCGAACTGCTCGCCTTCTTCCCGCTCGAGACGCTGGTAGTGCTTGATCAGCATGATGGTATTGCGTACTGCGATCCCGAACACAGCGAGCAAGCCGGCGAGCGAAGCGAACGAGATCACCCCGTCAGCCGCGAACGCCGCCAGCACCCCACCCAGCAGGGCTGATGGCACGCTTAAGAAAGCCAGAGACGCCAGGCGCCAACTCCCGAAGGCTGCCTGAAGGAGTAGGAAGATCCCAATAGCGGCAGCGATGCCGAAGAGGAGCAGGTTTCTCTGATCGGCCTGTACAGCCTGGTACGCCCCGAGGACCGCCGAACGGTACTCGAGTGGAAATTTGATCGCTGAGAGACGTTGTTGGATGTCACTCACCACGGCATTGGGATCACGCCCGCGCACGTTGAGGCCCACGTCGGTACGACGCGAAACGGTTTCATGTTGTATGAGATTCGGAGTCGGCACGACGCGCACATCTGCTATGTCCCCCAGGCGCACCTGGCCTCCGCCAGGTGTATCGATGAGTAGATCGCGGATACTGGTCAGACTATGGCGCGTCTGGGGCGTGCCCCATACCACCACCTGGAAAACCTTTTGCTCCTCGAAGAGGCTACCAGCTTCAATACCAGCCACCAACGTGGATGCCTCCCGGCGCACATCGCCTGGTTTGAGTCCATAGCGCTGGGCCTTGGCAAGGTCGACCTCGATGTCCACCTGTGGCTGCTCGACTTGCAACTCCGTATGCACATCAACGGCACCGTTAATCTGCGAGAGCGTGTGCCTCACCTCCTCGGCCTTACTGCGCAGGACGCCCAGGTCGGAGCCGGAGATACGCACGACGATATCGTTGCTCGATCCCGTCAGCACCTGGCTAGTCGTCTCTTTCAAGTAAGTCTGCACATCGCTCCTGATGCCGGGATAGCTTTCGGCTACCTTGCTGATGGCATCCACCGTCGCGTCATAGTTGGCCGCAGGATCGATGCTGACCACAAGCTGGGCTGAATTGACATCGACCACCTGGTCTCCCAGCACGGCACGCCCTACATTGGCGGCAACGTTGCGCACCCCAGGAATGGTTCGCAGCTCGCGGCTGGCCACCGTCGTGATGCGAGCCATTTCCAGATACGACGTGCCAGGTGGAGCCTGCCACTGAACCATGACGTTTGGTTCCTTGAACGAAGGGAGCACTGGCGTCCCTCCGAGAGAGGGCAATAGCGCGAGGCCGACCAACGAGCAGGCGCTAGTGGCAAGGACACCGATGGCGAGGAACGACGGGCGCAGCATGCGAAGAATCCGCTCGAGCGCAGCCTGGTAGCCGTGCTGCAGCCAGCGCAGAAGGGGGGACTCACGCCGCTCGAGCGGGACATTGCGCAACAGGAGCAGGCACAGCGCGGGCGTGACAATCAATGCTACTACCATTGAGGCTAGCAACGCCAGCGCATAGGCGATAACCAGGGGCTGGAAAAAGGCGCCGGAGACGCCCCCCAGGAGGAAGATCGGCAACAAAGCCAGAAGGATAATCAGCGTCGCAAAGATCATAGCACTACGTGCCTCGAGCGAGGCCTCCAGAATGATGCTCGAAGTTGACCTCTCGCTCCCCTCCTGGCGATGCTGGCGGAGACGTCGCACGATGTTCTCCACGTCCACGATCGCGTCGTCGACTATGATAGCGACGGCGATTAGCAACCCCGCCAGAACCAGCATATTCATTGTGGACCCACGCAGGTAGAGCACGAGACCCGCTATCACCAGTGACAAAGGAATCACCACCAGACTGATCAGCGCGACACGCCAGTGGTAAAAAAAGGCGAGGAGGACCAGAATCAGGAGAAGAAAGCCAATCAGTAGCGACCAGGATAGGTTGCCGATCGCCATCTCGATAAAGTTCGCTGGCCGGAAAATGTTGGTGTCGATCTGTATACCGGAAAGACCGGGCTGCAGCTCAGCAAGCTTTGCTTCAACTCCCCGAGTCACATCCTGCGGATTGGCGCCTGGGAACTTCTCGATGACGAGTAGTAGGCCGGGACTGTCGTTATTGAGAATGTCGTCTCCAATGAGAGGCTGATGATCCTCCACCACCGCTGCTACATCACTCAGGCTCAGCGTTGTGCCCTCGACGTTCACCTGGGCGAGGTCATTTGGTGATGAGATGGGCAAGACATGCCGCACCTCTATCCGCTGTTGGGGGCCATCGATCCACCCTCCGCTACCAGGCGTCGATGCGTTCAAGAAGGTGAGTGGCGACACCCACAAAGCATTGCCGGTGGTAGAGACGATTTGGTCTAGCGTTACGTGGTTAGCACGCAATTTCGCCGGATCGATTTGCACCTGTAACTGCCGGTCTCGCATGCCCCAGATGGCCACATTCGCTACGCCTGGGACGGATAACAGGGAGGGACGGATGTTCCAACGAGCGAGTACCGACATCTCGATTGCGGACACCTGCTTTGAGGACAACCCGACGATTATGGCCCGGCTCGTAGCCGATAGGGGCGGCAATATGACAGGCGGTTGTGCCACGTTTGGCAACGCATACGCCAGACTGAGGCGCTCGCTCACCAACTGCCGTGCGCGGATGATGTCGGTCCCGGGCTGGAAAATGAGGGTGATGGACGACAGCCCGGGGACTGACGTGGAGCGCATGGTTTGAAGCCATGGCGTACCGTTTAGCAACTCCTCCAGGTTGAGAGTGACCAGCTCTTCTACTTCGGGGGCTGAAAGTCCGAGAGCTTCGGTCTGTACTTCCACGTAAGGGGGCGCGAACTCTGGTAAGGCATCTACCGGCATGTTGCGCAGTTGAGTGATGCCAACGATTATCAGCGCCAAGGCGAGAGCAAGCACAAAGAGTCGGAACTTCATGCTCCATTCAATGATCCAACGCATTATGGCTCACCTCCCTGTGCGTTCAATGTCCACATCATGGAATGACTCCCTCCTCTCTTTTTGCTCCTTATTTTCTGTAATGAGGGGCCTGAAGAGCATTGGAACGAAAACGCATGATAAACCAAAAACAAGTGGTACCTTTCGTGATCCCTTTCCTAGTATGAAGAATCAAAATGGGATGAGGCTACCCTCATCGGGCGTGTTCTTGTTCCCTCCTTGGGGGGATAGGGGACCTACTCGATAGGGGGAAGCAAGGGGTCTCTTCTCAGTGTCGTTCGCCCACTACCCCAGCATCCCCGGGCTTTTCGTGGGGGAGAATAGGAATGCACACGCGAAAATATGTACCCCATTCCGGGGCACTCTCAATGGAGCAGGTACCACCCATCTGGACCGCACGCTCCTGCATTGAGAGAAGCCCGAGGTGACCGGGGAACGGCCCTGTCGGGTCAAAGCCCTTCCCATCATCGCAGACTTCTAAGATCAGCTTGTCCTCCTGACTCGAGAGCCGTAGGGTGACCGTGCTGGCGCAGGCATGTTTGACGATGTTGTGCAGAGCTTCCTGGGCGATTGCCTCTCCTGGATCACTGTCGAGGGCTTCCCGGGCTGTGTAAGCCCCCAGCCTGATGCCGTAAAGATCCTGGGAGACCGAGTCGTGCAACTCGCGAGCGAGGCGCTGGCGCTCCTGGAAAGCAGCGAGTTGCTGTGCCTGTTCAGAGAGGAGACGTGTTTCTTGCTCTCTGCGCCTGGCCTGCTCGGCACGACGCTGCAGGGCTACAATCAACTGGCCAGCGATGATACCGGTAGTCAGGAAGACCCATGGATCGAGCAGGTCGTCGGCAGTCAGGTCGGCAATGGAAAACTTGTAGAGCGGGGGAGTGAAGAAGAAGTCAAAAGAGAAGCTAGCCAGCACGGCTGCCAGGACGGCAGCATAGCTTCCACGCAGTCTGGCCAGGGTGATGATCACGAGCAGATAACTCAACATGATGCTGGGGAGGCGTGGATACAGTTGCACGGCAGCGATGATGCCGGTGACCAGGGCGACGCCTGCTATGGTAAGCAGACTATCACTGGCGGTGCGTCGCCATCTTGGTGCTGCTCTTGCTTGCCGCAAGGGAGCGCGATCTTCTTGTTTCAGCGATCTCCCTCTACTAACATTCGTGCTCCGTTCCTGGCTCAACACACGCATAGTCTGGTGCTCCCTGCTACGCTTATGACCGGGGGAAAACTATTCCCAACCGGATCGTCGCGAGTATGGCCTGGGTCCGGCTCTGGACGCCCAGTTTGGCCAGGATATGACGCACATGGAACTTGACAGTCTCTTCGGCCAGATACAGGTTGCGGGCGATTTCTTTATTCGAGTGCCCCTGTACGAGCAAGTGAAGTACATCCTTTTCACGCGGGGTCAGGTGTTCGGGAGACTCTGGTCTGCGGACGATATCCAGGAAATAGGGGGAAGCCTGGGGGGAAAGATGCACCTGCCCAGTGGCGGCCGATTTGATAGCGGTGCGGAGTTCCGCCACACCAGCACCCGAATTTGAATGGCCTCAATTATGGCTAAACAAACACATCCTCATGAGATAAACACCAAAGCTTATCATCACTCTCACAACCACGGAAACGAGAAGCAGGGCTTGGTACTGCAACTCTTCACCTCTAGTCAAACTGCCCTAAAGCCAGGAGATTGCCTTCGCTATCTTTAAACCAGGCCCCCTTACTCTGTCCGATCGTCGCCACGCTGTTGACGGTCTTTACCTCAGGCGTATTGTACTCTTCAAAGATTATCCCGCGAGCTTTGAGAGCGGCCACCTCGGCCTCGATATCGTTCGTCCTCCAGGTCATCTGTGTGTGGGACCCGCTGGCAGTATTAGGAGAGGGAAATAACAGAAATCTGGTGCCTCCACCACAATGGTAGAACAACCCATCGCGTACATCGGGCAATTCGCTCTCTGGGGTGAGGCCCAGCTTTTCAGCGTAGAAACGCCTGGCGCGTTCCAAATCAGTTGCTGGCAGCGCAGTATGGATAGGACGAT
>Ga0137365_10005503_pt1 | contig 10154 bp, 9 predicted proteins | sample SagtaG_9_FD_104799 | JGI IMG/M metagenome (GOLD analysis project Ga0137365, IMG submission 104799) | Vadose zone soil microbial communities from Sagehorn Ranch, Mendocino, California, USA - Sage1_L_40_16 metaG | ecosystem: Environmental > Terrestrial > Soil > Vadose zone | place: USA: California... | reverse complement strand
GTGAGCCACGATTATCTTGTTGAGTGCGTCGGCGCGCTTGCCCCCGAGTTCTCGTCGATTTCGATCGAGGTCGGCCCAATGGAGACAGAGGATTATGTGCCGATTGTCGAGGCCGGCGCGGAGGGCCTTGTGGTTTATCAGGAGACTTACAATCGCGGCGTGTATGCCGAAATGCACACGGCCGGGCCGAAACGCGATTTCAATTTTCGACTGGATTGCGCTGAGCGCGGTTATGCGGCGGGTTTTCGACGACTCGGCATTGGCGCGCTGATTGGTTTATCGCGTTGGCAGGAGGAAGCAATCGCGCTTGCAGCGCATTTGGAACATTTATTCAAACACTGTTGGCAGGGGCAAATCACCGTGAGCTTGCCCAGGTTGCGTCCAGCCGCCGGCGGATTTCGTCCGCTTTTCTCGATGACCAACCGCGAACTGGCGCAATTGATTTGCGCGTTGCGCATCACTTTCCCGCAGCTCGGCATTGTGCTGAGCACGCGCGAGAGCGCATCGCTCAGAGATAGACTGGTTTTGATGGGTGTAACAATGATGAGCGCAGGCAGCCATACTGAGCCCGGCGGTTACACCAGCCAGGGCCGCGAACATCTCCATCGCACCGTCCGCGGTCGCATCGTCGCGCCCGAATACCAGGACGGCGAAGATCAAGTCGCAACCGGCCAATTCGAGATCAGCGACGAACGTTCCCCGGTAGAAATCGCTGCAGTCCTGCGCAATCGCGGGCTCGACCCGGTATGGAAAGATTGGGACCAGGCCCTTTGCGGAGTATGAGAGAACATCGAACGTCCAACGCCGAACATCGAATATCGAATCAGAATCTCTCGGCGAAATGAATTAGTGTTCATTCGTGTCCATTCGTGGTTAGTCCTCTCCGGCCATGAAGATTTCACTCAATGGTGAACCCGCCGATACCCGCGAAGCGAAAACGATCGCGGAGCTAGTCGACCGTTACCAATTGCCGCCGCAATCGATTTTAGTGGAGCACAATGGTCTCGCTGTGCATCGACACGAATGGCCAGAGCGGTCTTTGGCTGAAGGCGACCGCATCGAATTCATCCGCGTCGTAGCCGGCGGCTAATGCTCCTCTTTGGTATACAAATTTTTCCTCTAGGCCTGAGCCGCGCTTTTTACCACGACACGCATTCCGTCGGTTTGAATGACGGTGACGGGTGTTTGCGGCGCGATGAATTCGCCTTCGGTGACGACGTCGACGACGTGATCTGCAAAGCGCGCTTTGCCGCTCGGTCGCAGGACGGTTACTGCGGTGCCCTGCGTGCCCGCTGCGAGCGCGAGTGCAGTCGCGAACTGTCGTGGCACGCCCGCCAGCGATGGGCCGGGCGGATTTGAATCCATCAACGCAAATCGGCGGTAAATGCTCGTGCGCGGCAGATAACGCGCGAGCACGGCAATGATAACGAATGATCCGATGATCGCGATGAACATGTTTAGCAACGGCACAGCGAGCATCTTGCCGGTCGGAAAAAAGTTCTGACCAGGATAACGATCGATCATCGTCCAGAGCAGCGAGGCCAGCATGAGAAACACGCCGACGACGCCGAACACGATCGTGCTGTGCGCGAAGAAAAGTATCTCGATCAGTACGAGAACCACTCCGAGGATAAACAGCGCGACTACTTCCCAACCGGCCAGTCCCGCCAAATAGTGCCCGAGGAAGAAGAGCGCGAAACAAATCGCAGAAATAATTCCGGGCCATGTCACGCCAGGAATCTTAAATTCCAAATACGCACCGAGTATTCCGCCCAGCAGCAGCAACGGTGCAAGCGCAGTGATCCAAAAGGCGATTTGCTCGAAGCCCGTTGGCTCAATCGTGACAACATTGCCCTTGAGCCCGGCCTTCTTGGTAAGATCGCCAATTGAATCGGTGATACCTTCTGCGAGTAACGGTTTGCCATTGATCCGTTCGGTTGCTTCCTGAGCATTTAGAGTGAGCACACTTCCCTTGGGATGGACGACGCGGTCGTCGATTTTTACTTCCTTGTCTTTGTTCATGAACGCTTCCGCGACATCCGGATCATGCCCGTTTTTGATCGCCGCCCCGCGGACAAGCGCAGACCAATACGAAATCGTCTTCTCCTTTTGTGTGCTGGGAATATCTTCGCCCGTCGGGAGAATTGGCGCGGCTGCGCCAATCGCACTCACCGGCGCCATAAAAATATGTTGCGTAGCGATGGCGATAATCGCGCCGGCTGAGCCCGCGTTTGTGTCGATAAACGTGTATGTGGGAATTTTCGTTTGATTGAGAGCGTTCACGATATCGGACGCCGCATCGAGCCGGCCGCCGTACGTGTTCATCTCGAAAACGATCGCAGACGCTTCGTTGCTCTCCGCTGTTTTCACCGCGCGCCGCAGAAATGCCAGGAGCGAACGCGCAATCTCGCCTCGCACTGGCACCACAGCCACATCGCCTTTGTGAATCACCTCGCGCGCATGAGCGGACGCTGCCGAAAGACAACATACCAATGCCAGGATCGAGAGTCTCGTTTTCACACAGCGCAAGATTGTAGGGCGTTTCTGTGAAACGCCAGCGCGTCGTTTCGATCGGGCGTCTGACACAGACGCCTTACAATGACAGTTTTGAAACGCACTCGCACTGCGTAAGTTTGGCATCTCTACCAAGGTCTAACGAGGCAAAAATAATCAGGTGCGCATGGGAACGATCCCTTCGGAGACAATTGAGCAAATCGCCGCCGCGAACGACATCGTCGAAGTAATCGGTTCGTACTTTCCACTAAAACGCGCGGGAGCGAATTTGAAGGCGCTTTGCCCCTTTCATCAAGAGAAAACGCCCTCGTTCACAGTAAGCCCGAGCCGGCAGACGTTTCATTGTTTCGGGTGCGGTGTAGGCGGGAGCGTCTTCCGGTTCGTGATGGATTACGAGCACATTGATTTTCCGTCAGCCGTTCGCAAACTCGCCGCGCGCGCTGGCATCACAGTGGTCGAGAAATATCGCGGGGGCGGCGCCGACGATGAACAGCGGCAGCGCGAATTGCGCCGGCGTTTGCTCAAGCTGCATGCCGAGGCTGCGCAATGGTTCCACGAAAACCTGGTCAAGAGGCAAGTGGGCGAGGCGGCTCGAAAATATCTGCGGGCACGGGAGATCACGGTAGAAATCGCGAAACGCTGGCAACTCGGTTACGCATCTGACCAGTGGGACGGATTCGGCAGTTGGGCGCGCACGCGCGGTTACGATGCGCGAGAGCTCATTGCGAGCGGCTTGATGAAAACGAAGGACGAAAGCGACTGGGCTCAAGATCAAACCTCAAACGTCAAACCTCAAACTTCATATGATCGTTTTCGCGGACGGATCATGTTCCCGATCTGCAACGATGTAGGCGAAGTGATCGCTTTCAGCGGACGCCTTTTACAGGACAAGGAAGGCGCGGCGAAATATTTGAACTCGCCCGAAACCGCGCTTTTTCGAAAAGGCAGCGTGCTTTTCGGATTGGATAAGACTAAGCGTGCCTTGATCGAGGCGAACTGTGCAGTTGTGTGCGAAGGGCAGCTCGATTTGATAAGTCTGTTTGAAACGGGGATCACGAATGCAGTGGCGCCACAGGGAACAGCGTTTACGGAGAGTCAGGCCCGCATCCTGAAGCGCTTCGTCAATGAAGTCGTGCTTTGCTTTGACGCCGACGCAGCAGGCCAGAAAGCCGCCGAACGTTCACTCGATGCGCTGCTTCAAAATGACCTGATTGTGCGCGTGGCCGAAATGCCGATGGGCGAAGATCCAGACTCGCTCGTCCGTCGCGAAGGCAAAGTTGCCTTTGAAAAGCGCATTGAAGAGGCGCGTGATTTTTTTGATTATTGGGTCGAGCACGAGACGGCGAATGTGGACCTCACTTCTTTGGGAGCCAAAGTGCAGCTGGCCAGAAACCTGGCCGAAACCGTTTCGCGGGTGCGCGATCCACTCATGCGCGGAGAAGTCGTCAACAAAGTGAGTGCACGTCTCGGTGTGGCGGCCCAGGATTTTCAGGCACTAGTATCCCGGCAAAGACGTCCCGAACCTTTGGCTCGAGATCATGAACCTGAAACCGGTGGTACTGGCGCGATGGCGCCCGCGCCTCGGCACGACATCTCCATGCTTTGCCTTATAGCGCTACGAGATGAAACGGCGCGAGACTTTCTTCGGAAACAGAATTGGCGCGACATCCTCGCGCACGTCCCTGATGCAGAACTTCTCGTCCGTATTCTCGAAACTGACTTGCGCCCAGATGATCCAGCGTCGCTGAACGCCTTCATGGTAACGCTTTCTCCGGCAGATGAACGGTTGGTTTCTTCCTGGCTGCTGCAAAAGGGACCCGCCAATGCTGAAGCGATGGTCGAAAAATGGTGGCTCGGCATTCGGCAGGCAGTTTTGCGCCGCCAGCTCAGTGTAGCGACGAACCAAATAAAGCTTCCAGAGCTGAGCACCGGGGACATAATAAATTTACAAAAACAAATCCTTGACCTGCAGGAACAGCTCCACGAGCTTTCGCAGCCCGCCGGCACGGCCGACAAGTAGTTGTCGATCTTATAGCCGCGCGGAAGATCGAAAGTCTTAGTCAAATCCGTAACCGAACAACCTTGGCCAGGCATTCGAAACGAAGGGGAGGCAGCCGACGGTCGTCGTCACAACGGCTTAGCCGAAGCCAAAGTAAGCGCGTTGTAACACGTAAATCTATCGCTGCCGGAGGGAACCTGAAGAGACAAGCAAGAACCGCTGCGGTGAAAATCGGGCGTGTCATGTCCGCCTCGAAGCGATCTAATAATGGACGACTTCCTGAGCCGACACGAGTCGCGTCGGCGTCTATGTTGTATTCGGCTATCGAAGTCCAGAATCGCATTCGCGAACTGATCAAGCTGGCAAAAGAACAAGGCTATCTCACATTTGACGACTTAAATGAGGCGTTGCCTGAAGGCGTCACCGACGCCGATGAACTGGATCTGATCCTGACGCGGCTGCGCCGCTTGGAGATCGACATTATCGAAGCGTCCGAAGTGGATCGCTACAAGGACGGCAAGAAAGATGCAGACGAGGATGAAGAGGAAGACGAAAGACCGGAAGCGAAGGTTGATATTCTCGATGACCCGGTGCGGATGTATCTCAAGCAGATGGGTCAGGTTCCACTGCTAACCCGAGAAGAGGAAGTTCAAATATCCAAGCGAATTGAAGACGCCGAAGCGATGGTGCAGAAGCACATCAGTCGCTTTGGCTTTATCGCGCGCGCGCATCTGGATCTCGCCCGGAAGCTTATCGAGGGCCGCGAACGGTTCGATCGCGTAATTCTCGATAAGAAAATCGAGAGCCGCGAAAGATACATGAAGGCCCTCCCGCGTCTGTGCAAACAGGTAGACAAATTAAGCGCGTCAGTTACCCAGCAATTTTGCGAACTTGCGCGCAACTCCTCAAAAAAGCGATCCCACAAAGTGAGAGGGTTGCAAAGAACGATGGCTTCGCTGCAGAGGATTTATCCACAATTTTACTTGAAGCAGAGAGTCACAGAGGAATTTGTGCACATGGCGGACGACGCGCACCACACGTCCCTTTACCTGCGAACTGAGATGGCCAAAAATTCGCGCAGTCAAAAAAGGCGGCTGCAACTTCAGAACAAAATTCGCGAGTTGGAAAAGAGCCTGTGGTTTTCGCTTTGTGACTATGCCGAAGAGTATCGGACGTTGAAAGGTTGGCTGCGCCAGGCGTTCAAGGCCAAAACGGAAATGGTGGAGGCCAATCTTCGTCTCGTTATTTCCATCGCAAAAAAATACACCAATCGCGGCCTTTCTTTTCTGGATTTGATCCAGGAAGGCAATATGGGGCTGATGAAAGCGGTCGAGAAATTTGAATACCGTCGAGGATACAAATTTTCCACTTACGCGACCTGGTGGATTCGCCAGGCCATCACGCGCTCCATTGCCGACCAGGCGCGCACGATCCGAATTCCCGTGCATATGATCGAGACGATCAACAAGCTGATGCGCGTGCAAAAACAGCTGGTGCAGGAATACGGGCGGGAACCTACGCCCGACGAAGTGGCCGAAGAAGTGCTTCTGCCGGTGGATCGTGTTCGGGCGGTCCTGAAGATGGCGCAGCAACCAATCTCGCTCCAGTCTCCGGTGGGCGAGAGCGAAGAAACTAATTTCGGCGACTTTATTGAGGACAGAGGCGCCGAAAACCCGAGCGACATGACTGCCATCGTGTTGCTGAAGGAAAAAATCAAGGACGTGCTGGAGACCCTTACCGATCGGGAGCGGCAAGTGCTCGAGCAACGATTTGGGTTGATCGACGGCTACAGCCGAACGCTGGAGGAGGTAGGCCGGCAGTTTCAGGTTACACGCGAGCGCATTCGCCAGATCGAAGCAAAGGCGTTGCGCAAAATGCGGCATCCGACTCGTATTCGGCAGCTCGAGGGTTTCCTTGAAGCGCCAGGAAAATAATGTGAATCGTCAGCGCCCATTAGAGCGCAACTTCCGATGCTGCAGATAGTTCAATTGACTGGAGCCTATGGAACCTGAAGATGACAAACAGTTGTGGAATGTTCTGGGCCGTGTTCCCGAGCCCACTCTTTCGCCATTCTTCGCCCGGAACGTGGTAAGACAGATCCGCCAGAAAGCGACTCGTTTCGAGCGGACGCGAAAGTGGTTTAGCCTGCGACGGCTTGTTGCGGCCTCCGCTGTAGCAATCGTCGTGGTCGGCATGGCTATCGCCACGCATCATCCAGTCTCCCAGACAGCGTCCGCAAACGATTCAGATGTCGTGGCTAAAGTCGATCCCCAAGATTATGACGTCGTGGCTGATCTGGATGAATTGATCGCCTGGGATGAAAATAACGTGTGGGAAGAAAAGCCGACGTTGTGAACTAATCGTCGCTTTGTCGGTTTTGGCTTTATCCTGCGCTACGGCGCAAGGGCAACCCCAACAGCACCGAGCCGTTGGCCGCCCGCCGGTTGGAGTCGGTCCTCACGGGCCACCGCCAAGCCAGAGCATGCGGGAGCGGTGGCTTGCTATGCCTCCGGCCGCCCGGCAAAATTTTCGGCGCAATGCCGAGCGTTGGATGCAGATGAGTCCGGAAGAGCGCAACGTCATGCGCCAGCGAGAGAACCTGCGCCGTGAGACCATAAAGCGGGAGACCGAAGCGGCGGTTCGCGACTCCGGTCTCCGCCTCAGCCCACAGGAACGTGCTCAATTTGAATCCCGCTACATTCAGGAACGCCAAAAAGTGGAACGAACGCTCCGGCAACAAATCGAAGCCGAGCGGCAGCAGCAACTCCCGGCGCTGATTCAGCAGCTAAAGAAAGAGTTCCAAATTGACCAGCCAGCCAAAAGTCCCGCCACCAAATCGGCGGAGTCGCCCAATTCAAAGAAGTAGCGCTCACATTTTTCCTCTTTCTACATTCTTCGCCAAATAATTCGCCCCAAAAACACCGCTGGCCCGGAATTGCTCCCGAGCCAGCCGAGTCGCTTTAGCTAGTCTACCAGCTTAGTGCTAGCGATGGTATCGATGATGGTGGTGGTAACGGTGGCCACCGTACCAATAATACGGCCTGTAATACGAGTAGCCATAGTACGGCCGGTAATACCCATAAGGGTAATATCCATAGTACCCCGGTCCAAACCCAATGCTGAAGAACACTTGAGCATCGGAACGTGGCGCCCCAATGAAGGTCAGGCCCCCCGCCACCAGTGCAATTAACAGAAGTTTCTTCATCGTTTTACCTCCCGTTAATTAAACAGGACATAGCGGCGAAAGTTTTCTGCTTTATTTGGACGCAGGGCGCTCAGGATATCCGGTGATACAAACACTCTGGCCAATGCGTTGATACGAAACGCGGCCAAGGCGAACTGCATTTGCCGTGTTGTTCACTCCCCGGCCTGGAAAGGCAACTACTGGTCCTCCGCTCAAGATCGGGCCTAGATAAAGTTGCACTTTATCAATGAGACGCGCCTCGATCGCTTGGCCGAGCACGTCGCCGCCTCCTTCAATTAACACGCTGATGATACTGCGTTTGCCTAGATCCTTAAGCACGCCAGCCAAAGACTTTGCTTTGTAAATCAGCGTTCGCGCAGCCAAGCGGTCTGAAAACAAACGCGCTCGCCGTGAAAGTTTACCTGAGCGGGTCAGCACAACGCGCCAGGGTTGTCGCCCTCGGCGCGCGCCACGCACGGTCAACCGCGGATTGTCCGCGCGTACGGTTTCCGCTCCTACGATTACCGCGTCCACGTGCGTGCGAAGCTCACGTGCGTGGCTCCGAGCGGAACGCCCGGTGATCCAGCGAGGCTCAACAGCAGGCCGCGTCAATCGACCATCAAGCGACATTCCGCACTTTGCGATGACGAATGGCCGCCCGGTGACAATCCATTTGTTAAAAGCCTCGTTGAGCCGCGCGCAGTCATCCGCCAAAATGCCTTCTCGCACTTTCACACCCACATCTCGCAATTGCATGATGCCTTTGCCGGAGTGGCGCGGGTTTACGTCAATCGCCCCGACAACTACCTCTCTAATGCCAGCGCTGATTATCGCATCTGTGCAGGGAGCAGTGCGTCCCGCTGTCGAACACGGCTCCAGAGTAACATACAGCGTAGCACGCGCCGGCACGGGCGCACCGAAATTGCGGAGACACTCAATCTCAGCGTGATCGCGACCCGCTTCACGATGGTGCCCTTTCGCTACCATTCGATTGTTTATGACCAGAACCGCTCCGACAGCCGGATTTGGGCTCGTCTGTCTGAGCGCCTTTTTTGCCTCGTCTAGCGCGGCGCGCATGAACTGTTGGTCCCGTTCCGTCGTCATTGCTTTGACAGATGAATAATTGTTCTCGCCCGACGAAGCAACGCAGGTTCCGCGAAGCGACTGATTCATGAATGCGGCGAAAAAGAATCCAAAACTGCAGATGTGCGTGCGAGCAAGGTGCGCTCAAGTTCGTCAGAGAATGCTCGCTAGGCGCCGCCGCCATCATCGTTTGCGTGCGCGCCAGTTCGCTGCCGCGGGATGCCAAGAATAATTGTCGAAACGTTCGCGGTCATCGAGGGCGCTGCTAACGTGGCGCAACTTTTCAAGCTGCGCTCGCCAGTTGCAAACTCGCGCCACCGTAGCACGCGCGAAAATCGGCCACATGCTCCGCGATGATGGCATCGGCCGGCGCGATCTGCTGGCGGCGCAACGCAAGCGATTGTTCGGCGATCGATTGCAAGGCATCGATGTCGTAAACAAAAACGCCGTCCATTTCATTTACCTCGGGCGCGACATCGCGCGGCACCGCGATGTCGATGATGAACAGCGGCCGGTCCAATCGTTCCCGGATCATCGGCCCCAAAATTTCCGGCGTGAGCAGAGGCTCCTTCGCCGCCGTGGACGAAATCAAAATGTCGATCTCGCGGCATGCATTAGGCCAATGCTCGAACGCAACGGCGCGGCCCCGCACCAATGTCGCCAGACGTTCCGCCCGCTCGAACGAGCGATTGCTCACCCGAATATCGCTCACTCCGCGCGCGCTCAACGCCCGTGCCGTGCGCTCGTTCATTTCGCCCGCGCCGAGAAGGAGCACTTTGCGCTCCGCCAGATCGCGGAAAATCTTGACCGCGAGATCAGCCACTACCGACCCAACCGACACCGCGCCGCGCGTGATCCCCGTTGTGCTGCGCACTTGCTTCGCCACACGAAAGGCGCGTTGAAAAAGACGATGCAGCAACGGTCCGGCGCTTCCCGATTCGCGCGCGAGCGCGTACGCCTTCTTCACCTGGCCGAGGATTTCCGTCTCACCAATGACCATGGAATCCAGCCCGCACACGACTCGGAAAAGATGCCGGACACATTCCTCCCCTTCGTATCGATAGAACCCGCTGCCATCGTCGCCGGGCTGCGCTCCTCCCCGCGCCAGACAATGCGCGATCTGCTCCGTCGGGACGGCCTCACTCGCTGCGGCATAAACTTCGACGCGATTGCACGTCGCCAGCATCAGCGCCTCGTCGCAACCACTCTCTGCGCGCAACCATTCCTCCGGTCGCCTCAGCGAGTAACGCTCGCGTGTCTCCACGTTGGCGGTGTGATGGCTGATGCCGACACAGAAAAGATGCATTGCGTCGGACGACCTTGGGAAAAGAATTCGATCACTCATGACACCGAGCCAGCCGCATTGAAAACGAT
>Ga0137365_10005499_pt1 | contig 10158 bp, 10 predicted proteins | sample SagtaG_9_FD_104799 | JGI IMG/M metagenome (GOLD analysis project Ga0137365, IMG submission 104799) | Vadose zone soil microbial communities from Sagehorn Ranch, Mendocino, California, USA - Sage1_L_40_16 metaG | ecosystem: Environmental > Terrestrial > Soil > Vadose zone | place: USA... | reverse complement strand
ATTATAGTAACAACAGCACATCCACTTCAAGCACTCGCCGCGTACGTAACAGAAGACGAAAACGCATCGCGAAAACACACTATTATTGCGTCTGTCAACGAAAGAACAGACGTTGCTGGTATCAGCTAGTGTGTTTGCACTAGCTGACCAACAACGCCTCTTCCGTGCTGATGGTCAACACAGCAAAAATAGTGCGTTTTGGGGATGCGTTTTCGTCTCCTGGCGTGTACACTGATAACTGCGATCGATAATGGGGTCGCAGTAATTAGTCAGGAGGTATAATATGACCTTTCAGAATATCATCATTGGCCTGCTGGTCGTACTGCTTGGCGCAGTATTCTGTTTCGTCGGCTATCGATTCTTCCGGATTCTGATCGCTATCTGGGGTTTCTTCGCCGGGTTCAATCTCGGTGCCGCAGGAGCAGCCGCCCTCTTTGGATCCAACTTCCTTGGGACGGCTACTGGTTGGATCTTCGGACTCGTGGTAGGCCTGGTTCTCGCTGCACTGGCCTACTTTTTCTATTACTTTGCCGTCGTGCTCCTGGGAGCATCGGCAGGATATTCGCTCGGCACCGGCCTCATGGCTGTCTTCGGCCTCAGTCCCTCGAGCTTCCTGTCCGTGCTCGTTGGCCTCATTATTGCTGTCGTGCTGGCAATTCTGATCGTGGTCCTCAACCTGCCAAAACTCCTGATCATGGTGTTCACAGCCTGGGACGGAGCCATAGCCATGCTGGCAGGGCTCTTGATCCTGTTTGGACAAATCAACGTGCCCATCCTGCAATATGGCGTCGCCGTAGCAGTCGTCAGAACCTCGTGGTTCTGGACTCTTGCGGCGATCGTGTTGGCAATCTTGGGCTTTTTGACGCAGTGGCGCACCATGCAAACGTACAACCTCGCCTGGTCAGAAGCACAACAGGCCTAAGCAAACACCCTTTGGGGGCAGATCGTCAAACTCGTAGGGGCGGGAGTGGAGCGGATGTGGGGTGGGGACGCTTGCGTCGCCCTGGCTGGAGGGGAAAGGCACTCACGGGCTTGGCGGGCTGATCCGTCGTATAGTAGGGACGATCCCTTGCGGTCGTCCTGGCAGACTCATCGAGGGATAAAGCGCCTGCCCATCATAAAACCTGGCATCCCCAACAGTGACTGTTCGGATGGAACCTCTGCCTCTAACGTGCTCGCACTCATCATCTGTTCGCGCAGGGCACCTACCTGAGTCTCCATGGCCTGCTGCATGGTCTCAGGTATACTCTCTTTTTGCTCGACTGCGATCCAGCGCATCATCGAAGAAAGGAACAATTCTTTCAGGTAGGCGAACGAGAAGCCCTCTGTTATCCCACCAAGTCTCGCGATTCCCTCTTCCGTCAGTTGCAGCGAGGGCTTGAGCGAGCCATTCCACATACTGATATAGGCAAGCCGCTCTGCTAATTCCGGCAAATCAAAGGGGTATTTGCGATCAAAACGGCTGGGACGGTCAAGAATAGAGGGATCAAGATGACCCTTCATGACCAGGTTGTTGAACGTCGCTCCCTTGATCGACTGAAAAAGCGTTGCGTCTTTGCGCCAGCATCCGCTATCGAAGACCAACATTTCCCCGCGCACTTCCCCATTCCATCGGCAAACCTCCTGCAAAAATGCCTTCGCCGTCTCAACCTGGTCGGCCAGTATCCAGTAGTGATAGACTGGTCCCATATGGAACCAGTTCATCACGACCACATCGAAGGTTGAGTCGCGCCACTGGACCTCTAGCCAGGCGTTTTTGGCTCGGTCAATCAGTTTCCGTTCCGCTTCCGTCACGCTTGGCCCCATATTCATCGGCAGGATGCCGCTGAGTCTGAGAAGGCCTGGCATCATGCCCGGTAAGCTCATCTCTTGCCCTTGATAATACGTCACCACCTGATTGTAAATGATCGCTTTCTGTTCAATCGTGCAGTGTCCGGCACCAGCATATTCCTCGATATCGAAAAGCCCATCACCTCCCTCGACCAGGGCCTTCTGTGAGTACATATCAGCCAGTATCTGGCTTACATAATATTCGATAGCGTTTGTTGGCAGACTAAGGGCCTCTCTGATGAGCTGTTCTTTGTGCATAACGGCTCCTGTCCTCCTTCTACACCAGACACCCGTAGGTGCCGATTTATCGCGCACACCGCCGATTTATCGGCCCTGCGTGGAGTTCCGGTATCCGGGTTATTTTGTGAAACCTCATCATCGGCCCTTCGGGGATGCTCCGATTTCCAAAATATTTTGTTACAACTCATCATCGGCCATCGGGGGATATTCGATAGGCTATTCCGCCAACTGCTCACTCTGCTTCACAACCGCCCGCTTCGCCTCCGCCTCTCGGATCAGCTCGCCTAGCGCGAACAACATATAGCCCATGATACCGAGGAGCGAGACAACCATCATGACGGCCCCTACCGTGACATTATTGACCGTCGAGGCTATCCAGTGCGACCCCGATGGTTGCGTCGTCATCACAAAAGGCGAGATGGCCAACCAGATGCCAGCAAGGAAGAGCAGGAACAACACATAACTCCCCGGCGGGATAAGCCGCCTCAACGCATCTCCAACACTCATTGTACTTCCCTCCTGTTCAAAATCGTTTGGGACTGGTCGTTTTGTTGATCGCTACCCCCCTGGCGGCGCGCTGTGAGATCAGCCGCGAGCGCCGCAGCCAGCGTTGCCAGCGTCCTATCGAGATCGCTTTGATTTGCTGCTGGGGCTTGAGGTGCTGCAGTCGCTGGCTGGTACTGAACTGAAGCTTGTGGCTGAACCTTTGCTTGGGCAACAACAACCCCCGCAGCCGCTAAGGAGCGGATGAGTGACATGAAAAAGAGGGTAAAGGCTATCAAGGCAACGACAGCAACGGGGATGCCCGTCACAAAGTCATTCGTTGTCTGGCTCACCCAGCTAGCGTTATAGGGTTGGTAACCGAGCGCGAATGGAGCCAGGATCAACCATCCTCCGGCTAGGAAGATGAGGAGACTTGCTGCCATTCCGCAAACGTATTTGCCAATGGATGGTCGCGTTGTTTGCATACGTTAAACCTCTATATTTCTAGGAGCATATGCCAATCGTACGTGTAATCATTATCCAATGAAGCCGCTTGCTGCTACCGTATCGCTTGCTTCAGAGGCAGTTCCCTCTGAAGCTCCATGTGCCGCTCCATTACCGATAGAGGAGGACAGGAGCGTAATGGCCAGTGGTTCAATGATATCCTGGGCCACGGCTTTACCTCGCTGCTCATCGCTCCATTCATGTGGGTAGCGTCCATTCACGGTATTGGAAAGTGTTTCCAGTATTTGTGGGTTAGCATCAGGCTTCTGTGCTTCACGAGCGACAAGTGCCAGCGTTAGGCCAAGCAAGGCCCGGCTGCGATTCGTTCCCGACGTCGGTGCCTCAGCAACTGGAGCTTCGTGGCTTTTACGCAGAGGAATCTCGCGCAGGAAGAAAACCGAGAACAAACCCAGCAGCATGATGATGAAGCCCAGGAAGAAGACGCTGGTGATGGCTGTTGAAAGGCTCAACCTGATCGCGTCGATGAGTTGCCGGAAAATGACCAGGCCCTGGGGGCCAAGAGCCGCAAAGCTATGCTGAATCTTCGCCACTACATCTGGAGCCAGGAGCAATTGGGGATTTTGTAACTGTGCCAGTTTATCTGCCGGAACTAAACGCTTCAAAATCGCTGGCATGTTACTCTGAAGCTCGCTTTGAAAGGTGTTAGTCATGATCGCGCCCATCACAGCTACGCCCATCGTCGAGCCGATTGAGCGGAAGAAGGTGATACCGGCTGTGACCTCTCCAAGCTGCCTGTACGGAAAGGCATTCTGGACGACGATCGTGAAGAGGCTCATCATCACACCGATACCCAGGCCGGTAATGACCATGTCGCGCACAACTTCTCCCTCCGAAGTTGAAACCGTCATGCGTGAGAGCAGGAACATACCGACCGCTGCGACAATGAAGCCGAGGATCGCCAGTATTTTGTAGCGACCCGTGCGGGAGAGGAGCTGTCCCCCCACAATACTACTGATGATGAATCCGATCATCAACGGGGTCAGCACAACGCCAGAATTGGTGGCACTATTGCCCAGCACACCCTGGACGAAGAGGGGGATGTACAGGATTGCCCCGAACATCCCGGCGCTGACCAGGAACGTCGCGATGACCGAGACCAGGAAGATGCTGTTTTTGAACAGCCGGGGACTGATGATCGGCTCGGGAGCACGAAGCTCAATCAAGTAGAATGTGATTAACATCACCGCAGAAAAGATGAACAGGCCAACGATCTGCCAGGAGCCCCAGTCGTATTGTGTGCCAGCCCATGAGAAAGCCAGCAGCAGGGGAACCGTGCCAGCGATCAGGAAGACTGAGCCAAGGTAATCAATAATATGCTTGCGCCGGTTGACGAGTTTCGGCAGGACAAAACCGGCCGTCAGGATGGCGATAACGCCTACAGGCATGTTCACATAGAAGACCCAGCGCCAGCCCCAGTTATCGGTAATCCATCCGCCCAGGGTTGGCCCAACAATCGAGGAAAAACCAAAAACGGCCACGAACAGGCCTTGCCATTTACCGCGTTCCGAAGGCGGAAAGATATCGCCGATGATTGCCAGTGCAATCGGCATCATCCCTCCAGCTCCCAATCCCTGGATGCCTCGATAAATGATTAACTGGGTCATATTCTGGCTGGTGCCTGCCAGAGCTGAGCCGATCAGGAAGATGATCATGCCACCGATGAAGAACACTCGCCTGCCATAGATGTCTGAGAGCTTGCCGTAAATTGGGACGGTGACCGTCGAAGCGAGTAAGTAAGCAGTGACAACCCAGGCATAGTGTTCAAGACCACCCAGATCGGCGACAATATGGGGTAAGGCTGTGCCGACGATCGTCTGGTCTAACGAAGCTAGCAGCATGCCGAGCATTACTCCAATCAGAATCGAGGCGAGTCGTCCTCGGCTGACGGTTGCACTCAGTGGGCGATATTCCTGGGCGGCGACCGGCACTGACTCTACTTGTGTTTGTGCCATCAGATTACGTTCCTCCATTGTCTAACGATTTCAGCTGTTTGAGAGTAATGCTCATTTCGAGCCATCTGCTCCAGACTCCTGTTCTACGAGCCTGTTGATCGCCTGCAGACCTTGCAAGAGGGCTGCCAGGTCGTCCTTGTCCAACCTCTGAATCAACATTTGTATTTGTAATGGATGGTTGAGAAGTCGAGCGTACAGATCTTCACCTTTGGGGGTAAGCTGTGCCAGTGTGCGACGCCGGTCTTCGGCATCCTCCGTGCGTTCTGCCAGACCAGCTTGCACCAGCCGATCAACAAGATGTCCCCCTGTCGATAAACCGACACCCAACCTCTGGGCGATTTGTCCGATTACCAGCGGACCCTCTTCAGCAAGGACAAGGAGTGTCCTGAGCTGAGCTATAGTAATATCGATATCCATCCAAACCGTTCCTGAGCTCGCTTTTAACGTACGCCCCAGTATCCGATACTGTGCCACTACCTCCCGTTCAAGTTCTTCGCGCGTCTGGATCACAGTCTATCTCCTGAATATGCTAAGCAATTTATTCTTCCGTAACGACATAGTAACATAGTAACATATTACTACGATATTATCAATATATTTTATGACGTACTTTAATCCTAACATATCGGAGTAAAAAAGAATTGGAAATGTTTGGTTAGTATCTTCTTCATAATAGTCTGTTCAGGTGTAGGCAATTACCTTCTCAGTAAAAATACCTGGTTAACTATTGCATCCAAATCTTTCCATAATGCGTGCAATACCTGGGCACTTAAACCCTGTTACGATGTAACAAATTATGTAACCTTTTTACTAGAAATGGAGTAATCGCTTTGGTACAGCGAACAACAGCCTGGACCGCGAATCGCATATTCGCGCTTGTCCTCGGCATAGTCTTACTACTCGTGGGCATAATAGGCTTCTTCACGCCTACAAAAGCATATGATGTTCAGGAGGTCTTTGGCCTCTTCGATGTGGACCTCATCCACAACCTCATCCATGTGGTCTCGGGTATCCTCGGTATAGCTGCCGCCTTCATGGGCTGGTCACGGACCTTCAACCGCGCATTCGGCATCATTTATGTGGTGTTAGGGCTCCTGGGTCTCATCCCAGCTCTCTACTTCCCGTCAGGCACCTTTGGTCATGACAATGGCCTGTTCCTCGGCCTGACACACATCAACGCCGCCGACCATATTCTGCACCTTGTCATAGGTCTCGCCGCCCTCGCCGTTGGCTACCTGGTTCGCGACGACACCGTTGCCCCAACAACCACAACCGCCAGGGACAGCGATCCCATGGTAAAACCGTAGGAGCCAGAGTGGCCGGGATGTGGTTGGGTGGACCCTTGTGGTCAATACATTTCAAAGAAGAGACCATCTCGCTTTGTCATCCTGAGCGCAGCCAAGGATCTCTCGGCAAGAGGTCCTTGGCTGCGCTCAGAGCTTGCCCTAGAGCGAAGCGAAGGGATGACCATCAACCCGCTGTGATTTTCTACGTGAGCAGTTTAATGATCGGAGGGCTCTTGATCTTGTTGCTCTGGTGGTATGCAACAAGTAATCACCGGCTCGTGGACAAACAACTTGACGCGTCTTTGATAAAGAACCGGCAGAAAAACAGAAAGCAAGCTAGTTAACGCCACGTCAACTTATTCATAAACTCCTCTCTATACCAACCATAGAGAATTCCAGCTTGTTCTTATGTATCGTGCCAGGTATCATAATATCATGGAGATAGCCCAATCGTCTTCGAAACTCTACTAATAATACAAGCTCTACAATATTAGATACGGAATAAATATTAGATTGCTATTAGAATTTGCTCGCATATCTTGAGAAATGCAATAACATATGTTATACTCACTCTGTGTTAATCCTGCTGAATGCTCTTGTTGAGCATGAGCAGGCATATTTCGACGCACACACTCACAGAACAGTAAGCAACCGGCGAAAGCCGGAGCTTGCAGAACTATTTTTCACATTAGTGCTAGAGTCGGACAAAAACAGTGGTCACTGATAGACTACAGGCGCGAGGGGGCATCCATTCCGCTATAGTTCGCCTCATGTACACATGCCACCGCGCCATTCCAATCCTCCGACTCCTGTTTGATCTTGATGAGTGACTGTTTCCTCATCGCGCGCGTTACCCTTGATTGTCGTCAAATTAGTGGAACCTCCATTGAAGGTAGTTGCGGCTATTTAGTATTTGGCTTCTTAGGAAGGCCACGAGCGAAAAGCGCTCGAGGAGGTACAACATGGCAACCAAAACGGGCGTGGAGGACGTCCATATCATCTGGATCGTGGAGGGATTGGGATGTGAGGGAGACACAATCGCAGTCACTGCAGCAACCCAACCCAGTATCGAGGACGTTGTGTTGGGAGCCATCCCAGGGCTCCCCAGGGTTCATATCCATAATAAGTGTATTGCCTATGAGTGGGGCAAAGACTTTATGGAATGGTGGTATAAAGCAGAGCGAGGTGAACTCGACCCCTTTGTTCTCGTATTTGAAGGCTCGGTCCCAAACGAGCAGATCAAGCCCGAAGGCTACTGGGCGGCCCTCGGCGCGGACCCCGCGACAGGTCAGCCCATTCCTGTATCTGATTGGATTGATCGTCTAGCGCCCAAGGCCCTGGCAGTGGTAGCAGCAGGAACCTGTGCCACCTATGGTGGTATCCATGCCATGCAGGGTAATCCTACGGGTGCCATGGGTGTCGCTGACTATCTCGGCTGGGACTGGAAATCCAAGGCAGGCATACCCATCGTGAATGTCCCCGGATGCCCTGTGCAGCCGGACAACTTCATGGAGACTCTCCTCTATCTGCTCTACCAGGTGGCAGGCATGGCCCCGATGATTCCGCTGGACGCGGAGGGGCGACCGACCTGGCTCTTCGGCAAAACAGTCCATGAAGGCTGCGATCGCGCTGGCTACTACGAGCAAGGCGATTTCGCTACTGAGTATGGATCTCCCAAGTGTATCGTGAAGTTGGGTTGCTGGGGACCTGTGGTGAACTGCAACGTACCTAAGCGTGGCTGGATGAATGGTATCGGGGGTTGCCCCAATGTTGGCGGTATCTGCATTGGCTGTACGATGCCGGGCTTCCCGGACAAATTCATGCCGTTTATGGATGAGCCGCCAGGTGCTAAGCTATCGACTAATGCCGTTAAATACTGGGGCGTAGCTCTGCGGGGTCTACGTAAGTTGACGAACGATACGGTCAACAAAGAACCCTCGTGGCGGCATAAAGGGAGGGAACTCACAACAGGTTACCAACGAACATGGTGACCATGATGAGACGGCAACAGCGTAAAGCAGTTCAATAAAGGAGATAGCACCATGAGTACGGAAACTAGACGAGAAGAGGCCCCGACCCAGCCACCACAGCTTGTAGAGATGTCGTGGGATCCGATGACTCGTATCGTTGGCAGTTTGGGCATCTATACGAAGATCGACTTCAAGAACCGGCGGGTGGCGGAGGCCTTTAGCACCTCCCACATCTTCCGAGGCTACAGCATCTTCATGAAAGGCAAAGATCCGCGCGACGCTCACTTCATCACGAGTCGCATCTGTGGCATCTGCGGTGACAACCACGCAACCTGCTCGGTCTATACCCAGAATATGGCCTATGGGGTAAAGCCACCAGCAATCGGTGAGTGGATTATCAATCTGGGTGAGGCGGCGGAGTACATGTTCGACCACAACATCTTCCAGGAGAACCTGGTCGGCGTTGACTTCTGCGAGCAGATGGTGAAAGAGACCAATCCAGCTGTACTTGAGAAGGCAAATAATACTCCCGCTCCGCACGTGGAAGATCATGGATATCGCACCATCGGCGATATCATGCGCTCGCTTAACCCCTTCGTCGGCGAGTTCTACCGCGAGGCGCTCCACGTGAGTCGCTATACTCGCGAAGCATTCTGTTTGATGGAGGGGCGCCATGTCCATCCCTCGACCCTCTATCCAGGCGGAGTTGGAACCGTCGCTACCGTCCAGGTCTTCACCGACTACCTGGTTCGACTTATGAAATACGTCGAATGGATGAAGAAGGTCGTTCCTATGCACGACGACCTGTTCGACTTCTGGTACGAGGCCCTGCCTGGCTACGAGATGGTTGGCTACCGGCAGACCCTTCTTGGCTGCTGGGGATCGTGGCAGGATCCTGATGTATGCGACTACGAGTATCGCACTATGGAAAAGTGGGGTCGTGCCATGTTCGTCACGCCAGGCGTTATCGTGGACGGGGAGCTGGTGACAACGAGCCTGGTAGATATCAACCTTGGCATTCGCATTCTGCTGGGCAGTTCCTACTACGAAGACTGGGAGAACGAAAGGACCTTCGTCGATCGCGACCCACTCGGCAACCCTGTCGACAAACGCCACCCCTGGAATCAGACGACGATCCCTAAACCGCAGAAACGCGACTTCAACGATAAATATAGCTGGACAATGTCGCCACGCTGGTATGACAAGCGCACTGGCAAGTACCTCGCCCTGGATACTGGTGGTGGTCCCATCGCTCGCCTGTGGGCGACGGCTCTGGCCGGACTGGTGAACCTGGGAGGCTTGGTCGAGTCGACCGGGCACAGTGTCAAGATCCGGCTGCCCAAGAGCGCCACGAAACCGGCAGTGGAGTTCGAGTGGAAGATTCCGCAATGGAGCAACGCTATCGAGCGTAACCGCGCGCGTACATACTTCCAGGCCTACGCTGCTGCCGTCGCTCTACATTGTATAGATAAAGCGCTTTCTGAGATACATACTGGCCACACCCAGACATGGAGCGATTTCACGGTGCCAAATGATGCCATCGGCTGCGGCTTCCATGAGGCCGTGCGCGGCGTGCTTTCCCATCACATGGTCATCGAGGGCGGCAAGATCGCCAACTACCACCCCTATCCCCCGACACCATGGAATGGTAGCGTGCGAGACATCTACGGCACGCCCGGCCCCTACGAAGATGCCGTGCAGAACACCCCGATCTTCGAAGACAACGGTCCTGACACCTTTAAGGGTATCGACATCATGCGAGCAGTGCGCAGCTTCGATCCCTGCCTGCCATGTGGTGTTCATATGTACCTCGGCGAGGGGAAAGAGCTTCAGAAAGTCCTCTCACCGACATTTGGCTTGAACTCGTAGCAT
>Ga0137365_10005495_pt1 | contig 10159 bp, 9 predicted proteins | sample SagtaG_9_FD_104799 | JGI IMG/M metagenome (GOLD analysis project Ga0137365, IMG submission 104799) | Vadose zone soil microbial communities from Sagehorn Ranch, Mendocino, California, USA - Sage1_L_40_16 metaG | ecosystem: Environmental > Terrestrial > Soil > Vadose zone | place: USA: California... | reverse complement strand
TGCGCACAGGCGACGATCAAATGCTCACAGTTATCCAGAACGAGCAAAACGTCTTTGGACTTGAGATGCCTCTTGAGGGTTTCGATCAGCGGCTCTTGCGATACCTCACGTACATTGAGCGATTGCGTAATTTCCTGGGGTATCAAATTCTCGTCCGACAAACCAACCAAACCCACCCAGAACACACCATCCTTGAACTTCTTGATCAAGTCATTTGCAGTTTGAATTGCCAAACGTGTTTTGCCCACACCGCCTGGACCAGTTAAAGTCAATAAGCGATAAGAAGACAACAGTCTTGCAATTTCTTTCAATTCTTTTTCGCGACCAATAAAACTTGTTAGAGGGACGGGTAGATTCGTTTTCGGGGACTCCTCCCGCTTCTCTTTCACTGGGACGGTGGGTCCTGTTATGAGATTTTCTTTTCCTACTTTGAGTCTTTCGTACAACGCTCGGGTCTGTTCGGACGGCTCAACCCCAAATTCTTTCAACGACTTGACACATCGTTCATACGTCGCGGCGACCTTGGACATATCGCCTTTTGCCGCGTGAGCCGACATCAACGCACGAAAGGCTGGTTCAGGTTTTTGTCCCAGCTTGATCCAACGTTCGCCCCAATCCAGAATATCCAGCCAGCGCTTTTCATCTTGCAATAATGACATCAAGCGCGCCATGTGATGTTCAAAAATGGAATAGAGATGTTCGCGTTCCAACACCACCCACTCACCGTAAAAGCCTGGCAACAATTCCCCTTGATAGTTTGAAAGAACCGCAATCAACTCATCAGCAGCTGCGACATCACTTAACTTCTCTAATTCAGCAGCATCGAGCCAATAATCCGATGATTCCTTGAAACTGATGGCAACATCGTCGGCATGCAAGAAGCGAGTTGAGGAGGCGGCTTGAAGCGCCTTACGCATTCGCCACAAGGCATGACGAAGATTATCCCTGGCAGTTTCTTCTAAAGAATCGGGCCATAAGAGTCCCGCCAGTTTTTCGCGACGATGGAATGTCCCTGCATTCAAAATCAAATAAGCAAACAGAGATTGTGCCGGGCGCGAAGAAATAATGATTGACTTCTTTTTATACTTGATATCGAACTTTCCAAGCAAACGGACTTCTAGCATGACCGTCCTTTACCAATAGTGCAGGCAAGTATAGCAGTTTGACGTGCTAAATACAATTGGCATACTATGGGGAATGGGAAACAACTTTTTGCAAAAATAACGCCATCCCTGTAAGAGATGGCGTTTGAGATAAACTGTTGTGCGATAAGAGCATAGCACTTCCCATCCTTATCGCGGCTTAGGAATTTCTTGGTGTGATCCTCACAGGTAAGCCATATTTCGGGCGCATGGTAACCGCCATCTTGCCTTCATCCGACTGCATTGGCGATTCGGCCACATCATACGTTTGCACCATCATTGCCAGCAACAATTGACCCTCTATGAGAGCGAACTGGTTGCCAATACACATGTGCGGTCCGCTGAGGAAAGGCATATAAGCATTGCGGTTGAGAGAGGCTTTGTTTTGTGGCAAGAAGCGCTCAGGATCAAATGCGAGTGGATCCCGCCAGTACTCAGGGTGGCGATGAATATTGCGGATGACAATTGCGACAAGGTCACCCTTCGAAATAGGTAACCCACCAAGCTCGGTTGGCTCGAAGGCAAACCGCACGGTCATCGGCACGGGCGGGAAGAGTCGCATTGTTTCCTCGATCACAGCCAGTGTATACGGCAAGTTTGGTAAATCATTCGCGTGTACTGCATGACCCAACGCGTCAACTTCCGCACGGATTTTTGCCAACCCATCGGGATATTTGTTGAGCGCGTGCCAAGCCCAAGTCAGTGCAACAGCCGTCGTCTCATGGCCGGCTCCATAGATGCCCGAAACCTCATCCCGGACCTGTTGATCGTTCATTCTCTCACCGGTATCAGCATCCTGTGCCTCGATCAACATCTCCAATAAATCATTTTTGCGTTCACCCTGCGCAAGGGCAGCACGGCGTTCGCGAATCATACGGAAAAGATATTCATCCAGCTTGGCGCGTTGATCCCAAAACTTTTTATGGGAGGGAATAATCGTCCAACGCGCAGGCAAAGCAAGTGGGTTGCCAGCGCGTGCCGCGATAAAGTCCAGCGCAGAATCCACGACGCCGCCAACCTGATCGACTTCCAGTAACACGTCCGTGCTGAACATCGTGCGATTAATAATATCCAGCGTTACCAACTTCATTTCCTTCGTCAAGTCAACCATTTTGTCCGGCGGGAGCTGTGACCAACGCCTCAACATGGCTTCTCCAGCGGCTTGCATTTTATCGCCCATGGCGACGATGTTCGAACGATGAAACACCGGTTGCATCATACGGCGTTTCATCAACCAGCTATCTCCATCAATGGTAATGAGGCTGAGTCCCAAAATATATGTGAGCGGCGTACCACCTTCAAATCTTTGAGAACGCCGAAGTATATGCTTTCGCACCGTCAAGGCTTCCTGCGCAAGTTGAGGATTTGAAATCACATGCAATGGCAGCGGACCAAATTTGGTGACGAAGTGATCCCCATACCTATGCCAACTATGCTCTAGAAATGTAAGCGCATCGCGTCGAAATTCACGGAAAACCCCAAAAATAGGTTCACCCTTATGAATAGAGATAGACTTTTCATGATTTCTAGCAGTTGCTTCCATAATCAATTTCCTTTTTAAGTCGTACAGCTTCATCGATTATACTTTCATGGCAATTAATTTTTTAAGAAAAACCATGGGAAACAAACTCTGCCCGAAAGTCATTTTGGAAGGCACGCGCCTGACGTTCAAAACGGAAATTGCCTTTGAATTGAACGAACATCCGCGCGTGGTGGGGCCGCGTAAATATCGCTATCATTCACCGTTGATCTCCGCCGAGTGGTGTACGTTTACGAATTATCCCTGGGGACGCGGACCGATCAACTTCGAACCACAAGAAGAATCTTTGGCAATGGAGACCTACGCGACCTGGGCGCGCATGTTCGAGTTACAGAAATACTATTCTTGGGTCGTTGACCGCTTTCATATCTCCACACGGACGTACCAAAAGCAAACGTATAAAAAGGATTATGATTTTCATTGGCTGGAAGAACGATTACTGCCCTTGAATTTCAGAATCGTCTTCTGCACGCGCTCCCCGGAAAGTTTTGAAGCTGCGCGCGAGGAAAGATTGAAAGTCTCTGGTAATCCCGCGCAATATAATGACTTGACTCTATTCATTCGCGAGCAGGAACTGATGCGTGAGTTGATCGCTAAGTCTATGTTGCCAAGCTTGACGCTAGATATTTCTGATAACAATATCCCCGCGGCAGTGGAGCGCATCGCGGATTGGCTTGAAGCATCTGGTGGACTGTATATGACAGATTAATTGAATAGTTCTTGTATAAAGAATACGTGCCGTGATTTTTATGGCAATTACTTCTTAAATGCAGAGAAAGTATCAAGAGCAAGGTGAAACCAACAGATTTAATTACGACAGTAGGACTCGTTATTGGATTGTTCTTAGCAGTTGCTGTGTATATTCTTTTAAAACAAAAAATTAAAAAGTAAGATATTACCGCGTACATTCGGGATTAGCGCAGGAATATATATGTTCGTCTTGTCTATGTCCGCAAGTCTATTGACCAGACCAAACTCCGAATTCATCAATTACACAACGGAAAATTCCTTTTGGTCTCTTGCAATGGGTATCGCGGCTTATATCAGTGGTCGCGAAATTGCACGCAATATAAAAGACTAAAAGAGTTATAATTTTGATCTGAAAGCGAGGTATGAATGGATGAAAATACAACTCGTCGGAAGCCTTTTGAGAATAGGGTTCCAGAGGAAGTCCGTCAGCACGCCCGCGCGGCGCGTGAGGAGATGCGCGAAAGTATGAAATCATTCCTGCCCCCTGATTTCTGGGAGCATGGCAAGAAAGCACGCAAAGAAATGCTATTGGCCTGGCGTAGTATGATCGATGCCGCGCTAGAGCGAATGGATGAGAAAGAGGAGAAGATTTAGGTAGACACTGCCCTGCTGATGCTGATCAGCAGGGCAGTGTGTTTTTCATTATGTGCTCATTACGGTTCATGCAGCAGTTGGCTTTATGGAAGTATGTCATTTGTGCTTATCTTTGAAACTGTTAGATGGTTTTTATAAAGTATGAATAAGCTTTATGCTTGTCTTCAATCCGATGTAAAATTGTTAGCAAACCTATGTCCAGACGACGAATTTTTTCCCGTCGGAATCAACCGCGCAATTTTCGCCTGCCGATTGGATTAGTTTTAGTAGCCCTTGCAATTATTTTATGTGTTTTGATCCCCTCCACTCCAATCAACATTTCGAATCTAAATCTAGGCGATAGAGCCACACCCACTCTATTTCCAACCTTCACGCCTCCTCCCAAGCCAACCAAGGAGCATATTGGACGCCTCATTTTTACCTGTACGCGCGGGGATTACAATCAAATTTGCATGATCAACGCGGATGGAACCGGTTATCAGCAACTGACCAATCTTGAAGCACATAGTTATTACCCGGTCTATTCTCCATTGGGAGGTTCAGTCGTCTACGCATCGAATCAAAACGGTGGTGTATTCGATTTATTTCTTTTTATCTTTAATGGGCAGCGCCTGCTTCGATTAACAGACCACATCGGGAATGTCATTTCGCCGAGCTTCTCGCCCGATGGTTCAAGAATCCTTTTTGCCAATCAAGCAGCAGAGGGACCCACCTCTTTATGGACCATTGATACCAATGGCGAGAACGCAGACTTGCTATATGCGGGGCCCAACACAATCGTTGCTGCAGATTGGTCACCAGTAGGGAATCGAATCGCCTTTGCGATGGCAGTTGACCAGCCCAATGCCTATGAAATTTTCATTATGAATGACGATGGTACGAATGTACGGCAGTTAACACGTGGTTTGGCAGGAATAGGTGGTAGCCTTGATTGGTCGCCTGATGGCAAACATCTGCTCATCTACGCGGGTCCGCAAGGCGATAAGAATATCTTCCTCGTGGATGTCGACGCGGAGACAGCCGCACAGCTCACAAATGGAGGCAATAACGCAGCTTGTTCCTTCTCTCCAGATGGTCAATGGATCGCCTTTAATTCGTTGCGGAATAACGATCAGGCTGATATATTTATCATGCGTACAGATGGATCGGGTGTGAGACAGGTTACAAACGACCCTGAGCCAGATTGGCAACCGCAATGGGAACCATAGCCAGAAGGTGAAGTAACTGTCACCTATCGTCGAAGAGGTGTTATGAAGAAGCTGATTTTTGTTCTTGCAATTATTTTTCTCCTTTCTGGATGCTCGGGGTTGCCAATTTCGATTCCGTTTCTGCAAACACCTACAACGGTAAGCTCACCCAAATCAACCGTAGCACCGTTTTCATTAGATTCTACAAACACCCCTGACTTATTTGTACTCAATACTTTGCCACCTACAACGACTCCATCCACTGAAACACCGATTGTCCCTGTTGCCACGGATACACCTTTTCCAACGTTCACACCCACCATACGATCAACGATCACACTCGAGCCAATTGGGCCAAGTTTGTTTACACCTTCTCCTAATTTATTTTTAACTGTTCAACGATCAACCGAGCAAATTGTATGGGGAAGCAATTGTCAGGGCGCGCGCTTCATCCAATTTACTGCCCAAGTGATGCCTGCACGCCGATTGCGCTATGTGACATTGTGGTATCGCTTGCAGGATAAATATAGTGGACGCCATACCGATTGGGGCGGAGGCGCGATCCTGAGCACTAACCATCAAGGTACTTATTTTTATACCCTTGACCTCAGTCAGATCCAACACTATCGTTTTTATGAAGATGCCTGGTTCCAATATCAGCTTGTTGCTTCCACAGTCACCCAAAAAGTGCTAGGACGCTCGGTGGTTTCTCGAAGTGATGTATCAGTGACTCATTGCAGTGCCCTCCTCCCTTGAGCATTGATTTTTTCGCAGGACATAAAGGTTTCATTATGAAAAAATTCATTCAAATTCTCCTAATTGGAATACTCCTGGTCAGTTGCTCCGGTTTACCGAATATCAAGCTTCCACAATTCATTGCAAGTCCCACTCTGCCACCTCCTACCGATACACTCACTCCGTTCGCAAGTCAAACACCTATTCCTACACAAAATCTTTTTGCTACCTCAACCAGCACGCCACTCACCTTCACTCCTACGGTTACAGAGATTGGGGCAGAATTGTTCACGCCCACAAATACTGCAACTACTTTTCCAACACCGGTTGTCTCAACACCGGCGATCCTAACACCCGGGTTGCCATCGAGCGACAATTACTTCACGCCGAAGAACATCGGTTTTCTTAGCATCTTAACCTCGAGCGGTATCATCTACTGGAATGAAGGACCTTGTATGCCGCGCGACATTAAGATTTCTGCTTTTGTGGAAGATGTGGTGAATACAGATAAAGTCTTATTGTTTATGCGGTTACGTGAGAAAAAGAATACCTTGAATCTTACTAGTTGGGGTTCAGGCGCGATTATGATCAAGGCTGATAATGGTTCATTTAATTACGATATCCGCACTTTCAATATCCATCACTATTATTATTTTGTAGAAGCTTGGCTGGAATATCAGCTCGTCGCTTTCACCAAAGACATGCAGGTCATTGGCCGGACGCAGGTCTATGACCGGAATCTTACGCTGGCAATGTGTCGACCCCTCCAGTGATTCTTTCCGCCGAGTTGACCTCCGTTCTACGCGGGACTTCAAGATTGGTCGCGCTTACAGGAGCCGGAGTCTCCCAAGAAAGCGGACTCCGCACCTTCCGCGATGCTCAGAATGGATTATGGGCGCAATACAAACCAGAAGAATTAGCTTCTCCTGAAGCCTTTCGCCGTGATCCAAAACTTGTCTGGGATTGGTACGCGTGGCGACGTGAAGCGGTCAAAGGCGTGAGACCGAATCCCGGTCATTACGCGTTGGCTGAGATCGAGAGACGCATCCCTAAATTTACGCTTATCACCCAAAACGTGGATGGCTTGCATCGCATGGCTGGGAATCAAAATGTGCTTGAACTGCATGGCAATATTCAACGTGTGCGCTGCGCAGATTGTTATCGGTTTGCAGAAACCTGGGATGACGATACTGAATCGGTACCAAGATGTAAGAAGTGTGATGGCTTACTGAGGCCAGATGTTGTTTGGTTCGGTGAGTCGTTGCCGCGAGATCAACTCGAAGCCGCGGTGGAGGCGGCGCGGTCCTGTCAGGTCTTCTTTTCGATTGGCACATCCGGAGTTGTTCAACCTGCCGCGTCATTAGCATTTGCTGCTCACAATCACGGCGCAATCGTCGTGGAAATCAACGCTGAACCAACTCCCCTCACGCCGAAAGCAAATTATGCTTTGCATGGTAAATCAGGAGAGATATTACCCGAGTTGGTGAAGGCAGTCTGGGGTTAGAAATCCCGGTTACTTCATGCGTAATACGATATTGTCAAATTCAAAGGTTGCCTCTTGGTCTGGTTCGAAAATCTCAATAGCAAGGGCAACTGTGCCTTTCTCGATCCAATCATCATGTTTTTCAGCAACAAAATGATCATTGATGAAAAGTATGAAGTGATCGCCTTCAGCGATTACAGTAAGACGGTTCGGTTCTTCCTTTTTGATGACAGAACTTGGAGTCCGATCGATGAGAGCTGTCCAGCCTCCTGCATAATATTTGAAAAGTGAATACATATGATCTGAATCGATTGCAAAGTAATAAAAATTCCCCTGGGCATCTCTTCGAAAGATGATCCCGTAATCATTGGAGCCTGTATGGTCACCTAGGCTCACTTCAAGACTTAAAAAGAAATCATCTAAGGATTTTATTGGGAACGGGACCCAATCAATAAAGCCTTTTTGAGCCACTGCCTCCCAGCGGTACTTGCTGTCCTCTACTTTGGATGTCGATTTTGCATATCCAGTATCTATTGTGTATTCATCCCACCTATGGCTGTTGTTATCAAAAGTCTCTGAAAAGATTTCCTGCCATTCGCTCGCCGCATGGCTAGCTGTAGCCTCGAATGCCAGCGCGGTATTGGTGGCATTGAAGGCTCGGGTCGCAAGCAAATTGAGGGTTGGCGTAAAAGTAGCTGTGTGAGTTGGAGTTTGTGTTGGTGTAAAGGTTGCCGTGGGAGTTGGGAAGAAGCTTTCATAAAAGGATACAACGTTGGATTGATAGCGAATGAAACCGAAGGCTGAGAACGCACAGCACACTACTAACCCAAAGCCAAGAATTGCCAAACGAACACCACGAGTCGGAGCCTCGTCATCAACATAAGGGGTCTCTGCCTGTTGATCAGATGGATTGAAAATAGGGGTGTTATCCATATTCTTACTTCAAGACCTTTGCATCATGGTCTCCAGTCACTCAATTGTTCTCCAAGCCTTGTGATGCGCTCACGCATCAGAACCGCGACAATGCCGGCTATTAACAGAACCACTCCTGTCGAACCGATCAGGATGACTGGTCCAAGTCCCTTCAGTGCGCTATAAACAACAGTGATTACTCCCAGCACGGCAAACGCGATCGGCGTGATCACCAAACTGCGCGAACGTTGGATCAGTCCATAAATCAACACGATCATCGATTGCGCGAAAAGCACAAAAAAGAATGACAGCTTGTTCGTAGATACCATTTGAATATAGGTCGTGCCAAGTAATACCAACTGTGAAAGCATGCCTGCAATGAACGCGCCTGTTTTGCTGCCTGCGCGCGTGAGGAGATAATGCATCAGCATACCAAGCAGTGCTGCACCGATGGAATAGTATTGCGGCGCGTCCACGTTCAATTCTGCCAAGATCATAAAATAAGACATCAGGTACAGCGCGTTGGCTGGGAGCGCCCACCAAACGTTGCGCAGCGCAAACGCTTCCGCTGCGAACAAAGTTGCTGTGATTGCAACAGGAATCGATGCATCTAAACCACCTTGGAACGGCGCGCTTAATGAGGTTAAAACTCCAAGCCCAAGACCGCTGTAAAGAAGCATCTGATCCCAGCCACTTGCTTTTTGAGTTCGCCTTAGCCAATAACCTAACGCGTAGTACAACACGGCGAGGGCAATCACGAGGAATGTCCATTTTTCAAAATTGATGGCATCGCCGAATTTGATCACAGCAAGAGACAGGAAAGCTGTCGCCAAATATCCCAGTTGCGGCTTACGTTGGAGCAAAGCATAGAAAGCAAAGAACACCACATAGACCGTGTAATAAGTTATCGGAAAAATCGCCTTTAGTTGTCTCTGCAAGACAACGATACTGTCTGACTGTCGCCATAAGATGACTGTGGTTATGAAGACCAAAACATAGCCAGCAGCAAGCGTGATGGGTCGGTATCTCCGCTTTTCTCGAACGAGACGCGCAAATATCAAATCACCTCCGAGCCAAACGAGACTTGCACCAAATAGAAAATGTGAGGCCTGCGTTATGTTGAGGTCATCCAAAATCAAATAGAGCGAAATGGAAAGCAAGATTTCTACTACAAGTTCAAGCCAGGCGAGGGGACGCGAGAATATTTCGATACCAAATAGCAATGTGATAACAATAATATACCAACCACTTGTTTCTTTGAATAAGGCGAGCGATGTGAGGGAAATCAAGACTCCCAGAGTCAGTCCGCTGTTGATAAGCACATTACCCCATGCTTTTATACCATCAGAGCGGCGGAAGAAAAAGCCAGTTGCATAATAGAGCACTGCGAGCGCAGTCAATACCGGCAGCCACAGGTCTAGGTTGAAATGATTTAGTGTGTAAATAATCGCGAGGGATTCAGTTGCGGTCGCAAAGTATCCGAGCCATTCTCGTTTGCCGTGCAATGCGTGGAGTGTAAACAGTACTGCATAAATGATCAGCACAAGCGCGCCGCGGCCGGTGTGATCTAGGTCGGCAAGTGCCAGAGCAATACCAAAAAAAGACGCAATAATTCCCGATGTAATTGCAGGCCAGCGAGTTTCTGATTTCAGGGAAAGAGGTGATCTCGTAAATAACTCTGGCAGGACAAGCAGGCTGCTCGCGATCAATAATTGATAGACAAAGGGAAATTCAAGTTTCTCAATGATCGGTAAAAAGAAAAATGTGAAGTAGGCTGATAGTGCGCCAAGTAATGCCGCGCACCATATGTACCAGC
>Ga0137365_10005494_pt1 | contig 10165 bp, 10 predicted proteins | sample SagtaG_9_FD_104799 | JGI IMG/M metagenome (GOLD analysis project Ga0137365, IMG submission 104799) | Vadose zone soil microbial communities from Sagehorn Ranch, Mendocino, California, USA - Sage1_L_40_16 metaG | ecosystem: Environmental > Terrestrial > Soil > Vadose zone | place: USA... | reverse complement strand
TCCGGGTCGGTGGGGGGGCGCCGCGGGGCCGGGCGGGCCCGGCGGGGTTGGGGTGCGCCGCGGGGCCGGGTCGGCCCGTCCGGGTTGCGGTGCGGCTCGGGTCCGGGTCGGCCCGTCCGGGTTGCGGTGCGGCTCGGGTCCGGGTCGGCCCGTCCGGGTTGCGGTGCGCCTCAGGTCCGGGTCGGCCCGTCCGGTCGCGGGCACCTCGGGTTGCGGGCGCCTCGGGTACGGGCGGTCAGTTCGGGTTGTAGGGCGTGTACCTCAGGTCGGGGGCCGGCGTGGACGTGAGCGAGCGCAGCATCGAGGTCTCGCGGGCCAGCAGCGCTCGCTCCGCGGCCAGCCGGCTTGCCGCGTCAGGCTCGGCGAGCAGTACCTGCTTCTCGCTCAGGTCGATGATCATCGAAACGGCTACCAGGTAGGAAAGCGCGACCGGCTCGTCCGGCAGGTTCGGGATGCTGACCTGGGTTGCGCCGTGCACGGCAAGGGCGCTGAGATAGCCGCGGAACGCGGCCTGCACGGCGCGGGCTGCCCGCTCGGCGGCCGCCTCGTCGCCGGTGTCCTCGCGCAGCAGGTCCACGCCGGCCTGCAGGTAGGGCTTCGAGTGGTCAAGCTCGCCCAGCCGGAACCGCTGGGTGCCCGCGGTGACCAGGTCGAACCGGCCGTCGTCGTGCTGGGTGACCTGGCGCAGGGTCGCGGTGCAGCCGATCTGATAGAGCCCGGAAATGCCGTTGGTACCGGTCTCGCGGCCCTCGCGGATCGCCACGACGCCGAAACGCCGCGGCCCCGGTCCTGCCAGCAGGTCGCGGACGAGCTGCCGGTACCGCTCCTCGAAGATGTGCAAGGGCAGCAGCAGGCCGGGGAAGAGCACGGTGCCTAACGGGAAAAGCGGCAGCGACTCGCTCATGGTGCGACACTATGCCGGGTGCTGCCGGGCGGCGAATCGCCGAGCGCACGGGCCCAGCCGAGCGCACGCGCCTGCCGGGTGAGCGGCGCCAGCCCGCCGACGCCGGGCGGCGGACCGGCGCCGGCGGACAGCCGCGGGGCCAGGCAACAGACGGCCAGGTTCCAGCGGTCAGGAATGCGCCTGCCGGTAATGCGCGGCCAGCACGTCGCTGCCGAAGTCGCTGCGCGGGCGGCGCAGCACGGTGTGCGCGTGGTTGCCGTCGCTTGTGGTGTTGTCGTATTCGATCAGCAGGTCGTCGCCTTGCACCCGGTAGTAGTGGCGCTGACCCGGGGACGTCGGGCCCTCCCAGGCGAAATGCAGCTCGCCGGCGTTCACCCGGGCGGCCTCGCGGGCGGCCAGGTCGGCGGGCAGCCGGCCGAGGTAGAGCGCGACGAGCTGGCCGAGTACCGCCCGCGGTGTCGGCCCGAGCAGGCTAGCGGCGATGCCGGGCGGCTCGATGTTCGCCGCGGCATCGGGCCTGGTGCCGGTGCGGATGTCGGCGGGTGCCCGGCCGGACACCACCGCGATCGCTCGTCCGGCCGGGCCGAGCGCGTCCAGCAGCGCGCGGGCCATGTCTTCCTCCGGCGCGAGCGGCCGGGATACCGGCCGGCCCGCGTAGCTGACGCAGGCCGGGTTCGCCCCGAGGAAGACCGGGGCGGGGGAGATCTCCTGGCCGGCCACGGTCATCGTCACGGACAGGTGATGGCCCTCGAACCGCCACGACCACGGCTGGTGGCCGGCCGGGTCGCCGAAGACCGTGACCCAGTAGTCACCGCTGTGCCTGCCGTGGCGCCAGCCCTCGCGCCGGTCGAGCACTTCCTCCAGGGCGATGATCGTCATGGCCTGCGCGTAGGCGGGCTCGCTCAGCGCCGTGGCCAGCAGCCGGTGCGCGGTCTTCCGGCTGGCGCTGCCCATCTCCGCGATGCAGGCCCCGGGCCTTGGCCTCGGCCGGTATTCCAGCCACCGGCGCGCGGCGTCGTCGTCGAACGGCCTGGCGGCGAGCTTGCGCTGCCCGTCGTCGAGTGACTCCAGCAGGGTGATCGCGGCCGTGCGCATCTGGCCCGGCAGGGAATCGGCAGCCATGCACCCGGTATATCAGCGCGCGCCGGCTAGAGGGGCAGGCCGGCCTCCAGGTGCGCCAGCGCGGCGTCGATCTGCGCGAACATGTCGGCCGGGCCCTGGCCGGGCCGCCGGACCGTAGCCGCCATGATCACGCCGACGATGGCGCCTGCCACATTGCGCGCGGCGAAGTCATCGGGGTCCCGGCCGGCCCGGGTGGCCAGCGCGCACGCCACCACGTCGATGGTCCGGGTGAACTCGTCGACGGCCCGGGCCCTGACCTCGGGCACCGACATGCTCAGCTCGACGGTCTCGCCCAGCCGGGCGAGGTCCTCGGGGCTGAGTATGGCCAGCATCGACTTGGTGGCTGCGCGCATTGCGGCGATCGGGCCAAGTTCGGCCGGCTGCGCCTCCAGCGCCTCGAGCGTGACGACGTCCAGGTCGTCCTGCAGGACGACATCCTCCTTGGTGGGGAAGTAGCGGAAGAACGTCGCCGGGGAGACCTCGGCCGCCGCCGCGATCTGCTCGACCGTGGTGGCCGAGTAGCCTCGCTCGCGGAACAGGCGCAGCGCGTGCTCCCTGATGGCCGCGCGGGTCTTGGCCTTCTTCCGCTCGCGCAGCCCCGCTGGCTTGACCGCGTCGGCCACCTCGCTCATGCTCATCATTCTGCCCGTGCGGAGTCGCGTGACCCATCCGGTGCGCCGTCGGCGGGCACCGGGCCGCCCGGTTGCCCGTCCGCGGCGGCCGCCGTCGCGGCCGCGCCCATGCCTGCGATGCCGGTACCAGCCGCACCCGCGGTGGCCGTCGGCGCCGCCCGGGGCAGGAACATCAGTCCGAGCAGGGCGGAGGCCAGGGCGATGGCGGCGCAGACCCACAGCATGACGTCCATGCCGTGGACGTAGGCGACGCCGACGGCGTGCAGCAGGGGCGCGGAGCCCGCCGCGTGCGCCACGGCCACGCCGCCGGCCACGCTGCTGCGGGCGGCGGCCGCCGCGGCGGCGGGAAGCCCGGTGACCCGGATCCCGCCCCGGTAGACCGAATTGAGGACGGTTCCCAGCACGGCCACCCCGATCGCGGCCCCGACCTGGCGAAGCGCGGTGATTAGGGCCGAACCCGACCCGCTCCGCTCGGGCGAGAGCGCGCCGAGAGCCGCGTTCAGCGCGGTGGGCATCGCGATGCCCAGGCCGAGGCCGGCGATCGCGAACCAGGTCGCGCCGAAGGTGGTGCCGCTGGTCACGGTGGTGCCCGCGCCGACCGCCAGCGCGGCCGCCATCACCGCGAACCCGGCGGCGACCAGGACCTTGGCGCTGGCCAGCGGCTGGCCGGCCGGGCCGCCGGCGGGGGCCTTGGCCGGGCGCTGCAGGCCCTGCCCGACGGCAAGGCCGAGGGCCAGGCCGCCGATCAGCGGCAGCAGCCGCAGCCCGCTGTTCAGCGAGTCGAGCCCGCGGACGTCGCGGAAGTACTGCGGTACCCCGAACAAGATCCCGAACAGCGCGAACGACACCATCGTGGACAGCGCGGTCCCCCAGGTGAAGCTGGCCGACCGGAACAACGTCAGGTCGACGAGCGGCTGGCCGTTCGGGCGCCTGGCGACCCGGCGCTCCCAGAGCACGAACCCGGCAATCAGCACGGCGCCGGCCGACATGGTGGCGATCCCACTGGCGTCGCTCCATCCGTTCTGCCCGGCCCTGATGACACCGTAGGTCAGTGCGGTCAGCCCGGCGCTGGAGATCAGCACCCCGGGCGCGTCCAGCCGGAGACGGCGCTGGCTTCGCGATTCCGGCATCAGCATCGCGACCGCGATCAGCGCGATCACCACTACCGGAACATTGATCAGGAATACCGAGCCCCACCAGAAATGGTCAAGGAGCCAGCCGCCCAGGATCGGCCCGATCGGGTAGCCGATGAACGTCGCGCCGCCCACGGCGGCGATGGCCCGCGGCCTCTCCTCGGCGGTGAACAGCACCGGCAGCACGGCAAGCGACAGCGGCAGGATGACGGCGGCGGCCAGGCCGAGTACCACCCTGGCCGCGATGAGCTCGCCGGACGAGTTCGCGTAGGCGCAGGCCAGCGAGGCCACGCCGAACAAGGCCAGCGCCCCGGTCAGCAGCTTCTTGCGGCCGAACCGGTCACCGAGCAGGCCGGCCGGCAGCAGCGCCGCCGCGAGCACCAGGGCATAGGCGTCGATGAACCACTGCAGGTCACTCGTTGACGCCTGCAGCTCGTCGGCCAGCGTGGGCAGCGCGAGATTGAGGACCGTCAGGTCGAGCCCGACGACGAGCACGCTCAGCGACAGCGCGCTGAGTGCCCACCACCGGCGGTTCTCCGGGTTCCTGATCATGGTAGTCACCTTCTTTCAACAGCTGCTCGTAATTGGATGTTAGAAGTATTTGAGAGCTACTGTCAAGAAATATTGAGCCGCAAACCTGGCTGGGACCGGCGGGCAAACCGCCGGGCCGGCCGACCGGGCGGGACCGAGCCCTGCCGATCCGCCCAGCGCGGCCGAAAAACCGCCCCCGCGGGAGGATTTCACTGGCAGAGAGCGGTTTACTAGAGGAGACGGATCCGTCCGGAAGGAGTCTTGCCGTGTCCCGCGTACGTCGGGTGTTCGCAGGCGTCGACGGGTCGCCGGGCAGCCTGCAGGCGCTCAGGTACGCGGCTGGCCTGGCGCGGCTGCATGACTCACCGCTGATTCCGGTCCTTGCCTGGACCCCTCCGGGCGGCGACCTCGCCGACCGCGGCGCCCCGTCCATCTACTTGCGCCAGGTCTGGAAGGAAGCAGCGGGGCAGCGGCTGCGGCATGCCCTTGACCTAGCCTTCGGCGGGATTCCCGCAGACGTGCTTGTCGAGCCGCTGGTGGTGCGCGGTGACGCTGGCTGCGTGCTGGTCAAGATCGCGAACGCCGAGGATGACCTGATCGTGGTCGGCGCCGGCCGCCGGGGAGTGCTCGGCCGCATCGCGGCCTGCCGGGTCAGCCGGTACTGCCTGGCGCACGCGACCTGCCCGGTTGTCGCCGTCCCTCCGTCAGCGCTGGCCCAGATGGGCCGTGGGCTGCGGGGCTGGGCGTTCCGGCACCGTCACGTCAGGCTAGACGAGGTGAGCCTGCCGGCCGCTGGCAGCTAGCTCGCCGGGCGGGCAGTTAGCCGACGCCGGCGGAACTGCGAGACAATCGTCTCTCCAGGCCACGTCAGGCCACGTCAGGGAGGTCGCCGTGCCACAGCCAGCAGGCCAGGAACTTGACGCCATCAGGGCCCGCCGCGAGGAGTTGCGTCGCCGGTATCTGCGCCCGGAAGGCGAGCGTCCGCACAGCACCGTGCGCGGCGTGCACCACCTCGCGCTGATCTGCCGCGATACCGAGGAGACCATACGCTTCTACCAGGAGTTCCTCGGGTTCCCGCTGGTGGAGCTGGTGGAGAACCGGGATTACGCGGGCTCCAACCACTTCTTCTTCGACATCGGGAACCACAACCTGCTCGGGTTCTTCGACTTCCCCGGCCACGATCATCCGCCGTTCACCGAGACCATCGGCGGGGTGCAGCACCTCGCGATCTCGATCTCGGCCGACCAGTTCGAGGCGGCGAAGAAGAAGCTGGATCAGGCCGGGATCGATTACCTCGGGCCGGACCGCGGTGTCATGGACAGCATGTACTTCCGCGACCCGAACGGCATCGGACTTGAGCTCTATCAGGAGGAGCTCGGCATCTTCAACGGCCAGCGGATCCTCGACTGACTTCGGCTGCCGGCCGGCGGTCAGCGGAGTTCGCGGCGGATGACGAGGCGAAGACCGGACCAGACCTGGTCGATCGCGCAGACCTTGTTGTCCACCAGGCCGGTCGGCAGCGCGATCTCGCGCACGACGTGCTCGGACATGTCGGTGGGAACCTTCGACGCGCGCTTCGGCCAGGCGATCCACAGCCCGCAGGACGGGGCCATCCGGGCCCGCAGCGAGTCAAGCCGCGCCGCCAGTTCGTCGCGCGACAGCACGAACCAGACGATTACGTCGAGTGGCATGTCACCGGCAAGCCCGTCCTGCACGGTTACCCGATCCGGCAGCGGTGCCAGGCTGGCCGCGAATCCCGGTGGCGCGTCGATCAGCGCGATCGCGTGGCCGGCCTTGATGCCGAGCTTCCGCGGCAGCGGCGTCCCTGAGTAGCCAGCGGGCGGTGCCGGCTCCGGCGGCGCTGAGTCCTGGGCCACTGGCTAGGAACCGGTGGCCGGGTGGCTGAACCCGCCGGGCCGGCCGTTGTGGTCCGCGATCAGCCCGGCCAGCGTGGAGATGGCGATCTCGGCGGGCGTGTGCGAGCCGATGTTCAGGCCGATCGGCCGGTGCACGCGGGCGATCTCGGCGGGCGGCACGCCGAGCCCGGCCAGCGCGGGCACGTGCGGCGCAGCGTGGCTGGGCTTGCCCATCACGCCGATCCAGCGCGCCGGGCTGACCAGCGCGTCGCGGAGCATGGCGCCGAGTTCCGGCCGGTGGTGATCGGTGACGACGACGTCAGCGGCGCGGTCGATGGACGCCGGTATCCCGGTCTCCGCCGCGAGGCCGGCCTTCCGCGCGGCCTCCGCCTGCTCCGGGTCGGGTTCCACCAGCACCGGGCGGAACCCCGCATCGCGGCCGAAATGCAGCAGGTAGCTGGCGACTGGCGAGAAGAATACCGCGACGAGCGTCCGGTTGTTCGTGGCGGTCGGAGCATGCCCGTGCGCGGCAGCACACGCCGGGTCCTCGTGAATGCTGGTCATGTTGCCGAGCTTGCCACGGGAACCGCCGCCGGGTGAAGCGCGCCCGCAGGGCCGGGCTGGCCGGTCCGGCGGTTAGCCCTGCAGCAGGGCCGGGCTGGCCGGTCCGGCGGTTAGCCCTGCAGCAGCGCCGGCTGGCCGGTCCGGCGGTTAGCCCTGCAGCAGGGCCCGGACGGCCGCACGGAGCGGATCCATCCGGGCCTGGGCCGCGCGCCGGGTTTCCGCCAGCCGCCCGCTGCTTACCGGCTCGACCACCTCGAGGTAGGCCTTGATCTTCGGCTCGGTGCCGCTCGGCCGGATGACGACCCGCCCGCCGGCCAGCCGGTAGCTCAGCACGTCAGCCGGCGGCAGCTCTGCCGTCCCGGCGGCCAGGTCTGCCGTGGAGATCACGTCGAGCGCGCCGAACGCGGCCGGCGGCACCGCCCGCAATCGCGCCATGACCTCGGCGGGCGCGCTGGTCCGCAGCGTGAGCTGGCTGGTCAGGTGCACGCCGTGAGCGACCTCGAGCGTGTCGTAGGCGTCCAGCAGCGACTCGCCACCGGATCTGGCCCTGGCGGCGAGGCTGAGCGTGGCCAGCGCTGCCCCGATGCCGTCCTTGTCCCGCACCACGGTGCCGATCGTGTACCCGAGCGCCTCCTCGTAGCCGTACACGAAATGCAGACCGTCTCGCTGGTCGGCCGCCCGCACGATCCACTTGAACCCGGTCAGCGTCTCGGCGTACCTGGCGCCCGCCCAGGCCGCGATGCTCGCCAGCATGGTCCCTGAGACCACCGTGGTCGCGACCAGCCGGTGCTCCGGGTCGGGCCGGGAGGATGTGCGTTCCAGAATGTACGCGCCAAGCAGCGCGCCGAGTTGATCGCCGGTCAGCGCCCGCCAGCCGCCCTCAGCCTGCGGATCCGGGACGGCGACGGCCAGCCGGTCACCGTCCGGGTCGCTCGCGATCACCAGGTCGGCGCCGGACTGGCGGGCCTGAGCGAGCGCCATGTCCAGCGCGCCCGGCTCCTCCGGGTTCGGGAAGCTGACCGTCGGGAAGTCGGGATCGGGCGCTGCCTGGGCGGCCACGACATCCGGCGGGCGGAAGCCGGCCTGCCGGAACGCCCGCAGGGCCAGCCCCCCGGCAACGCCGTGCAGCGGGGTGTAGACGAATCGCAGCCCGGCGGCGCCGGTCGGGGCATGGAACGGCGCGGTGACCTCATCCAGGTAGGCGCGGGCGACCTCGTCCCCGTGCCGGGTGATCAGCGGGCTGTCCGCGGCCGCGACGGGCACCTGCGCCAGCGGCCCGAGCGCGCGGATCGCGGCCTCGATCTCGGCGTCGGCGGGCGGGATGATCTGCACCCCGTCGGACAGGTAAAGCTTGTAGCCGTTGTCGGCCGGCGGGTTGTGGCTCGCGGTGATCATGATGCCGGCCGACGCCGACAGCTGCCTGATCGAGAACGCGAGCAGTGGCGTCGGCTGGCGCGGCGGCAGCAGGTGCACCCGCAGGCCTGCCCCGGCGAGCACCCGGGCCGCCTCGTCGGCGAACTCGTCCGAGCGGTGCCGCGCATCGCACCCGATGACGACGCCGCCCCGGATCTCAGCCGGATGCCGGTGAAGGTGGGGTTCAGCGGCAGCTGACCCGCTCACTGTCACATCGACCGGGTTGGGCGGGCCGCCCCCGCCCCCCGCGCGCAGCCAGCCGGCCAGGGCGGCGGTCGCGCCGCGGACGACCGCGCGGTTCATCCGGTTCGGCCCGGCGGCGATGGCACCGCGCAGCCCCGCGGTGCCGAACTCCAGCCGGCCGCCGAACCGGTCCGCAAGCTCGGCCTCGGCTGCCGGGCTGCCGGAGGCCAGTAGCGCGCGCAACTCGGCCTGGTCCCGCTCATCCGGGTCATCGGCGATCCACGCGTCGATCCGCGCGCGGAGATCCGGGTCGATCATCTCAGCCGATCCCCGGCAGGATGCCGGCCAGCAGCGCGCCTATCCGGACTGCGGCGGCCCGGCCGGCGGCCATGACGTCGGCGTGATCGAGGCCACCCGGGGCCAGGCCTGCCGCCAGGTTGGTGACCAGCGAGATGCCCAGCACCTCGGCGCCGAGATGGCGGGCGGCGATGGCCTCGAGCACGGTGGACATCCCGACCAGATCCGCGCCGAGACCGCGCAGCATGGCGATCTCGGCCGGGGTCTCGTAGTGCGGTCCTGGCAGCGCCGCGTAGACGCCCTCGGCGAGACCGGCATCCGCGCGCCCGGCCAGCGCCCGCAGCCGCGGCGAGTACAGATCGGTGAGGTCGGTGAACCGGGAGGGATAGCCATCGGGCGGCGGGTCGCCGGCCAGCGGCGAGAGGCCAGTCAGGTTGAGCTGATCGCTGATCAGCACCGGCTGCCCGACCTGGTATCCGGCCCGGATTCCGCCGGCCGCATTGGTCAGCACGACGACCCGGCAGCCGGCCGCCACGGCGGTCCGCACGCCGTGCACGACGGTCGCGACCGGGTAACCCTCGTACAGGTGCGTCCGGCCCAGGAAGACCAGCGCCCGCCGGCTGCCGAAGGTCAGCGAGCGGACGGCGGGGGAGTGGCCGGCCACCGTCGACGGCGCGAACCCGCCGAGTTCGGCCAGCGGGATCTCCGCGCTCGCCGTTCCCAGGGCATCGGCGGCGGGCGCCCAGCCAGAGCCGAGGACGATGGCGGCGTCGTGCGCGGGCTGGCCGCTGAGCTGGGCGAGCCGAACCGCGCTCGCCGCGGCCGCGGCATACGGGTCGCCGGTCATGCCTTCACGTACGGCTTTCCGTCGGCGGCAGGCGCCCGCACCCTTCCGACCAGGCCTGCTACCGCGATGATCGTGGCCACATAGGGGGCCATCAGCAGGAAGTAGGACGAGATCGGGACGTTGATCGTCGACAGGGTGGCCTGCAGCGAGTTGGCGAAGCCGAAGAGCAGCGCGGCGGCCGTGGCACCCAGCGGAGTCCACCGGCCGAAGATCATCGCGGCGAGGGCGATGTAGCCGAGACCGGACGACATGTCCTTGGTGAACGTGCCGACCGAGCCGACCGTCAGGTACGCTCCGCCGATGCCGGCGATCAGGCCGCCGAGGATGACGTTGCGGTACCTGGTCGCCCGCACCCGGATGCCGACCGTGTCCGCCGCCGTCGGGTGCTCGCCGACGGCGCGTACCCGGAGCCCCCACCTGGTGCTGAACAGGCCGATCTGCACGAAGATGATCATGCCGTACATGATGTAGAGGAAGATCGTCGAGTCGAAGAAGATCGGCCCGATGATCGGGATGTCGCCGAGGCCCGGGATCTTCACGGCACTGAACGTGAGCCCCGAGTTCAGCTCCGGCCTGCTCACCAGCACCCGGTCGTTGAGATAGCCGGTGAGCCCGGACGCCAGCACGTTGAGCACCACGCCGAGGATGATCTGGTCGACCAGGAAGTTGATGGCGAAGGCGGC
>Ga0137365_10005489_pt1 | contig 10174 bp, 7 predicted proteins | sample SagtaG_9_FD_104799 | JGI IMG/M metagenome (GOLD analysis project Ga0137365, IMG submission 104799) | Vadose zone soil microbial communities from Sagehorn Ranch, Mendocino, California, USA - Sage1_L_40_16 metaG | ecosystem: Environmental > Terrestrial > Soil > Vadose zone | place: USA: California... | reverse complement strand
GCGGCGGCGACGGCCGGGTTGCTGTCGGCCTGCTGGATGGGCGCCCAGGGCAGGAACGCGATCTGCTCAAGCTCGCAGGTGTCGATGATCGGCTCGGACTGGCGGTCGGCCGCGTTGAACCTGTTCTGCACCGACACGATCGGGGTGATCTGCTGCGCCGCCCGCAGCTGTGCCTCGGATACGTTCGAGATCCCGACGTGCCGGATCTTGCCCTCGTCCTTGAGCTGCACCAGCGCCCCTAGCGACTCGGCCAGCGGCACGGCAGGGTCGGGCCGGTGGAACTGGTACAGCGGGATCTGGTCCAGCCGCAGCCGTCGCAGGCTGCCCTCACAGGCCTCGCGCAGGTGCTCTGGCCGGCCGTTAGCGTCCCAGCGACCAGGGCCAGGCCGCACCAGGCCGCCCTTGGTAGCGATGACCAGGTCATCGGGATACGGGCACAGCGCTTCGGCGATCAGGCGCTCGCTGACCTCCGGGCCGTAGGAGTCAGCGGTGTCGATGAAGTTGACGCCGAGCTCTACCGCCCGCCGCAGCGCCGCCCTGGCCTGGTCCGCATCCGGCGGCTCGCCCCAGATGCCATCGCCGGTGACCCGCATAGCGCCGAATCCCATCCGCGCCACCACCAGATCGCCGCCGATCTCGATGGTGCCCGCAGCCGCCGCGCTGACCGGAATAGTCATCAATTGCCTCCTGATCCGTGTCCGCACCCAGTCTGGCAGCCGCGATTCTGACCGATTCGCCCGCCCATGGGCCGCAGGAATTGCCCTGTGGGCCTGGCCGCTCTGCCTGCACATCGCGCCCGCACGCGCCCGCACGCGCACGCGGCCCGACGCGCTTCGCCGCCCGCGCGGGTCAGAGCTGCTCGGGGACGTCCTGTGTAGACAGGCAGAACGGATGCCCGACCGGATCGGCGTAGACGCGGAAATGCTCGCCTGGCTGGACCTCGAACTTGGTCGCGCCGGCGGCCAGCACCCGCGCCTCGGTGCCGTCCAGGTCATCGACGTCGAAGTCCAGGTGCATCTGCATGGATGAGGCGGCATCCGGCCAGGCCGGCGGCCGATAGCCAGGGGCGGTCTGGAAGTCGAGCCGGCCACCCGGGCATCTCACCGTCGCCCAGGACTCATCGCGGAACGTCACCTTGCCGCCGGTCATCTCGGCGTAGAAATCGGCCAGCTCCCCGGCATTCGGGCATTCGAGCGCGACCGTGCCGAGCTTGATCGAGTCAGACACGATGTCCTCCCTTGTGGGCCGGCTGGGGGCGAGGCTGGCTTGGGCATTGGCGTTAGCTGAACCATACTCACACGGGGGGCTGCTGGCCGTGTTCACACAGTCGGCTGCACCACCGTGCCGTTGAGCACGATCAGAACCGGACGGCTGAGCGCGGCGGCGTCCTGGCGCGGGTCGTCGGCGTAGCCGACGAGATCGGCTGGCGCGCCTTCCTCGATGCCGGGCAGCTCCAGGTAGCGCCTGGCCGTCCATGACCCTGCCCCAAGCGCCAGTTCCGGCGGCAGGCCGGCGGCGAGCAACAGCGTTATCTCCTTGGCAACCGTGCCGTGCGGTCCCATGCCAGCGTCCGTGCCCGCCAGCACGGTGACGCCGTGCTCGGCTGCCCAGCGAACCCGGCCAGGCTGCTCAGCCAGTTCGGCGCGCAGCCCGGCTACGGCAGCCTGGTCCCAGCCGAGCGAGCTGACCGCGCCGAGGATTCCGTCGCTGATGATCAGCGTGGGGATCAGGCAGACGCCGCGTCGCGCCATGGCGGCCAGGTGGTCGGGCCTGGCCAAGGTGCCGTGCTCGATCGCGTCGAATCCGGCGTCGAGGCACGCTTCGATCGCCTCCTGGCAGGTGGCGTGCGCGGTGATCCGCCGGCCCAGGTCGTGTACCAGCGCCGCCGCCTCGGCCAGCGCACCGGCCGGGAAGGTGGGCTCGATCCGGCCCGAGACCGCTGGGAAGTCGGCGATGACCTTCGCCCAGGCGCCGCTCGCGATCGCCTCCCGCGCTGCCGCCTCCGGCAGTTCGGCCGGTGTCACCTCGCGGGCCAGGCCGGGAAAGTAGCCTCCGGGCCTCGCAAGGAAGCGGCCGGCGGTCACCAGGCGCGGCAGTCCCGCATCGGTACCCGCGTGCAATGACTCGTAGTCGGGCGAGCCTGGCTCGCGGACGGCGAGCACTCCGGCCGACAGCTGGGCCAGCGCGCTCGCCCTGACCCGCTCCGCAGCCGGTGCGTCGTCCCCCGCCGGGCTGGCCAGCGACAGGTGAGCGTGCGCGTCCACCAAGCCGGGGACCAGATACCCGCCGTCACGTATCGTGACCGCGTCGGCCTGCGGTACGAAAGTGATCCGGCCCTGGGCGATGAAGACATCACGGGTCGCCCCATCGGGCAGGACGACTCCCCGAACATGCAACGCTTGCACCGACCGCGACATGATCCCTCCCCCGCCGCCGGTCTCGCGATCCGGCGGAACAGAATTCCACGTGCGCCGTGGCCCCTGTGACCCAAGCTTGCCCTAGCCGAGGGCTGCAGCGCGGTATTTCTGGCTGGCCGGAGCCCGGCGCCGAGCTGGCCGGGGGCTGGCGCCGAGCTGGCCGGAGCCCGGCGCCGAGCTGGCCGGGGGCTGGCGCCGAGCTGGCCGGAGCCCGGCGCCGAGCTGGCCGGGAACCCGACGCCGGGTCGGCCGAACGCCCCGGCAGTCCGAGCTGCCCGCAGCTGGCTGGTTTGGGCCTCGCCATGCGCAGGCTGGGCGAGCCAGCCGACATTGCCAATGGCGTGCGGTTCTTCGTGGCGGCGCAGTCCTGTTGGGTCACCGGTCAGACCATCGCGATCGATGTTGGTGACGCGTTCCTCTGACGCCGCTCATTAGGTCACCAGGTGGCGCCCGGACTACGCCGCCGAAGTCCCGCCGGCGCGTCAGGCAGTGCCGCCGTACCCTGGCCATGCTTGCTGGCCGGCGTGCCCGGCCCCGCTGCCGGGCCCGCCGCTGCCAGCCCCGCCGCTTGCCCCGCCGCTACCTGGCCCCGCCGCTGCCAGCCCGCTGCCAGCCCGCAATCCCTCGGCCTAGTCGCCGCCGTGCCCGTCGCCGCCAGGTCCCGGCCCCTGATCATGCCCGCCGTTGCCGTGGTGCTTGTGCGGGTGCGGCTTGCCTGGGGGGCGGGTCGCCACGGTCACCAGCACTGTGGTTCCCGCCGGAACGCCGCCGCTCGGACCCACCGAGAGCACCATGCCAGGAGCCTGGCTATGGCTGCGCGCCCAGCCGAGCTGTACCCGCAGGCCGAGCCGCTGCAGCCGCCTGATCACCTCGGCCACCGGGCGGCCGATCAGAGTCCCTGGGTGCACCTGGACCATGCGATCCGTCGTGGCGGTGATCACCTGTCGGTCGGCCGCCGAGTGCGATCCGGCCGGTGCCGCGCCTGGCGCACCAGAGGCCAGCCCGCCGACCAGCCCGCTGATCATCGCTACGGCGGCTGCCGCGTACACTGCCGCGCGCCTCGCCGAGCGTGGGCGCAGCGTCCCGGGCAGCGCGGCGTGCCGTTCGGGTGCCTGACGGAGCGGTGGGAACGGTCCCGGTGTGGCGCGATGCGCCGCGAATGCCGCCGCGCGCCGTTCCCGCGTGCGGACCGGTGCCGGCAGCCATGCCGGGCGGGCCAGGCGGAGCGCTGCGAGCCGGTCAGCCACGGCGTGGAACGCTGCCGGATGGAGCACGTCCTGGCGCCTGGATCCGGGCAACCGCGGGGCTGGCCCGCTCGCCCGGCCAGCGTCCAGATCAGTGCCAGGCGCGGACACCTCGCTGAGCGTGTCGTTAAATATGAAAGACGTCCGCTTGCCGGAGCGGGTAGCCAGGTGTCCAGGAGCGGCTGGCGCGGCGGCGGGTTCCGGCAGGGTCGGCGCCGCTTCCTTGACGACAGCCCGCAGGCTCGCCGCCCTGGCCGCGACCTCACCGGCGGTAGCAGGCCGCTTCGCAGGATCCCTCGCGGTCAGCTCGGTGACCAGCGCTGCCAGCTGCGGCGGCACCGTGGGCGGGAGCGGCGGCAGCGGTGCGTGGCGATGAGCCAGCGCCACCTCGATGACCGTGCCGGTGAACGGCGGCGTACCCGTCAGGCACTCATACGCGACGATGCCGAGCGAGTAGAGATCGCTGGCTGGGACAGCGCCGCCGCCGGCGACACGTTCGGGTGCCAGGTATGCCGGAGTGCCGATCAGCGTCCCCGTACGGGTCAGCGGCGCCGAGCCGGTCGCGTGGGCGATCCCGAAGTCGGTGATCTTCACCATCCCGTTCGCGCTGAGCAGGAGGTTACCTGGCTTGATGTCCCTGTGCACGAGGCCGGCGGCGTGCGCGGCGTGCAGGCCCGCCGCCGCCTGGGCGATCACGTCGAGCACGCAGACTGGATCCAGCGGGCCGCGGGCCAGGACCGCGCTCAGCGGCGGCCCGCTGACCAGTTCCATCACCAGGAAGGCCGGCCGATCGGCGCGGGCATCTCCGTAGTCGTAGACCTGGGCGATGTGCGGATGTGAAAGGGCGGCCGCGTGCCTGGCCTCCGCGCGGAACCTGGCGAGCGTCTCGGGGTAGTCGGCATAGCCGACCGGCAGCACCTTGACCGCGACCGGCCGGTCGAGCACCAGGTCCACCGCGCGCCAGACCTCACCCATGCCGCCTGCGGCGATCCGGCCTTCAAGCCGATAACGGTTCCCGATCACGTCAGCGATGTGCGGCAACACAGTGCCGCCCACTACCCCAGGCCGGGCCGCCCAATCGCAACCAGGGCAACCAACGGCGAGATATCGCCGAGCGGCACGGCACTGGCTGGTCCTGGCCGCCCGGTGTACTGCGCCCGTTCGGCGAGCCATGATACGTATCTGGGCCTTGCGGCAGGTACCGGCGCGGCCAGGTTCCCGCCGAGGTTCGCGGCACGGCGGGTCGCGCGGAGACCGGCAGGGCAGAATTTTCGGTAACGGAATAGTGGGGGGAACTGTGGACATCGAGGTGATTGCCGCCCGGCTGAAGGCAACCGCGGCACGCATCGGCCGCGGCGCTGGCAGGCCCGCGCCTTCGGCCAACGGCCAGGACCGCCCCGGCGGCCCCGGCGGCCCCGGCGGCCCCGGCGGCCCCGGCGGCCCCGGCAGCCCCGGCGGCCAGGTGCCGACCGGCCGTCAGCCTTCGCGGCGCGGACAGCGATCCGATGGGCCAAGCCGGCTCAGGTCATTTGACCCTGCCCGCATCGCTGACCTGGAGTACCGCGCGTGGGTGGGCTACTACCTGCGCAAGTGGCCGCAGGTGCTTGCCGCGTCGATCGGGCTGGTGCGGGCCGGTTTCGGCATGGACTGGTACCGGACCGCGCACGGCGCGTGGCTGGTGCTGCGCGCCAACCAGCTGTGGGCGCCGTTTCCCGACAACGATCCCGATCGCGCCCTTGCCTGCATGCGGCGGTTCTACGCGCTGGTCAAGCTCAGCTATGGCGAGCCGGCCAACCCGGCGCGGGCCGCCGAACTGGAGATCGGCTGGTGGCGCGCGCACCGGGAAAGGCAGCACTCCACCGAGCTGGTCGGCCCGGACGATGAGCTTGTCGGATCGATAACCAGGCTGTACTGCTACCTCTACGACGAGCCAGCGGAGGCGGTCAGGCCGGCGGCGGCGCACCGGGCCATGGCAATGGACCTGTCCGACCAGTGGGTCGCGGAAGGGCGGCAGGCGGACAGCGCGCTGCTCGCGCTCGAACACGCCGCGCTCGTCAGGTCCTACGCCGCGCTGCTCGCCGCCGTTCACCACTGACCAGGACGCGGACGCTCGTCGGGCTCGCCGTGGCGGCGCGCTGGTGCCTCGGCGCCTCGGCAGCCGATTGCGGGCCGCATCCCGCGGCCGGTACTATACCGGTTAAGTACTGGCTGCCCGGCTGCCGCCGGCAGGTCTGGCCGTTGCTCGACTGGCTGTGGGCGTGGGCGCGACGGCACACGATCAACGGGAGGTTGCTCAGCCTTGTCAGTCAGCGACAGCGGTACCCCCGCGTTCCCCGATGACTTCGTCTTCGGGACTTCCACGGCCTCCTATCAGATCGAGGGCTCCGTCCGCGCCGACGGCAGAGGCGTCTGCATCTGGGACACGTTCAGCCACGCGCCGGGCAACACTCATAACGGAGACACCGGCGACATCGCCTGCGACCACTATCGCCGCCGCGACGGCGACCTTGATCTGCTCGTCGAGCTCGGTGCGGGCGCCTACCGGTTCTCCGTCTCCTGGGCGCGGGTCCAGCCGACCGGCAAGGGCCCGGCCGACACCAACGGCCTGGACTTCTACCGGCGGCTGGTGGACGGCCTGCGGGAACGCGGGATACTGCCCGCCGTCACCCTCTATCACTGGGACATGCCGCAGCCGCTGCAGGACGCCGGCGGGTGGCCGCAGCGCGACACGGCTGGCCGGTTCGCCGAGTACGCGAGCACGGTGGCGCAGGCGCTTGGCGACGAGATCGGAATGTGGATCACGCTGAACGAGCCCTGGTGCTCGGCCTGGCTCGGCTACGGATCCGGGTACCATGCTCCCGGCGTCCGCGACCTTGGCCAGGCCGCCGCCGCGACGCACCATCTGCTGCTCGGGCACGGTGAAGCCGCCCAGGCGATCCGGGCTGCGCTGCCGGGCGCGAAGGTCGGCATCGCGCTCAACCCGGCGCCGATCCGGGCCGCGACGGCGGACCCGGCCGATGTGGCCGCGGCGCGGCGGGTGGACGGGAGCCACAACCGGATGTTCCTCGACCCGCTGTTCACCGGAAGCTACCCGGCCGACATGATCGAGCACTACCGCGGCCATCGGCCGGGCTTCAGCGTGATCAGGGACGGTGACCTTGACCTGATCGGCGGGCGTTGCGACTTCCTCGGGATCAACTATTACTCGCCGGTCACGGTTGCCGACGAGTCAAGGAGGGCCGCCGCCAGCGCGGCTGGCTACTGCTTGCCCGCCGGAACGAGCGACCCGATCTCGGCCGATCTCCGGGTCACCCATGTCCAGCGGCCCGGTTTCGGCCGCACCGAGATGGGCTGGGAGATCGATCCTGGCGGCCTGGTGGAGCTACTGACCAGGGTCCGCCAGGAGTACCTGGACATCCCGATCATGGTCACCGAGAACGGCGCGGCCTGCTGCGACTACGTCGCGCCCGACGGCCGGGTGCGGGACCTGGACCGGATCAGGTACCTGGATGGTCATCTGCGTGCCGTCCTGCAAGCCCGCCAGGCCGGGGTGGATGTGCGCGGGTATTTCGTCTGGAGCCTGCTCGACAACTTCGAGTGGGCCCACGGCTACTCGAAGCGGTTCGGGCTCGTCTGGGTCGATTACCCGAGCGGTGCCCGGATTCCGAAGGACAGCTTCTCCTGGTACCGGCAGACGGTGCGGGACCGCGCCATCGCGCCGCTGGGCGAGGTTCTGGCTTCCGGCTAGGGCTCGGGACTAGGGCTCGGGACTGGGGCTCGGGACTGGGGCTCGGGCTCGGCGACGAAGTGGCCCTTCTCGCACTCCACCAGGGGCGGAGGTTGCATGGACAGCGGCGGCGCCGCCGCCCGGCGTCCCGCGCCCGCCGCCCGGCGTCCCGCGCCCGCGGCCCGGCTGCCCGCGCCCGCGGCGCGGCGGGACGGCCCGGTCACCGGCGCATCCGGCGTTCCGCTGACCGCGGCGGAGAGGATCGGCGCGCCGTCCGCCGCGATCGCCTCCATCCCGTCAGTGGGCTGCTGCCATTTCTTGTGCAGCTGCGGCACGGCCGCCAGGAGCATCTTCGTGTAGGGGTGCTGCGGGTTGCCGAACACCTGGACCGTCGGTCCCATCTCCGCGATCGCGCCGTGCCGCAGGATCACCGTCCGGTCGCTGACGTAGTTGCCGAGCGACAGGTCATGGGTGATGAACAAGATCCCGAGGCCTGCCCGCTTCAGGCTGACCAGCAGGTTGAGTACGTCCACCCGGGTGGAGGCGTCGAGCATGCTGATGACCTCGTCGGCCACGAGCAGCTTGACGTCGAGCAGCAGCGCGCGGGCGATCAGCATGCGCTGCTGCTGGCCGCCGGAGAGCTGATGCGGGTACTTGTTCAGCACGTCGCCGGGATTGAGCGACACGGCGTGCATGGCCTCGTCGATCTTGTCTTCCCAGGCCGGCCGCGACAGATGGCTGAAGTACACGTCCCTGAGCAGCTCGAAGGCCCGGTCGGCCTTGTAGATCGGGTTGTAGGAGCTGAACGGGTCCTGGAAGACGCCCTGGACGTGCCGGTAGTATTCGCGCAGCTGCGCACGCCCGAATGCGGAGATGTCGGCGCCGTCGAAGACGATCCTGCCGCTGCTGGCCGAGATCAGGCCGAGCACGATCTTGCCAAGCGTGGTCTTGCCGCTGCCGCTCTCGCCGATCAGCGTGACCACCTCGCCGGTATCTATGTCGAAGCTGACCTTGCGCAGCGCTGGCGTGAGGCCGCCGCCGAAGCCGCTGGTCCGGTACAGCTTGGACACCTGGTCGATCTGGAGCATGCTCATACGGCCGCCTCCTGCTTGACCTTCCAGCACGCGACGAAATGACCCGGCCTGATCTCTTCGAACGGCGGGTCTTCCGCGCACCGCTCGAACGCGAACGGGCAGCGGTCGGCGAACCGGCAGCCTGCCGGGGGGTTCGCCAGCGAGGGCGGCCTGCCAGGTATCCCGGTCAGCGTGGTCTCGTCATGGCGGATCCCGACCGCGGGCAGCGACGCGATCAGCATCTGGGTGTACGGGTGCAGCGGCGCGTTAACGATCGTGTCGGTCTCGGCCTTCTCGGCCAGCCGCCCCGCGTACATCACCAGGATGCTGTCGGCGATCTGGGCCAGGATCGACAGGTCGTGGGTGATCGCGATCATGCTCTTGACGAACCCGCGCTCCCTGAACTCCATCATCAGCTCGCCCACCGCCCGCTGGGTGGACACATCCAGGGCGGAGGTGACCTCGTCGGCGATCAGCAGCGACGGGTTGAGCAGGGTGGACAGCACAAGCGTCACCCGTTGCCGCATGCCGCCGGAGAGTTCGAACGGATACCGGTCAAGCACGTCCTCGGTCAGGCCGACCAGTACGATGCGCCGTTTCATCTCCTGCGCCACGTTCTCGTAGCGCACGCCATGACAGTGCAGCAGGTCGGCGAACAGCCGGCGGATCTTGCGGGTGGGGTTGAGCGCGCTCATCGCGTACTGCGGGACGAGCGACACATCCTTCATCCGGTGCGGCCGCATGGCGCGGTCGTCGGCGATCGGCAGCTCGGCGCCGTCAAGCACGACCCGGCCGGTCAGATGCTTCATCCGGCCATCCAGGTAGATCAGGCTGGTGCCGAGCGTCGTCTTGCCGCAGCCAGACTCGCCGGCCAGCCCCATGATCTCGCCATCGGCGATGGAGAAGGAGACGTGATCGACCGGGCGCAGGTCGCCTGCCAGGGTCCGGTAGGCGATGGAAAGGTTCTCCACTTTGACGCTCATTGCGCCCTCAGCTTCGGGTTGAAGACCTCGTCCAGGCCGACGTTGGCGATCAGCAGGGCGGCGACCATGCCGGTCAGCACCAGGCCGGGAGTGATGAACCACCACCAGGTATGCAGCTGCAGCGCGCTCCAGAGCATGGACTGGTTCATCATCGTGCCGAGCGAGATGCTGTTCGTCGGGCCGAGCCCGAGGAAGTCGTAGCTGGCGGCGAGCAGCATGGAGCTGCCGAAGAGCAGCACCACGACAAGGAACAGGTACGACGCCATGTTCGGCGCGATGTCGGAGATCACGATGCTGACCGACCGCTTGCCGGACAGCCTGGCGAGATCGACGAAGTCACGCGACCGGAGCGTGAACGTCTGCGCTCGGACCGCCCTTGCGACCCATGGCCAGGTGGTCAGCCCGATGAACACGCCCTCGAATACCACGCCGCGGGTTTGCAGGTAGGCGCCGATGACGATCAGCAGCACCAGCGAAGGGATCATCACCATGATATTGGTGACCATTTGCAGGACGTCGTCGATCAGCCCGCCGCGGTAGCCCGCGATGAAACCGAGCGCCATGCCGACCGCTGCCGCGCAGAGCGCGCCGAGCGCACCCACCAGGTAGCTGATCCGCAGCCCGTTGACTAGCTCGGCGAACACGTCATGACCGAAGTAGTCGGTGCCGAACCAGTACTTCAGCGATGGCGCCTGGTGCGGCGAGAAGTAGTCGGTGGTGTTATGCGGCG
>Ga0137365_10005488_pt1 | contig 10174 bp, 8 predicted proteins | sample SagtaG_9_FD_104799 | JGI IMG/M metagenome (GOLD analysis project Ga0137365, IMG submission 104799) | Vadose zone soil microbial communities from Sagehorn Ranch, Mendocino, California, USA - Sage1_L_40_16 metaG | ecosystem: Environmental > Terrestrial > Soil > Vadose zone | place: USA: California... | reverse complement strand
TTCCCATTTTGGATGTTCGTATGAACCTCATCTGGTCATTCCCGAAAAGGTCGCGTGATTATGCACTAGCGTATTGCCAAACTTTTCTCGCGCCATCTCGCGAGCCGGCGCAGTATTGAGTGATTGGTACAGTTCCACGAAGCGTTCTTCGATATGACGGAGAATGGCAGCCAGCATATCACCAGTTACGGCCTGATTGGGATAGCGAGCACCAAACTCAATTAGAGATGTTACCACCGCCAAGCCACTTAAGCGACCAAGTTTGTCTGCGTCATAGAGGATACGCCCTTCGATGGGCGTTGATGAGCGTTGTCCGGGTGACAAAGCAGTAGTGTGGGCCAGGATGGCCTGTTCCACTTTAGCAATACGTTCAGCAGGCACTTCGAGTTTACCTAACACCTCTACGGCCATCGCGGCTGATTTGATATGGTGATTCTGAAAACCATGTTCTACAGTAGAAATATCATGTAAATAACTGGCCAGAATAAGAGCTTCTGTATCGATCTCTGCGGGAAAGTTGACCTCATCCACCTGGGTCTCTAATTCGAGCGCGAGCATTTTGCAATTGGCTACCACCACACTTACATAGTGAAATCCTTCTTGGCCCAGTGCCTCTTCTACATAGTGGGCGACAATTGACACAACTTTTGTCTCCATTACTGCCTCGCCTCTGTAATAGAGTTTTCTGAACATATTTGATGCAGGCCGACTGCATATGGTGGCCGCACAATGCCTTTTTCGGTGATGATGGCAGACACATATGTAGAGGGAGTGACATCAAAGGCAGGATTGGCTGCTTGGACACCAGGGGGAGCAATGAGAGTCCCACCGACTCGCGTCACCTCATCGGGATTACGTTGCTCAATAGGAATCTGCTCGCCTGAGGGCAGACTCAGATCAATGGTTGAGCAAGGGGCTGCGACGTAGAATGGTATATGGTGAGCGTGAGCCAGTACGGCTACACCATAGGTGCCAATTTTGTTCGCCACATCTCCATTGGCCGCAATGCGATCTGCTCCCACAAAGACAGCTTTAACATCGCCACGTTGCATAAAATGACCAACCATATTGTCGGTAATCAGTGTCAAAGGAATGCCTTCTTGTTGCAGTTCCCAGGCGGTTAGGCGTGCCCCTTGTAGGACAGGCCGTGTCTCATCGACAAGAACGTGTATACGCTTCCCAGCTTTATGCGCCACATACATCGGAGCTAAAGCAGTACCCCAGCCGGCAGTGGCAAGCGCACCAGCATTGCAGTGAGTCAGCAGCGTATCACCGTCACAAATCAAATCAGCTCCATAAAGACCCATGTGCATGCAGGCATCGAAATCCTCATCAGCAATAGCCTGTGCTTCCTGGCGTAAAAGCTGGGCCAGCAGGTGTAAGGAAATCTGCTCACTAACTGCCTGGTCGGTACAGCGTTGCATACGTTCTATTGCCCAGAAGAGGTTAACCGCTGTCGGACGTGTGCGACTAAGGAGTATGCCCATATCGTGTAGGTGTTGCTGTGCCTGAGTAAGGGTCAGTGGTGTATCCTGTTCCTGAAGGAAATTGTAGAGAGCCAGTACTATCCCAAAGGCTGCCGTAACACCAATAGCTGGTGCCCCCCGCACTTTAAGCGTAGCGATGGCCTCAGCTACCTGCTGTACTGTAGTAAGTCGAAGATAGACAACTGCCTGTGGGAGGAGCGATTGGTCAAGCAAACAGACAGCAGCACCGGAAGCATCTTCTTCCCACCACACAGTACGTACGCCTTGCGTTTGCTTGTAATTAGACATAATGATAAACCTCTTCTGCATAAATGTGAATCAGTCTGCGTCTATGGTACCATACAGAATAGTCTAGGGCAACTACTGGGTGACCGCCTTGCCGTGTTGGCTCGCACTCTGCACGGCTCTTTTAATAACATTTCTTGCCCAATAGTACTAACCAGGGGAGTAATCAATTCAGGGATGGGGTAAAAGTATGCTACCATGGTATATAGCATAGTGAGCAGAGGGAGGCTGGCTATGTTACTGAAAGCGTTAGTCGTCCGTTCCACTACACAGAAGGATAAAGCCTTTCCGAACAAGGGCGGGGGGAGAACAGTGAGGGGGCCTGTCAAACTCGGAGATGTGCGCCTATCACTTGTATGGAACGGGCAAGATGATAGCTGTAACCATCGAAGGGATTGTAGCGCATGTCCATGGTGGAAACCAAGGAAAGTACTTGGTCCTTTGACCAGATTTATGACGAGTATAAGACGTCTATTTATAACTATGTATATCATCTGGTAGGGGACCGCGAACAGGCAGACGATTTAACTCAAGATACATTTTTGAAAGCGTTTCGTGCGCTACCAAAAATGGATGGGAGCTTGAAGTTATCAGCATGGCTGTATCGCATCGCGACGAATACCGCTTATGATGCGTTGCGTCGTCGCAAATTGATCGCATGGTTGCCGTGGCAGGACCTCGATCATGAGCCGGCAGATGTTGAGAGTGCAGACCCGCAAGAGATCTACGGAACAACTGAGCTTGTCCGCGCTGCGCTCCGTCGTATGCCTCAGCAGTACCGTGCAGCACTGTTGCTCTATACTCAAGAGGGGTTCTCTTATAGTGAGATTGCTCAGGCATTAAATATCGCCGAGAGTGGCGTCAAGATGTATTTATCACGAGCACGGCAATCTTTTCGGGAACATTATCGGGCTTTAGAGCAAGGAGGAGACAAAAAATGAACTGCGAGCAAGTCGAGGAACTCCTAAGTGCTTACCTTGACGATACGCTCGCTGTTGGAGAGACGGCGGAGTCTGCACAGCAACTCAAAGGGCAAATTGAGGTACATCTGCAAGACTGTCTCTCATGTCGTACTACTCTGGTCGACTTCCGCCGTTTCGATGCTCTCCTTGCTCGTATGCCACAAGTCATACCGAGTAATAAGCTTCGTGACAGAATTTTTTGTTTGCTATATGATCAAGAACTGACCGGCACAGACAATATTTCTCTTAAAAATGCTGATTTCTCTGCTGATAAAAAACAAACTGCTCCTCGTCAACAAGTGCGGCGAGATACTTCAAGTCGCCCGCAACTTGTTGCTCTACCTGGGGGTAGGCATTCCTCCTCATCTCATGTCACAAAGGATGCATCCATAGCACCATACATGCAGGATGCTACTTCTACACGCAAGCAGCAGAGGCGGTGGGGATTATGGATGATGCAGGCGGCTATTGCCGCTACTATACTGCTCACGTTGGTTGTTGGTGGACTGATTAGTCGTAATCTCTGGCTACAGAAACAGAGCACCGCGGTAGGCATGAAGGCCATTACACCACCTGATGGGCTAGTAGGGAATATACCACTTGCAGCAGGCATGCACTTTGTGTTTCTGAGAGACGGGGCCTTATGGAGCACCCCATCCGATGGTAGCACACATGCAGTACAGCTAACCCCGAAAGGGGTAACCGTTGCTGCCAACTGGGTCATCAGTCCACCTCTGCCAGGACGTGATGCCGGTGATATGCTGGCATACATCGATCTACAGCAAGCCCGAGTGCATACGGTACGCAGTGATGGGCTTCGTGATACCGTCATTTCACGGCCATTACTAAAAGCCAGTATTGCTCCTTCTTCGGTATGGGATACGAACCTGGGTGAAGCTATCTTGACCAGTTTGACATGGTCAAAGGATGGCCGCATGCTGGCCTTTGTCGCTGATCCAACAGGTACAGGCTTTACCAACCTCTATATTCTGTCGACCGATAGCGGGTCTGTAGAGATGGTTCCGTTGCCAGCAAAGGGCAGTGTTACTCATCCGCTCTGGTCCCCTGATGGCATACGTGTAGCATTTGAGGTGACGCAGAATGGCATAACGAGCATTCTGGACTATAATACACAGAATCACGGCATGCTAGTGATCACCAATAACGTTACCGTGCCGGCGTATCCAAATGATGGGGTGTTGAACATAGCCTGGACAGCCGCTACCGATATACCAGCGATTACCTGGAGCGTCGGTGTAGCAGGACATGTGCATAGTATTTGGCTCCGCTACGTTGGCGTTGGAGGCTCACCCTCTCCGAGAGAGCTGGTGAGTGCGGACTATGTGCAGGCAACGTATAGTCCCAATGGTCATAGTGGCATAGGCAGCTGGCTCCTGGTGTCTACGACAGGACAAAGCACCAATTTATTCCGTCTCGATACTGTACTCGGCGCCTTTCCTATAGCCATAATCAACGGAAAACATATCAACTTTGCACAATGGTCTCCTGATGGGGTGCAGATTGATTACTTGGATAATCTCGCGTCTGGCGTGGGAACCCTCCATATCGTCAATGTAACAACGGGTGTGGATACGCTTATTACCCCACAGGTGACGAATGAACCGGCACCTGCGTGGTCGAAGGACAGCCAGCAACTGATCTACAGTACAGGAGTACAAACAGTGGTGGTCAATACCCAGGGAGACAAGAGAGTAGAGACCCTTAAATTGCGCGGTATGGCTTCGGCGTTTATCTGGTTTCCTACCTCAGTACAACAAGTGATTGTAGCCTTAGACGATGGGCAAACAGGAGTGTATCTGGTAGATACGCAACATAATAGAGTTTCTCAGATAGATACACAGGGTGTGAATGGGCCTGTATTGTGGATGGAGATTCCATAGATTATAGAACAGTAGGTTAAGGGCTGGTGAATTACACCTTCTTTCGAAGGGCATAGTGGCTCACCAGCCTTTGACTATGCTCTTTCTGAATAGGAGACGGAAACGAGGTTATTGTAGAGTATAACGATTTTTACAGAAAATTCACACAGCCGGGGATGTTTTTCACATGAAATTCACATAGTTGAGGTACAGTATAGAGTGGATAGTTAATTGTAGTGTGTTTTGGGTTGTTGGGTTTACGTGGTTATGGAGGAAAGTATGACTATACCACATGCAGTTCCTACGCATCGATTCGTTCATCTTTTGAGTGAAGAAGCCCCAGCGAGCAATACTGACCGTTTGAGAGCATTACAGCGGCCCAGGCATATCCGGCCCTTGTTGCCCATTGAGATGGAGAAAACACGCCAGACGCCGATCATTGGTATGTCGGGCATACCAGAAAGTATTAGGCACGCTGCCAAGCAAGTAGCAGCAACGCCAGTCCAGCTACAAAGTTCAAGATCATTAGTAACAGGACCGTTACAGGATGCTCATACCCCTGTACCTATGAAACATGCTGAGAAACGAAGCCGTGAGCCAGGAGAACATGGGCCCTCCCCTGTATTCTCAGTCGCTGACGTAGCGGAATGTGCCGAGATTATGGGGCCTGCTGGCGTCAATGCTGTTTTTTATTCTCTACCGTTCGCTAGGGTCCCAATGGTCATAAGTCAGATGGAACGGCGTGACCGTATAGTATTTTTATTGCTTGATGGCAAGCGTACCATACGCGATGTGGCTCGCCTGTTACACCGCAGCGAATTGGATGTGGCACGTATTCTGGTGCGTTTATGGAAATTGCGCTTCGTTCATCGATGAACAAGCTGGCGAGGAAGAATTAAGCAGAAAGGGCTACTCAATACCCAGTGCAGTAGAAGTAATTGAGGTAAGAAGTCCATAGAGTTGCATCCCTACAATGGAAAATGGGAGGAAAAAGGCGAAAAACTCAATGGTTGGGGCAGTTTTCTTGCATATTTTGGTAGTTTGTAAAATTTGCCTCAAAAAGGGATATCAAATTTATTACTGGTACGTTATAATAAATGAGCCTGGGATGGAAGGCGGGGTGCTCATAAGCAAGCAGATCCACCTCGACGAGCGGCTTGCAACGTGTACCTGAATGATACGTACAACCTTTTCCCCATGGGGTTTGTACGCGCACCTCCTGGAGTCTCCGCATGAGCATTTGCATATGCGTGGTAGGGGGAGGACGAGCTGGCACCCCGTCCTCTCCTTACTTTTTTTGAGAGACAGGAAAGGCTAGCATGAGGTTTAAGGTGAGGTCATTAGGGGGAAAATTAATATCGGTTGCAGCACTCACGCTTCTGTTGTGCATAGCTCTCTTTGCTGGTTTATCGTGGGGGATACTGCATTATCTCTCTGAGCGTGAAACGAGTAGTGCTGCGTCATTACACCTCTTATCACTCAAAAAAGCCTACCTCACTAGCACAGCTACTTTGGTGGAACATTTGCAGAAGTTCGCTCGGAGCCCAGGTATAACCTGGGCCACATCGTCAACTGCTTCTCCCACTACCTCTATACGCTTGCACGACGCACTTGAACTATTTCCCCAGCGTTATCAGGTGTTCCTGGTCGCACTGGATGTTTTGAACACACATGCTCAGGTACTGGGACAAATGGAGGATAGTAGCGATCCTGGCAGCAATACTGTCAACACTCTTATGACTCATATGCTGATCACTACCGCCTTGCAACAAGGTAAAGGCGTTTCAGCATTACAAACCACGACACCGCAAGGTTCAACATGGGTGTTAAGTATAGCTGTACCTATTTTTGACCAGAGGCATGTCCCCACTGCTATGCTGTTCGCAGAGCAAGCTATTAATGATGATTTTGCTCAAAGTTTAGTACAAAAGACAGGCTTTAATGCCATTCTCTGTCAGAATAAACAGGTTGTCGGAAGCTCATTAAGAGACCTGGATGAGTTCTTAGCCAACAATACTCTCTGTGTACCGAATGTAATGAGTAGAATAGAGGGTACGCAGCAGTTTATCACCTTTGCCCAGTCAGTATCAGCGCAAAACCAATTAGCCGATTCGCCCTCATTAGTCATTGTAGACGTGGAGCCTCTCTACAGCATCAGCATGCGTAGCGACCGTATGAGCCAGATTCTGCTTGCCGTGGGAGCGTTTGTGTTTGCGCTAGGCATGATCGCTTATACTTTCATTACACGTTATTTCTTTATTCGTCCATTGCGTCGACTCCAGGAACGAGTACGCTCCCTGGTTGCAGGTCAGTCAGCGCAGACGGAAGCGGCTACCCTGACCAACGATGAATTGAGCATGCTAGGCCGTTCATTCAATCTGCTCTCAGAATCGCTGTCAGTACACCAGAGCGAGAGCCTAGCAATGACGAAGCAGATGAAAGATCTGTTGATCATGAGCGATGCCCTGATCTCTACACTTAATCTAGAACACCTGCTGGGTGAGGTGGTGTCGCGTCTGGGTACTATTACACAGGTGAAGAACGTCTCGTTGTTATTGTATGGACGAGAGATGCTGTCACCATGGGCTGTGGCGCATTGGTCAGACGTGGAGTCGCTTTCCGATCCCTCTACACCTGTACCGCGCATAAGTGGGCAGCAGGGAGCGGTCACGGTGCATACTGACCCTGATGGAGATATTACCTTTGCTGTGACAACAAAGATGGCAGCGATGCCCACTCCTCGTATGAGCAGCACCAGTGGGAAACGTCAGACAGTAGGGGCAAAAAAGCGTGATCAGTCAGCCGCCCCTTATGGACTGCGGCGACCACGTATTCCACGGCCAGCCCTGCGTGATCTAGATATGTTGTTGGCACGCATGGCAATGCAAAAGCAAAAAATTATTTACGGCGAGGATATTGCGGCCATCTACCAAGAACGAGGCGAGGCATGGTCGCAGATGGCCTTAGAGGCAGGCTATCGTTATGTAATTGCCGTACCTCTGCTTTTGCAAGAGCAGCCAATCGGTGTATTTATTCTTTATGATGACAGGCCACATGAAGTGACCAGCCGCGACACTTTCCTGTTAAGTGCGGCAGCCATTCAAACATCAATGGCGATCCAGAATGCACTGCTCTTTGCTGAAGTCAAAGATAAGAACGCGGCCCTTGAACGAGCCAATCAACTCAAATCGCAATTCCTCGCTACCGTTACTCATGAGCTACGCACCCCGCTACATAGTATTATTAGCTATGGCTCCTTAATTATTGACGGGTTTGTGGAAGGAGAACTGACTGGCGAACAGGAAGAGCATATCCAATTCATGGTCAACCGTGCTGAGGACCTCTCGCACTTGGTAGATGATATGCTCGACCTATCCAAGATTGAGGCTGATCGGCTTGAGGTGAAGGTTGAACCATTAGCTATTGAACGCTCGTTGAAAGAGGTCGTCAGCCAACTCAAACCTATGGCGAACGACAAAAGCTTATCGTTAAACTTAGAGGTACCTCATAGTCTCCCATTAGTGCTGGCAGACAGCCACCGTATTCGCCAGATCGTCCTCAATCTCGTGTCGAATGCTCTCAAATTTACCGAGCAGGGTAGCGTGGTTATCCGTTGCACACTGCTGGAAGGGTATGAGATGCTGCGTATCTCGGTGCATGACTCAGGCATTGGTATTTCACCAGCAGCTCTTGGTTATATTTTTGAGGCATTCCGTCAGGCTGATGGCAGTACTACACGCCGCTTTGGTGGCACTGGTCTCGGCCTGACCATTGCTCGAAAGCTGATCGAGCTACAAGGTGGTGAAGTTGCCGTGGAAAGTGTTGTTGGGCAGGGGTCGACATTCTCGTTTACACTGCCGATAGTGTCCTCTGCCAAATTGCGTGTAAGCGGAGCTTTGCAACATGCAAAGAGACAGGAAGTAAGATGAATATGTCCATATCGTCAGGCCAGGGCGTGTACCGTCCAACTATATTGATAGTGGAAAATGAAGTCTCGAACCGTATTTTGATTGAGAAAGTTCTATCTACACGTGGCTATCGCTGCCTTTCGGCCTCTAATGGACGCGAGGCCCTGGATCTGCTCGACCGGGAAGCGGTTGATCTGATTCTGACCGACTTATCGATGCCCGTGCTTGATGGCTACCGCACCACCCAGTTGATTCGCGAACGTCCCGGTATGGCCCGCGTACCTATTGTAGCAGTGACGGCCTATGCCCTGAGCGACGAGAATGAAGCTGCATTGCGCATTGGCTGTAATGAATACCTGACCAAGCCGTTCAAGCCACGCCAGCTATTGGAGGTAGTAGAGCGGTTGTTGCCACAGCGCTAAAGCATGGGTGCACATAGGATTTTGCGAAGCATGATGACCGCAAGGGCGCATGATGACCGCCAGGGCGCATGATGACCGCCAGGGTCATCACTACTATATACGACGGCTTCGCAGGCCAACGCATACGTGTATAGTAGTGATGACCCTGGCGGTCATCATGGTGCGGAGAGGCGGTCATCATGTCGAGATAGCATTTTTTGGCAAAATTTGCTATCATAGCCACTATCAGAGGCGATCACCAAACCTGACCAGCCAAGAATATCGGGCTATCTGTTTTAGATCACAAAAAATAATTCTGGAAAGTTGGAAGCAAAGAATGGATATTCAAATCACAAATAAAGCATTACACAATTTGACCTGTGATGCACTGGTGGTAGGTGCCGCTACCACAAAGACAGAACAGGGGATGAAGCAGGTAGTGTTGTCGGAGACGGCGAAGACTGTAGACAACCTGCTTGGCGGTTTGCTCTCGCAGATCTGTACGGATGACGAGTTTAAGGGGGGATTGGGCGAAATGGCGACAGTCTATACTATGGGCAGGCTGGAGGCGAAGCGCATCATATTGGTAGGCCTGGGTACACAGGAGACCCTGAACACCCAGTCCTTGCGTCGGGCGTGTGCCGTTGCGACACGCCATTTGCAAAGTACGGGAGCGCACGTTGTTGGACTGGCCCTGGGTGGCCAGGAGTTTCATATTGATGGAAAGTTGGCAGCACAGGCACAGGTAGAGGGCTCATTATTAGGACTGTACACCTTTAAGAAGTATCAACGCCAGGATACCAATAGCAACGGTCGCGCTGTGACGAAGTTGCAACTGGTGGCAGGAGATGCTCACGTGCATGAACTGGATGAAGCTGTTCGTCGAGGAACTATCCTGGCCGAAGCCACCAACTTTGCTCGCGATCTGGTCAATGAACCGCCCAATGTGTTGACCCCGACTGAACTGGCAAATCGCGCCAGTGCCATGGCAATGCACTTTGGCTTGGAGTGCGAGATACTGGATCGCCCTCAGATGCAAGAGTTGGGTATGGGCGGCCTGTTGGCTGTCGCTCAAGGCAGTGCTGAGCCTCCAAAATTTATCATTTTGCGCTACCGAGGGGCTGATAGCACAGATAAAGGCATGGCTCTGGTTGGTAAAGGCATTACCTTTGATACAGGTGGTATCTCGATCAAGCCTGCCGCCGGAATGGACGAGATGAAGGGCGACATGGCCGGAGCGGCAGCCGTCAT
>Ga0137365_10005477_pt1 | contig 10180 bp, 10 predicted proteins | sample SagtaG_9_FD_104799 | JGI IMG/M metagenome (GOLD analysis project Ga0137365, IMG submission 104799) | Vadose zone soil microbial communities from Sagehorn Ranch, Mendocino, California, USA - Sage1_L_40_16 metaG | ecosystem: Environmental > Terrestrial > Soil > Vadose zone | place: USA... | reverse complement strand
CATCCCGTTCAGTGGCGTCTGGTCGTCGAAGAACGATAACCCGGCATTTCGACGGTTCTTGAGCCTCGCACGCGCCCTGGCAAAGAAGTGGAGCAAACGTTCTGACGATGTCACGATGCCTTCTTTGGCGGGACGAACGGTGCGCGATTTGATTGATTAGTCTCTCGCTCTTCTCGGCGCGAGCGTGCAAATGCTCGGTCTGTCGACATGAAGCGCGCCAGCATCGGCGCGACGAGCTTGGCGGGCTCGATGGTCTGACCTGTTTCTCGACCAAGCACCTCGGCGTAGGCAATCAGATCACGATTGACCTGAGCTGGGAGCTCGATCGCGAGCTTCACCGGCTTGTCGTCGAGGATCGTTCCGATCTTCAGCTTGGGCACGGCATTCCTCCACAGCTTGGGTAGGGCGCAAGGACCAGATCGCGGTTGACGATGACCCGAACCGGCAATCCCGGCCGGATTGTCAATGTCGGCTGGACATTGAGATTGCGGCGCACGATTTGCTGGCCGGTCTGGTTGAGGGAATCCGAACTGCCGCGGCGCAGCGCCCGGACGATATCGCTATCGGTGTTGCTGGCGCCCAGCTCGGAGCCAACGCCAAGCAATGTCGAGAGAGCAGCGGCCATGAACAATCGGCTCCAGTGATAATCGACCTGATCTTCAAGCCCGGCATATCCTTCGGTGTCGGCGCCGGACTGACGTTCGAGCACGATCGAGCGGCCGTTGGGGAAGATGAGACGGGTCCAGACGAGCAACACGCGTGACTGCCCGAACGAGACCTGACTGTCGTAGACGCCGATCAGCTTCGAGCCTTGTGGGCCAAATACTGCCGGTGGGTCGCCGCGTTCTTCGGCATCGTGAGCGACGCTTTCGCCGCACTTGTCGGTGATTTCTTGATAGAGGTCGTCCGGTCCCGACCGGCGCGAGCGCGAGCGGCTGAACGTGGCATCGCGGATCTCCGCGACGGGCGCCGCGAGCCTCTCTCGCGAACCTCGACCCGTCACGACCAACCCGGCCAAACTCTCACTGTAAATGAGTCCGCGGCCTGCGAGCGAGAGGCCAGGAATGAAGAGCACAGGCCGCAGCTGGCACAGGACGTCTGCGAGAACGCAGTGAAGCTACTGTCAGCTCGCACCTGAGCGGCGCGACCGCCCACGATGCATAACGTGAGAAGCCCCGGACCGAAAATTCCCCAGACTAAATCCAGACTAAACGCGGCGTTTAGTCTGGGCTGATTTGCGGGCGACGCAAAAAATTAATCATCTCAGGAGATTAAATGGCGCGCCCGGAGAGATTCGAACTCCCAACCCCCAGATTCGTAGTTTGGCTCCGCGTCATCGGCGGGAGTCGCATTGCTCGTGACGCTCCGCGTACGCTTCCCGCGAACGTCAGTGGAACGCAGCTCGGGACTTTCTCGGGACTTTTCGTCGTGACCCGTCCGTTTTGCTCCCGAGATTTCCCCTTCTGTTCCCTCTGCCCTTTGAGCAGCGCGGCGCTAAATGCTCCGATTTATTTGAAAAAACTGGAGCGGGCGAAGGGAATCGAACCCTCGACATACAGCTTGGGAAGCTGTCGTTCTACCACTGAACTACGCCCGCGCTCGAAGGCTAGCCGCCACGCCGCAGGATAACGCCAATGCGGGGCGGGGAAAAGCAGGCACCATGCGTTTCTCCGTGCTGTGCGCAGTCGTCCCGCAAGTCCGACCGGACCGTCGCCGGATCCAAATTTGTACTGCCGCATGTATTTGCCAGGAGGAACCAAGCGATGACTGGAGGCGATAGCGCGCCCGCGCCGGCAAATACGTGGGCCGTGCATTTTCCCGGCAATCTGCGCTGGACGAACGCCATGCAGATCGTCAAGGGCATGGCGCCCTACGCGGCCGTTGCCATGGACGAGGTCGAGCGCGTCGGCCGGCGGCTTAAGGCGCGCGTCACGGAAGCCGACCTCGATCGGGTCTGGCGCGAGGAATGGGCGGCGATGGCCGAGCGTATCGCCGGCGTTGCCGACACCGCCGCAGCGCAGGGACACCACATCACCGCCGGCCACCACTACATGCGCGCGGGCAACTACTACTACAGCGCCGAGCGCTTCATCCCGCCCGGCGCGGAGAAGATGGCGATGTACCGCAAGGCGCTGCGCGCCTATCACGCGGCGATGGAGCGCCTCTATCCTGAGATCGAGCGCGTCGAAGTGCCCTACGAAGGGACGGGCCTGCCGGCCTACTTCGTGAGCGGCGCGGGCAGCGGCCGGCGCCCCACCGTGGTGCTGTTCGACGGCATGGACAACGCCAAGGAAATGAGCGTGATCTTCGCCGGCCTCGATTTCGCCAAGCACGGAATCAACACGCTCGCCATTGACGGGCCCGGCCAGGCCGAGGCGCTGCGGCTGCGCAACATTCACAGCCGTCACGACTACGAGGTCGCCGGCACCGCCGCTTACGACTACGTCGCCTCCCGCCCGGAGGTCGATCCCAAACGCGTCGCGGTCATGGGCTACAGCTTCGGCGGCTATCACGCGCCGCGCATTGCCGCCTTCGAGAAGCGCTACGCCGCCGCGGTCGCGTTCGGCGCCATGCATTGGAACATTTATGATTGGGTCGCCGGCAACAAGGCCAAGCTCGCGGCCGATCCGCGCACGAGCTCCACCTCGATCTTCCAATTCCGCTGGGTGGTGGGCGCGCCCGACAACGAGACCGCGCTCGAATGGGCGAAGAGGTTCACGCTCGAAGGCGTCGCACAGCGGATCGAATGCGCGTTTCTCGTCCTGCACGGCGAGAACGACAGGATCGTGCCGCTCGCGGAAGCGAAGAAGCTCTACGAGCGGGTCGGCTCAAAACGAAAGCACATCAAGATTTTCACCGCCGAGGACGGCGGCGCCGAGCACTGCCAGGTCGATCACCGCCAGCTCGGCGTCGATTACATCGGCGACTGGCTGCTCGCGAACATGTAAGCGCTCACCCGCCCGCTCACCCCCCGCGAAAGCGCATAAGCGCCAACTTAAGAGGCCTAGGCAGCCGTCATGCGCGGGCTTGACCCGCGCATCGATCCTCTTTGCACAAAGTCTCTAGAAGATGGATGGATTGCCGGGTCAAGCCCGGCAATGACGACCTTAAGTTAGTGCCTATGCGCGAAAGCCGCGGGACCGGATTGAAAACGCTGGATTTCCACTTGCGCGCCTGTGAACGAATTTGCGCCGGCCGGGCGCGAAGACGATTCTTCTTGACTCGTGTAACGAGAATCTTCCAGGATTCGGTATTCACCAAATTTGCGCTTGTAGCTCGGTGGTGCCAGCGATGCGCGCCAGCACGCGCGCATGCGGGCAAACCCTGGTTTCGAGCGCCGGAACGAGCGGAAGAGAGTGGCCGCCCGAACGTGGGGCCGGCAACGCTGCGCGCTCCTCGGCGCCTGTGATTTCTCTGTTACGGCCCTGTTATTGCCTGTTCTTTTAGTGCCGCCGTCTCGATTTCCCGTTGATTTTCCTGGCGTTGCGCTCGCCGCCTCTGTTTTTGCTCCTGTTGTTTACAGGGCCGTCTCTTGTGAAGTGCACCTCAGGGTGAGACACGGAAATGAGTTCGCACAAGCACTCGTTGCGATGGCGATCTGGGTTCGCGTTGGCGTGGGCATGACCGGAAGAGTGAAGCGGCCGCCCTCCCCTCGCTCGCGCAGGCGCGGCAATCTCCGCAGCAAGGCCCGCGTGCGGTCGACGCCGGTGCCCGCGCGTGCTCCAATGGAGGTCAACGGGCAATGAGCCGGATACAACGAGGGAGGCGGATCATGCGCAATCGCTTTCGCTGGTGGTCGATTGTGGCCGCCGTGCTCGCCACCGCGACCTCGGCACAGGCGCAGAGCCCCTCCTCCTATCCCGACCGGCCGATCCGGCTGGTGGTGGCATTCCCGCCCGGCGGGGCAACGGACACCTTTGCCCGCCAGATCACGCAAGAATTGGGAGAGGCGCTGGGCCAGTCCGTCGTCATCGAGAACAAGCCGGGTGCGGGCGGGTACATCGCTTGGAACTACGTCGCGGCGTCGGACCCGGACGGCTATACGCTGCTGATGGCGGAAAACGCGATCGGCATCAGCCAAGCCCTCTACAAGAAGACCTCGTCGTCCTTCGATCCGGTCAAGCAATACGACGCGATCGCAACGGCCGCGACATCGCCGCTGGTTCTGGCAGTCGCCAACAACGTGAAAGCCAATTCGGTGGCGGAACTCATCGCGTATTCGCGTACACTGCCGCAGAAAATGAATTATGCCTCCGCCGGCATCGGCAGCGTCTCGCATCTGACGTTTGAAGTGATAAGGGCGGCCACGGGAATGGAGGCGGTTCACGTCCCCTACAAGGGCGGCGGGCCTGCCATGAACGACGTGATCGCCGGGCACGTGGCCCTCAACATGGCATCGATCCAGGTCGCGAAGGGCCTCGTCGAAGCGGGCAAGATCAAGGGACTCGCGGTCACGAGCGCCGAGCGCTCACCGGTATTGCCGAACGTTCCGACGCTGAAAGAAGCCGGCGTCAAGACCGCGGCCGTGGATTTGCGCTTCTGGTTTGGAATCTTCGCTCCCAGAGGAGTTCCGGACGCCGTCAAGGCTAAGCTGGACAAGGCCGTTTCGACCACCCTGTCGAATCCGCACGTGCGCGAACGGCTGGCCAATCTCGATATCGAACCGGCCTATGCCGGAGGCGATGCCTTGAAGACGAAGCTCGAAAACGAGATCGCAAACTGGACGAAGTTCATCGACGCCCATGGCATCAAGCCGGAGTAAGCCGCGCTCTCACCGCATCACGGCGACGAGCGAAAGCCGTGCCTGACGCATAGCGAGGGAGGACCGCATGCAACGTCGGACGGTGTTGGGTCTCCTCGCGTGCGCGATCGTGTTCTGCGCCGCGCTGCCGGCGGCCACCGCGCAGGACCTTTCCGGCAAGCCGATCCGCCTCCTCGTGGGGCTGGCGGCCGGCGGTGCGACTACCTGAAGGCGGAGCTGGCGCGCTATACGAAGATCATCAGGGACGCGAACATCAAACCGGAATAACAGCGAAGACCAACGCCCATGTCCAAGAACATGCTCGACGGCGGTCAGGTGATCGTCGATTATCTCGTGCGCGAAAAGGTGCCTTACGTCTTTGGCCTGTGCGGCCACGGCAATATCGGCTTCCTCGACGCGCTCTACGAACGCTCCGACGACATCAAGACGGTCTCCGTCCACCACGAGAGCGTCGCCGGTTTCATGGCGGACGTGTACTACCGCGTCGGCGGCAAGCCGACGGCGACGTTCACCTCCTCCGGTCCGGGTTCGGCTAATCTGCCGATTGCGCTTGCCAACTCCTATCTCGATTCCGTGCCGTTCCTGGCGGTGACCGGCAACGTGCCGACCAGCCAATTCAACCGCGGCGCCTTTCAGGAACTCTATCGGCATTATCAGGCGGACTTTCCGTCCACCGTGCGCGCCTATTGCAAACGCGTATTCCAGCCCACGCGCGGCGACATGGTTCCGCTCGCAATCCGTCAAGCATGGAAGACCATGGTGACGGGGCGGCCGGGGCCGGTCGTGCTCGATGTTCCCTTCGACATCTTCAAGGAGGCCGCCGCCGAGGAAACCCCCAAGCCGGAAGAGTGGAACGCCAACATCTCCTGCCGCTGCGGCGCCGATCCCGACGGCGTGACGAAAGCCGTCGATATGCTGCTCGCGGCCAAACGGCCGGTCATCCTGGTCGGCCAAGGCGTCAAATACGGCGGCGCGGCGGCGGACTTGTTGCGGGTGGCGGAACGCTTGCGCATTCCGGTCGCGTGGTCGGCGAGCGGCACCGGCGCCATCGATTCCCGCCATCCCCTGGCGCTCGGGCTCATCGCCCGCAACGGTCCCTATCAGGCCAACCACGCCGCGCGCACCGCCGACGTGCTGCTTGCGCTCGGCGTGCGCTTCGACGACCGCACATCGAGCTCGTGGCTGCCGGGCTATTCGTTCACCATCCCGCCGACCAGGCTCATTCACGTCGACATCGACCCGGACGAGATTGCCCGCAACTATCCGGTCGCGCTCGGGCTGATGGCGGACGTGCGCACCTTTCTTCACCAGCTACTGGCGGAGCTCGAGTCGCGTGACGGGCTTGCAGACGCGGCCGCAGCGCGCGCGAAATGGCTCGACACCATCGACGGCTATCGCCGCGAATGGAACGCATTTATCGCGCCGGGATTTGTCGAGGACGCTTCGCCGATCCATCCGCAGCGCGCCGCCTACGAGATCGACAAGGCGCTGCCGGAGGACGCCATTCTGGTGAGCGACATCGGCGTCCACCACAACTGGCTGATCCAGTTCTGCAATCCGAGGCGGCCGGATTCGCTCATCGGATCGATGGGTTTTGGGCCGATGGGATTCGGCGTCGCCGGCGTTTTGGGCGCGCAATTCGCCGCACCCGAGCGGCCTTGCGTTTCGGTGTGCGGCGACGGCGCCTTCTTCATGCACGCGAGCGTGTTGGGAACCGCGGTCGAATACGATCTGCCGGTCATCTGGGTGGTCTGGAACAACTTCGCCTATGCCTCGATCCGCGGATTGCAGCGCGGCTATCTCGGCGGTCGCGAGCTTGCGACCGATTTCCGCCACCCCGAGACCGGCGCGCCCTACAATCCGGACTTTGCCGCGATGGCGCGCTCGGCCGGCATCGCGGGCGTGAACGTCGACCGCGCCGCCGATCTTGCCGACGCGTTGCGAGCTGCGCTTGCGTCACGCCGGCCGTATCTGATCAACGCCAATATCGGCGCCGACAAGAATCCGGGCGGCGCGGGCGTGTGGGAGCTGCCCGGATTGGGCCAGAGCCAACCGGCCTTCGGCGGACGCTACCAACCTTGATCGCGGGCTGCGAGGCGTCATCGGAGCGGGAGAGGCAGGAATGAAAGGACTCGTCGCGGCATGGGTCGCCGCAATCTTTGCGGCGCTTGTTGCGAACTCCGCCGCTGCCCAAACCGCGTTCCCCGCCCGCACCGTGAAATTCATCGTCCCCTTCCCCGGCGGCGGCATCAATGACGTGCTGGCCCGCATCGTCGGCGACAGGCTCCAGGCCAAGTGGGGACAGCCGGTCGTGGTCGAGAACAAGACCGGTGCCGGCGGCAATATCGGCGCCGACCTCGCTTACCAATCCGAACCCGACGGCTACACGCTGTTGCTCAGCCCGCCGGGCCCGCTGGCCATCAACCAGACGCTCTACAAGCACCTCTCCTACAAACCGCAGGACTTCGTGCCGATCACGGTGGTCGGCTCGGTGCCGAACGTCGTCATCGTGCGCAAGGAGCTGCCGGTGACCTCGCTCAAGGAGCTGATCGACTATGTCAGGACAAACCCGGGAAAGGTGACGTTCGGCAGCCAGGGCAACGGCGCCACGCCCCATCTCACCGCCATGATGTTCCAGGGGATGACGGACACGCAGATGGTGCACGTGCCCTACCGCGGCGAAACGCTGGTGCTCAACGACATGATCGGCGGCCACGTCGACGTCTTCTTCGGGAATATCGCGGCGGGCGGCCCGCCCTTCCGCGACGGCAGGGTGAAGATCTTGGCGATTGCCGATACCCGCCGCTCGCCGGTGCTGCCCGAGATTCCAACCACGGCCGAGGCCGGCTTGCCGGGCCTCGTGTCCACCGGCTGGTTCGCGCTGGCGGCGCCGCCGAAGACCGCGCCGGCATTGGCCTCCGACATCGCCAAAGCCGCGGTCGACGTGATCAAGACGCCGGACGTGCAGGCCAAGTTCCGCGCCGCGAGCGTCGAGCCGATCGGCAACAGCCCGGCCGAGATGGCGGCCTTCATCCAGGCGGAAGCGCAGCGCTGGGGCGAGGTCATCAAAAAGAACAATATCGTCGTGGATTGAGACATCGCGAAGCGCAGCGGGTCCGCGCGGTCAAGAATTCGCGGCAATGTGACGGACGAACGAACGGCGCCGGACGCGCGGCGTCGTCGGCGTATCCGATGAGATGATCCCATCCTATAGCTGACGTGGGTCGTTTCGTTCGGCTTAAGGCGACGCCGAATCCGGACCCCTCCTGCCCGGTGATCGCTTTCGCCTCGCGTCGTTCGCTCACCCCAATCGGCTCACTGCGTGGCGACTAGAGCGTGGGATAGGTAGAGGAATAGAGCACAGCCGAGAAGCACCAGTAAAAGAGCAAGCGCCACATCGATCCGCGATCCCGGACCTGGATGCGGCTCCTCGCTGTCGATGTTCTTCGCGGTAACTAGAAAGCGGATCGCTGCAATGGCAACCATGGCAGTGCCAAGAACGATAAGCGCCAGTCCGGCGATGTTGCCGAACTTCTGGCCCGGCAATGAGAGTGTGCGGCCGGCCAACGACGGAGCGGCGACCTCAAGAAACAGGTCGAACTTTTCCACGAGGAATCCGAAGGCCATGACGGCAATCGCCGTGCGGACCCAAGCGAGGAACGTCCGCTCATTGGCGGCATGGTCACTGTAGCCACGGATCATAGCAGGCCTCATTCATCGTCAGACTCGCGGGCGCCCTCAGCCGGCGCCGCTTGCCCTGCCGGGCTCCATGGGGAGCTCGAACCCTCCTCATACGCAGCGGTTGAGATGACAGAATGCTGACGCACGTGTTTATACCAGTATCGAAATGGTGGCGTCACGACCGCCGTTCTTTTGGAAGCGACATTTACCCGCTCTGAATCGGATGGCCGATGGCATACTGCTTTTTCCATACGCGCTCAGGCTCGGAAATGCTTCGATAGCTTGAGCCCCTGCGCCTGGTAGTTCGAGCCGATGCGCTCGCCGTAGAGCGAGTGGGGTCGCTCCAGCATCTTCTCGTAGACGAGCCGGCCGACGATCTGGCCGTGCTCGAGGATGAAGGGCACTTCGCGCGAGCGCACCTCCAACACCGCGCGCGCCCCGCGCCCGCCGGCGCCCGCGTAGCCGAAGCCGGGGTCGAAGAATCCGGCATAGTGCACGCGAAACTCGCCCACCAGCGGATCGAACGGCACCATCTCGGCGGCGTAATCGGGCGGCACTTGCACCGCCTCTTTCGAGGCGAGGATATAGAACTCGTCGGGGTCGAGGATGAGGCTCTGGTCCTTGCGCGAGCGCATCGGCTCCCAGAAGTCGGCGACGTCGTAGCCCGCGCGGCGCTCGACGTCGATCAGGCCGGTGTGGCGTTTGGCGCGGTAGCCGACGAGGCCGTCGGGACCAAGGCCGGACAGATCCACGCTCACCGCGATGCCTTCGCTCACGTCGGCGTCGCCGTCATCGACCAAGCGTTCGCGCGCATGCAGCGCGCGCAACGCTTCGGCATCGAGCAGCGCATTGCCGCGGCGGAAGCGGATTTGCGACAGGCGGGAGCCCTCGCGCACCAGCACCGGGAACGTGCGCGGGCTGATCTCGGCATAAAGCGGACCGTGATAGCCCGCCGAGATATGGTCGAAGCCGCGGGTCTCGTCGGCGATCACGCGGGTGAAAACGTCGAGCCGGCCGGTCGAGCTCTTGGGGTTGGCGGCGGCCGCAATATGGTCGGGCAGCGCCAGGCTTTCGATCAGCGGCACGATGTAGACGCAGCCGGTTTCGAGCACGGCGCCGTCGCCAAGCGCGATCTCGTGCAGCTTCAAATGGTCGATGCGCTCGGCAACCGTGGTGTCTGGACCGGGCAAGAAACTGGCGCGCACGCGATAGGCCACTTCGCCGAGCCTGAGATCGAGGCTTGCGGGCTGGATCTGGTCGGGGACGAAGTCATAGGCGGGCAGGATGGCGCCATCGCCCGCGAGCGCCGCGATCATGTGGTCGGGCAGGATGCCCTTTTGGTCGACTGCAAAGGCGAGCGACACGACGCTAAGTCCCCGATGACGCCCGAGCATTTTCCGCCGGCATTGACGCACGGTTGCGTCATTGCCGGGCATAGCGCGTCCTCAAGGGCGTTAACGCCCGTCTTCGACGGGCTTTGGACGCGCGTAAACGCGCTTATGACCCGGCAATCCATCTTCTTCGCAGGATTACTTGCGAAGAGTGATGGACCCGCGGGTCAAGCCCGCGGGTGACCAGGGATGTAGCGGATGACCGTCTTGACGAAAAGCCGTGGATCGCGCTAGACTATCGTTATCCCGTGGTCATTTGAGCCGGCCGGCTTGCAGCCACGTAAAACAAATCGCTAAAAGGCCGGGGACGCGTAGGACCCCGGCGGAGCTTTTCCGGCCGGGTTTT
>Ga0137365_10005473_pt1 | contig 10184 bp, 8 predicted proteins | sample SagtaG_9_FD_104799 | JGI IMG/M metagenome (GOLD analysis project Ga0137365, IMG submission 104799) | Vadose zone soil microbial communities from Sagehorn Ranch, Mendocino, California, USA - Sage1_L_40_16 metaG | ecosystem: Environmental > Terrestrial > Soil > Vadose zone | place: USA: California... | reverse complement strand
CTGGTGCCAACCCTCGCGATGCGTCAACCAGCCCCGTCGCAAGCGAAAATCCCAGCCATATGGGTTACTTCCTACAGAATAGCGGTCCGCACGAGCCCCATACTGGCGCGGGAAAAGGAGATAGGGCGCATACAACTTTGTGAGTGCAATAAACGATGATATTCCCTGCCATGTCTCCGCTCGCTCATCCATTATCCTTTCCATCAGCACCTTTCGCGCGCGTACAACTTCTTCATGCGCAGGGTCAAGCGGATTCGGCCCGGGTCGAACAATGACTTCCGGCAAATAGAGCAACTCATTCCAGAAAGGGCTCTCCAACCATAAGCGATAACAGCGGCGTGCACGCTCTAACAACGGCAACGAAAAGAATTCGTCCGCCGGCAAAGCTTGCAGGCTACCTTGCCGCTCCTGCAACAGGCCCAACTTCATCAAAAGAAGGCGTAGAAACAGCAAGCGTGGCACATCCTGCTCCGTCCGTATCTGCTCCATATTCCCATTCTGCACCAGCAGCTCCATAACCTGCCGGAGTGCGGCGCGGGAGAGTAATCCGCTGTTCACCAGCTGCAATCCCTCTCGCATCGATGCCACCAGTGACCAGTACAGGTAAAGCATTCGCTGAAAAGCGCGTATGCCTTCTCCTATCTCTTCCTGCTGCGCTACTTTTTGCCCTGCCTTCTCGTTTCGCTCTTTCTTAACGACCTCGTTTACCACATCCCTCACCGCACGTGGCACGATCAGCACACCATCGTAGATACCGCTTGTATAGTCCCGCCCCGCGAAATTCGTCTGCTTCCCCCAAAATACTAAACCGAGCAGCAACAGGCGGCGCAGTGACTGTTCAAAAGGTCCGTGAGGATGAGGCGTTGGATAAAGCCCACCGCTCTGTTCGGTAATGGCAGACAGCTCTCCCCCTGCTCCACTGGCAGCATGGGCCACTCCACCGATGGCAAAATACAAGGCAAGATCGCGGCTATTCGCTCTACCACCGCATGCCACCAACTCGCGCAGGATCAACCCCTCCGTTTCATTCAGACCACGTATCGCCTCGTGGATAGACGCATGTTCAAAAAGGTACCGGGCAATATCGGGTATAGTGGTAGTGGAAACCGAGGTTTTTGCGGGAGTAACGCTATCCTGTCCTTTTGAGGCAATTGGCATATGTCGTAATTTTACCAGCGATTGTAAGTGATAAGGGGGGACCGTATGGAGCAGGTCGAGATCACTTTGTTCCATGATAATCCTCTTCATGCAACAGTGGACTCTGTCCGCGTCGCTTGAGATCTTCGACAATACGCTCCATGCCCTGTTTTGTGAGAATCATCAGCGTCGGCGTAATTGACTTTACTATCTGCTCCTCCAGCGACGTTGTTGCCGAGAGTTCCCGCATCACCAGGTTATCCGCCACCTCTACCATTGAGACGCCTGTATAGAGCCGGATACGCCCATAGCTCGCAATCCAGCCCTCAAGTTTCGCGAGTAAACACGACAGCGGGCTATTACTATGCTCTTCATCTTTCTCGATCTTCCGCAGTAACTTCAGCAAATTGCCTGGCTGCTGCCCCCGGCCCAGTGCCTCGGCTAACGATCCAGGAGCTAACCGGTAACACAACCGGTCACCGCGGACGCCGGCTACTTCCGCGAAATCCTCTATCAACTCGATCAGCGGCCACGAGTCAGTACGCGACTCGACCAATAACTCACCTGTCTCCAACACGTCCAGCACAGGTGCGCGTTCTTGCGCCTCTTCAACCTCTTGCTCAACTGGCTCTACACCGTTCAATAATAAGCCGGCCACTGGCGTTAAGCGAAAGGCCAGTAAACGACCATCGCCTGACAAAGCCAGGTCACTGATACCCCACCAGTGCAGCGGCCCCCGCAGCAGTCGTGCCAGGTAGTGCCCCTCCGCGCGCATCCAATCGCCCATCTGTGCTGGCTGCAGCGGCCGTCCCTCTTCCTGCTCCAGCCACCAGTGAGGCGAAGGGAAGAGTCGTTGTCGCTTCTGTAAAAAAGTCGGATTCAGCCTGTAGATGAAACGTGCGAAGGCAGAAAAGCTGACCCATTGATTCAATGGAGCCTGTGCCACCAGCGCGACCAGCAACTGCCGCGCCTCGCTATTTTCAGCCTCCAACTCTCCTGGCCTCAGTATAGGGTTGTTCAACGGTGTAGTACGACATTTCAGCTGCAGGCCTTCTTCCTGGAGATCAAACAATTCCTCGTAGCCTGCGTGAGTAAGCCACAATTCGAACAGGTCGCGAGCCACCTCGGCACTTGCCGGACCCAGCAGCAACCTGGCTGCATTGGGAAGGAGGTGCAGGCTTCCTGGCATGCCTCCATCATCTTTATGCAGTAAATCTGCTAACCGCAATAAACGAAATGCAAAGCGCAGAAACTGAGCTGTTCGTGGAACGTCTGATTGTAATCGTTCCAACGCCGTTGCCGAAGGTAAACCGCCCGGAGGCGCTACCAACGTCGTCTCATCGTGACCCCCCGCGCTGAATGAGCGCAACGTAGCCAGCGTGTTCATACCGCGCATACCGCCAGCGCGTTCATCCCTCTCATCATAGTGTTCCATCCGGTAGCCATCCAGCGCACGCGCTACCAGCAGCAGATCTGCTAACAGGCTATAGGCTTCTACCTGCTGTATCTGTATGAGGTCAGCATGTCCATCACCCCCATCGGCTTTCTTCTCTACATCGAGGGGGGTGATCGGCACGGATACACGCAGTACCGCCTGCACTTCCGCCGGTACATACCAACCCACATCATACAACATGCCGCTCAGTCCGATTCGCTGCTGTGGAGAGCTATTGAGGCTGGTGCGAAACAGCAGTCCCTTGCTCTGTAATGACAGCAGAATACCCTGTAGTGAATCGGCTGGCCCAAATGAAAAACGCTCATACAGGCTGCGCAGGTCCTCGTCACTCAGTGAGCCGCCCGCAAGCGTAAGCGTCGCCAATAACTGCCGCTGTGGTTTCTCCAGTGTGCTCGCGCTTCTGCGCACCAACTCTGGTTGTCTAAGCGCCCCCGCGATGGCCTCGACGAGTTGTTGCTTATGTTGTCCCCCCGTCGCGATATCGTACTCTCGAGCAATGCTGCGCAGTTCACTGAGACCGTTTTGGGACAATATATCCACCAGGTTAGCAGAGGGAGTAGGGCCACGCATTTTCACTGTGTAGGCAACTTGCCCTCCCTGGCGCGCAGATTGCAGGGCCCTACTCTGTCCCCCTGTCGCTTGATTGCCTCCTTCACGTTTAGCAGGCGCTGTCCTGCTGGAAGTCCGGAAGTCGGAAGAAGATGGAGCGACAAATGTATTGGGATGCACTAGCCATTGATAGAGGAGAGCTGCTGCATGCCGGCACATTGCGACTGCATTGGGACTACAGGTACAACTCGCGTGCCAGGTACTGGAGCTCTGTATCTCAACCTCAACGCTGCAACGGCGCTGCTCAACGGGCCCTTGATCGGCTGCTGCTGTGCCTCTTGCGCCTGGCAGTGAAACATCAGCCAAATGAGACGTATCAACAATGCCAAGAAGTTTCGCTCCTCGACGCATTGTTGCACGCACGGCACCTATACGACAATACTCTTGCCCCATCGACGCCACTGCCAGCCCCGCCATACGGATAATATCCGCGGCTCGCAAGCGTTGCAGTGCGCTGGGTACAACATCATCCATAGACTAAGCCTACGTCAGTTCTTAACAGAGGATTGGTTATATTGGGCTATAATAGCACGTAGCATCCACCTGGTCAATCGTAACAAATCCAGAAATCCAGGCTATGATGAATCATCGACAAACAATTATCCCCCGAACTCATACATCACGTTCGCCACCGCCGCCAACGCCGCAGTCTCAGCCCGCAAGATACGCGGCCCCAACGTCACAGCCTGCACGCCATGTCGCCGCGCCAACAGAACCTCCTCGGCCATCAAACCACCTTCCGGGCCAATAAACAGCACCACAGTCACAGGATCTAACGGGTTCTCCCGCCCGGCCATGCTGCTCGCTCCTACCTCAAGTCCCTCGCGCAGGCTCCGGCCATGCTCTTCTTCCCACGGCATAAAAGCCAGCGCGCCCCGCGGAATGTCATTGAGCGCGTGCATCAGTGGACGAATGGGCAAAAGTTCCGGTACGCGCGCACGGCCGCACTGTTCCGCTGCCTCCTGGATAATGCGCTGCCAGCGCTGTATCTTTGCCACTCCCGCCTCTTCCAGGCCGGCCATCGAGCGCCGGCAGAGCATAGGCGCAAAGACAGCCACCCCCAGTTCCGTCCCTTTCTCCAAAATCCATTCGAAACGCGCCGATTTGAGCAATCCCTGGCAGAGCACAATGCGTACCGGCGATTCACTCTTCCCCCTCCGCCGTTCGCGCACCTGTACCTCCACCCCTGCTCGCCCACTCTTTACAATGGCAGCCAGGAACTCATCGCCACTGTTATCCAGCAGCAGCACTTGCTCACCCATGCCCAGGTGCAGTACATCCCTCACCTGGTGCGCGATTTTCTCCGGCAGCGCAACATAAAGCTGCCCCTCTGGTGCGTCCTCTATCACTCTTCCAGAACCGGCATCACTGGTTGTTACCTGTGGGGGAAGCGCCGCGCTGATAGGCGCCAATATATCAGGTGCGACAAAAAAGCGGTGCATAGCTTCTGCTTACTCCGGCTTGCGCATGACGAGGGCAATCCAATCGTCGATCATTACCTGCTCAACCAGTTCCAGCCCTGCCGCCAGCAGCGCGGGCTGCGCGTCGCCGCGCCGCGCCTCGATGATACCGCTGGCGATCAGCCATCCACCAGGGGCGAGCACCCGCGCGAGTTGCGCAGCCATACCCCCGATGACATGCGCGATAATATTCACCAGCACCAGATCATATTGTCCCGCCATGCGTGCAGCTTCGGCCTCGTCCAGTACCCCCTGCACAACCGTGATCTTGTCGCTCAAGTTATTGACCGCCGCGTTCGCCGCGGCGCTCTCTACCGCCACGCTGCTGTTATCGATACAATAGACACTGGCGGCACCCAATTTCGCCGCGCCCAATGCAAGTATGCCGGAACCAGTGCCCACGTCAAGAACGCGCATCCCTGGCCGTGTGCGATGCTCAACTTGTACGAGACATATGCGCGTCGTGGGATGCAGGCCCGTACCAAAAGCCATCCCCGGGTCAAGTTCCAGCACAACCTCGTCCTCCTTCGGCTCGTATGCTCTCCACGAGGGCCGAATGACCAGCCGCTGGCCGATATGCGTGACATGAAAATAATCTTTCCACGCGTTCGCCCAATCCTCCTCATTCACGATGCGCGTCTGCAAATCACCGACAAAATGCTCCCCCAGGCTGCCGAGATGCCACAACCCCTCTGCCACGTGCTGCCGTGCCTCCTCCTCTTTCCCATCCAGGGGCAGATACGCGTGCACCTGCACTGGCTGCCCCGTCAGCACCCGGTACTCCTGCCCCTCGTCGATCAGCTCAAACGGCTCCTCAATCGCCACCCCACCCGGCGTATAGCGGCTCATCAACTCGCTCACCGACTCCACAGCCTCGGGATGCGTCCGCACCGTCAATTCCAACCATTTCATTATGTACAATTCCTACTTCAAAAGATCAATCGTATAATATCCATAGGTTGTCGTCTCTTTAAAACCACAAGAGCGATAAAGACCAATAGCAGTTTCATTCATCGTCTCCACCTCAAGCGCAATGCCCTTCTCACTCGTCGCCCGCACCTGCTTGATCACCAGTTCCAACATCTGCCTACCAAAACCTCGCCTCCTATACGGCAAAAGTACAGCAAACGCGTAAATGCTAAACTCCTTCTCGCCCTCATCCAGGTTCAGACATCCCACCGCCTCCTCCCCTCGTTTCCCAAGGTAATACTGAACGTGCGGATTCTCCATGTTTCGCAGGATATTCCTTTTCGTCCCCTCTATAGAATGACCGAAACTGGTCGCCGTGATCACCGCCAGGTCCTCCACATCTTCGGGCCCCGCCTTCCGCAGCGAGATGCGCTCCTTGTATGCCCCTCTTTCCTTAAAATCCGCCAGCACCATTTTATGTTCAGAGAAATCATAGATCGCGCCGCATGCCTCCACAAAGGCCTGTCCCGAGCGGGAGAAACGCTCGCAGATGAGGATCAAGCGCTCTGTCCCTCTTGCCCTGGTCTCCTCTTTAGCGGCAGCCAGCAGCTTGCTAAAAATTCCCCTGCGCCGGTACTCAGGAAGCACCATTCCCGTAAACTCTTTATCTCTAGCGCCATATTCATCCAGTGCCAGCAGACCCACCAGTTTCCCATCCTCGTAATACAGAAAATCATTGACCTCGTTGCCCTTACGAGACCGCAGCATCCACACGTCTAATTTCAGGCTCAACCCCTCGTAGGCATTACAAACTTCAAGTAACCGGCGCGCCTCCGAAAGTTCATCCTCACTCCACGTCCGCTGCCTGACCAGGCCCTCCCTCACCATATTCATCATAATAACCTCACTCACCTAATACACCGCGGGCTCCATGTAATCTCCGAAAACACTGCGGAAAACGTCCATGATCTCGCCTAGCGTCGCGTATGTCTTGACTGCCTCGATAATCGCTGGCATTGTGTTCTCGGTTCCCTGCGCGACACGGCGCAGGTTCTCCAGCGACCGTTCTACTGCCGCATTGTCGCGCTCGTGTCGCACGCGATTCAGTCGCTCAAGGTGGGCTCGCTCACCAACGCGGTCAATGTAGAGCGTCGGCACGCTGATATCCTCTTCCATGATATAATCGTTGACACCGACGATCGTGCGCTTGTGCTGGTCGATCTCCTGCTGGTAGCGATAGGCCGACTCGGCAATCTCGCGCTGGAAGAAGCCATTGAGGATACATGCCAGCACGCCACCCAGAGCATCGATACGATTCAGGTAATCCATCGCAGCGCGTTCCGTCTCGTCCGTCAGCGATTCGATGAAGTACGAACCTCCCAGCGGATCAACGGTATTGACCACCCCGCTCTCGTGAGCAATGACCTGCTGTGTGCGCAAGGCAATCAAGACAGCCTTTTCGGTTGGCAAGGCCAACGCCTCGTCCAGCGAGTTCGTATGGAGCGAGTTGGTACCTCCAAGCACGGCCGACAGGGCCTGGATGGTCGTGCGCATGATATTGTTATCCGGCTGCTGCGCCGTCAGAGAAACCCCTGCCGTCTGCGCGTGGCAGCGCATCAACCATGAGCGTGGATCCTTCGCACCGTAGCGCTCGCGCATCAATCTCGCCCAGAGTCGCCGCCCGGCGCGGAACTTGGCAATCTCCTCGAAGAAGTCATTATGTACATCGAAAAAGAAGGAGAGGCGCGGCGCGAATTCATCGATCTTCAAGCCGCGTTTCAGCGCGGCATCCGCATAGGCCAGTCCATCGGCAATGGTAAATGCCAGTTCCTGGACGGCCGTTGCCCCCGCCTCGCGAATATGGTAGCCACTGATGCTAATCGTATTCCAGCGCGGCATATTGCGCGTGCCAAACTCGATGGTATCGGTCACCAGGCGCAGCGAGGGCTCCGGAGGGAACAGGAACTCTTTCTGCGCGCTGTACTCCTTGAGTATGTCGTTCTGCAGCGTGCCACCGAGCGAAGCCATCGGGAAGCCGCGCTTCTCCGCGTTGACGATGTACATGGCCCAGATCACGGACGCGGGACTATTGATCGTCATCGAGGTCGTAATCTTATCCAGCGGCAGGCCGTCGAACAGCACCTCCATGTCGGCCAGCGAGGAGACCGCCACGCCGCACTTACCAAATTCACCCGCTGCCAGCTCGTGATCCGTGTCATAGCCGTACAACGTCGGCATATCAAAAGCCGTCGAGAGGCCCGTCTGACCCTGCGAGAGCAGGTACTTGAAACGCTTGTTGGTATCTTCCGCCGAGCCAAAGCCCGCGAACATGCGCATCGTCCAGGGCTTGGCACGGTACATCGTCGGCTGCACGCCGCGCGTATAGGGATACTCCCCGGGCAGCCCCATATCCCTGTCGTAGTCAAGCCACTCGTTATCCTGCGGCGTATACACGCGATTGATCGGCACCCCAGAAGTTGTAATCAAATTATCTCGTTCTGGCAAACGCTGCTGCGACTTGCGCACCGCTGTCTCTTCCCACTGCCGTCGCTCCACTTTCAGCTGCTCCAACGTCTCTTTATCAAATAGCGTCCCCTGTTGTGCAGCAGGTGACTTCATCTCTTTCGTCTCAGGCGGCCTCTGTTCCAGCATAGCCGATTACTCCTCTCCAGTGAGTTTCGTTGTTGGGTGCATCTCTTTGCATCCAATAAGCATCAATTCATAGCGCCCACAACATCCAATATATATGCAAAATAGCTGTCACAAGTCCTTCAGTATTGTATCATACTGAAGCTCTCTCTCTCCCTGACACATATCGATGCTATGACATGAGAATTGAAAAGGCTCGATGAATTGTCTTAATGACGTATATCGGCTCCCCAGGTGGACGCAATGAATTGGGCACTGCGGTGCGACCCCTCCATTGTGCCCATCTTTGTCGCACTTGTCGCACTTGTCGCACTTGTCGCACTTGTCGCACTTGTCACATCTGTAGCCGTGTGCACTCTTTTAGCAGAACTGGAGGCACCGGGCGATTGAGATCGAGATGCGAGAGATTTTTGGGAAAATGTGTCCGATTTCGCGACAGGATTTTTTTGGCAATGGGTGCGCTTATTTTGATCTGTACTGGTGTTGGCGATACGATGGTTTGTCTGGTGGTCATTCTGGCACCTCGAGAGTTTTTTTGGTCATTCTTTTTGTGGGGTAGGGAAAAGGAAGATGTGACAAGGTTTTACTTTGGTGTCCATGCAAGCGCGTGAAAAACTCCTTGACTTGCTGCTGCCAGACCGTACATAATGGCATGAAACGTGAGTTCATTGTAACGGAAGGAGTCGGTACCCTTGAGGGATATTCTCATTGGCTGCGGCCAGATTACCTGGATCAGATTTACGTCGAACGGGAGGCAGTGGCTTGCGCCCGAGGAGCAAGTTCTGACCGAGATTGCGCAAGCGGGATACGACGGTGCACCCGCGAGCCCAGAGCGGGATCGCTCGGCGCAGGAGACCATCGAGCTCTACGGTCGATACGGGCTGCGACCGGCGCCAGGCTATATCGGTACGGCGTTCTGGAACAAGGAGCGGCGCGACGAGATCCTGGAGCGGGTACGACGACACGCGTCCTTTTCGCGTGCGGTCGGCTCCACCGAGCTCTATGTCGCGCCGGGTGGCTTCGACTACGTGACACGCAGCGGCCGGCGACGCTATGAACTGGCAGGACATGTGCGCCCCGAAGACAGCCTGACGGACGAGGAGTTCCAGATCTTCGCCGAGACGTTGAATCTGGCCGGCGCGATCACGCTGGCTGAAGGTGTACGCAGTTGCTTTCATAATCATGTCGGCACCGTTATCGAAACACGCGAGGAGGTCGACCGCTTGCTCATGCTCACCGATCCCGACCTGGTCTTCCTTGGTCCCGACACCGGCCACCTGGCCTGGGCTGGCGCCGATCCGGTCGCCTTTTGTCGCGACTATGCCAAACGTATCAAGACGCTGCACCTCAAGGACATCTCTGCCGCCGTGCGAGACCGTGGGCGGGAGGCCGGCTGGGATTACGGCACCTTCGAGCAGCAGGGCATCTTTGTCGAGCTTGGCGAAGGCTGTGTTTCCTTTCCGGAGATCTTCGCCATCCTGAGTGCTGTGGACTTCTCGGGCTGGCTGATCGTCGAGACGGATGTCACCCAGAAGCCCACCGCGCGCGAAAGTGTGACGGTAAGTCGTGCCTATCTTCGCAGCCTGGGGCTGTGAGAGGAGGAGATTCCTAATGACGCAGTTTCGTGTCGGTATCATCGGCTGTGGCCGCCCGTGGAAGTCGCAGGACGCCTCAGGTTTCGGGATGGCCCACTTCCACGCCCGTGGCTACACCGTCTCGGCTGACACCACGATCGTCGCACTGGCCGACCTCAACCTGGATAACGCGCGCGCGTTTCAGGCCGAGCACGGCGGTGAACGCATCTACACCGACTACCAGGAGATGCTGGCGCGGGAGCAACTCGACATTGTCAGCATCTGCACCTGGCCGCACCACCATGCACCGATGGTCATCGCGACAGCCGAGGCGGGCGTCAAGGCGATCCACTGCGAGAAGCCGATGGCGCCCTCGTACGCCGAGGCGCT
>Ga0137365_10005471_pt1 | contig 10187 bp, 7 predicted proteins | sample SagtaG_9_FD_104799 | JGI IMG/M metagenome (GOLD analysis project Ga0137365, IMG submission 104799) | Vadose zone soil microbial communities from Sagehorn Ranch, Mendocino, California, USA - Sage1_L_40_16 metaG | ecosystem: Environmental > Terrestrial > Soil > Vadose zone | place: USA: California... | reverse complement strand
GTTGATGATGTCCTGTTTTGCGAGCAGATCTTCCGCCTGGGATCGTGCCCCGTCGAAGGTTCGAACGTCCAGCCCTGTTTGAGACAGCTGGTCGCGAAGATTTGAGGCAGCGGCTTTCGCCATTACCAGGTTCTGGTCGACTTTGCGCCCGGGCGCTGGGCAGATGTCAACATCCAGGTTGATAGATCGGACTCCCTGGCCCTTGAGTTCGTCCAGTACGCCGACTTGGAGCTTCCTTGAGACGAGAGCGATTACTTCGATTCCAAGCTTTCCCGCTAACCCGAGGGCGAGTCCGAAATTGCCCGAGGTCGCTTCGAAGATCCTCTGACCACTCCTGAGCTTTCCCGTGCTGATAGCGTTCCTGAGGATCTCTACTGCCGGGCGGACCTTGACGGAGCCGCCGAATATCTGTGAGTCGAACTTGGCGAAGACACGGGAGGTGTCCTTCGAGAGAGTGAGCCCGTACTCGACCCTGGCGCACTCGGACAATGTATCAGTAATATCGACCAATGGAGTGGGATTGGAAATATTACCCGACTCAGACATGTGAGGGGTCTTGTTCCACATCTCCTCGTCGAATCTCGCGAGGAGGTCTCGGTCGATACTCGACGGTGTCAGACCCTCTTGCAATCCTTGTGCGGAGTTCTAGGGGTACGGCTTTATATAACTTAAAGTCCGCATTTTTTCTGACTTATCCGATTCCTGTCCCAAGAAACGACGAACAGTCTCTACATGCCCCTCACACCTTTCATCATACCTCGCCTGCGTTTCGGCAGCGGAGAGAAGCGTTTCTGTCGCTGGTAACTATTGCTGTTATTGTGGCCTATAGATCCCATTGTTGCTATATCGTCGGGAAACGTTCACGCCATTCGAAATGAGTGGAACCTTTGAGAAGTGAATCTCAGGAGGACATGGAGTATGTGAACTCGAATTCTTAGGCTCGCGATCATGAGCTATCAGGGATTGCCTGTCTACCGTTTGCGCCAATGTTTTGACTTGGGATGGAGTTACTGACCTATCTTTGAGCGGTGGGACACTTGAGTTCAGAGGATGGTTTCCAACTACATTGTCGACTATGCCCAGTTTCTTGGCTTCTTCGGTAAGAGTAGTGTCCGAGGCAGACGACTCTCCGCACCACTTCTATTTCTAGGCCGTCAGGACCCCCAGTTTCCGACAACTAATTCTCGATGAATTGCCCGGACTTGATTTTTTCGGTCAAGTAAGGGTTGGGGTTGTTCCCACGGCCTCGCTGGTCGAGGAATACCTTGATCCGTGCCGTAGTGCAAGAATTGTGCCCACGAATATCAACCCGGGAATCAGGGCGCGCGGCCAGAAGAGCCACTCAAGGAGGTTGATAGAATTAGCTATCGCGCATGAACTAGGATCCCCTAGCCATTGGCATCGATCAAAATACGGGGACGAAGCTTCGGCTGAGAGCGCTAAGTCATACAACGCGAAAAAAGCGAGGCATGGACTAGCTAACATCAACACACCTGCTGAGGAGATGCTTATGGGCCCATGCTTGATGAGTCCTGCAGCGGCGAAGACAACTCCTATGGAGAGAAACACTGCTTGAATAATGAACGAGCCGTAGCTGTGCAATGAAAAGCCCATGAGGGCCAGACCCGACGGTAACAAGAAAGATATTCCGTCAACTATGAGTCCGACAGAGGTTATCCTCCAATCCATCTTCCGCTCTAGCTTGGAGTATCTTCGTTGAATACAAGCATTTCGCTTGCTAGGCGCCAGATCTTACATTTCAGAATCTGTTATTAGAATAGGCAGTTCTACTTTAGCCATTCCGGAATGATTATCGCCCTTAATAGTTCTTGGACAGACGTGCCCCTCGAGCTTGCCACGTTCTGAAGTTTCAGTTTGGTCTCTCGGCTAACACTTTGCATGAACCTCCATGACTTCGAACACGCCAACACCGTCTCACTTCGCGTATCGCTGAATCCATTCGTCAATCTCTCGCTTGGTTGACTCGTAGCTAGTCTGTGAGATAACGAGGCTGGCGCCCTGATGCGTCCCGTCACTCTGCGCAAGTCGGAAAGGAGCCTTAGAAAATCTTTGCCCTGCGACGTTATAATGAATTTCTTGGGCGGCCCAGAAAGTTCTTCGAGGTGCCCTTGGACGGTTAGGTAGAACAGATACCGTTTGATTACGACGAAGTTGGTGTTCGTCAGATACATTACCTTTGTTGTGGAGATTGCTTCCTTGGAGGAGCTCAAAATCTCATAGCAAATTTCCGTCGCTTCTCTTCGTCTAGCCAACCAAGATAACGCCAAACGATAACACTTCGACGATTAAGAAGTTTAATAAGTCAAATGGACTTTTTCGATAGAAAAAGGTCTACGGTCCTTAAATCACATCGTATATCCAAGGCTGTCCTGGGAAAGCATTCGGCTGATTATTCAATACGCTGAATCGTAGCTTCATTCAGGCAGATAGTTTCAGGGCGTATTATATGAATTGAGCCAAGCACCACCAAGCGAAGGTCGCGAATCATCATTATGGGAAGGTTCACTGTGCTGTTGTTTGCATTTGTTTTGGGGGCAGTCATTTTGGGCATGATTCCACTTTCTGGTGTATCCCAGACGGGTGGCGGTCGTAAGTCCGGCACGAGTTCGACGGGAAGTGGACCCATCATGAGCCAGGAGTCAACAATGGCAGATCCAATTGGACCTACATCCAATGACCGAGGATCCACTCGTCAGGTTAGCGCTACCTCAACAAGCGTGATAAGCAGCAGTACAAGTTTCCTTGGCAAGCCCGTGTGTAACCGAACAGCATATTTCCAATACGGGGTCTCGGACGCATGTATTCGATCATCTTCAAATCCTTACTGGGACGCTGTCGATATGGGCGAGTATCTTCCTCAGCCCCAAATACCGATGACGGCTGCAAGCGTTGTGATTTCCTTCCCGGGTACTACCCTTCCCTCTACAAGTTATCCAGCACCTGGAACGTACCTAGCGATTGGGATGGCAGCACAATCACAAGAGGGAACTGGCGGGCCAAAGCAAGACTACGCAGACTTTGCTATGGTATACCTGACAAGTTCAGGACAACCGATGATCATTGGCGAGGTGTGGACCCTTCCCGATGGATATTGCGAAGCTGCACCGTATGTATGTTCTGATGCAACCCTCGACTTTGCCAGTGGCTGGACTTGTAGTTGCTACACTTCGACATCATTTGTAAAAATGATTACTCTTACGATGCAATGGAACTACTGCATTAGTCCATGCAATACAACTCTCGACTGGCAAGCCATAGTTGACGGTGTGCAATACACTCTGTTCAGCTACACGCCCACCAATACCGCGCAAAGATTCTTCCATGTAGGACAATACAAGGATAACGAGTGTATCAAGTACGGCCTGACCCCCCCTTGCCCCATTGAATGGTTCCAGTTTGGAGCCATGTTCAACACAATTCCAAACAGCGGTTGGAATGCGTACATTGGATCAGCAAAATATTTTGACTATAACAATCATATGTGGAGGCTCGTTCAGCAAAGCTACACCACAATCTCCCCGAGTTCCCCTGGATTACCGTTTTTCGACTGGGCATACGAAATAGGAGGAGACGGTAGCGTCTCCACCGGAATCATGAGCGCAACCAACGCCCTAGACGGCTGTAGTAACTCCGGCAATTTCCCAGGTACTTCTTCCCCGTTGAAACGGGATCAGCTGGTTATTCATCCAGCAACTCTTGTCAAAGGCCAGGTTTGGGGGGCTAGTTGTCCTGCTGACATTTATCCTCCGACCTCAAGCTTCACGAGTGGCCCCGCAGCAGGCTCGTGGCAGAACAATGCCTTCGCCCTATCAGCTACCGATCAAGACACCGGGAAGATAAGTGCCGCCCCAGGCGGGCTTGCGCAGTGCTTTTACTCTGTAGAGTCTTTGATTGGGAGCAGTTGGGCGGTTACTCATCCAACATCCGTAAGAACCTGTTCTTCGACTATGACCGTTACGGTTGGAAACTCGTTAGATTGCCAGTCGACGGGCGCGAATACTTGTCGGGTAAACGTCTGGTCCGAAGACTACGCGGGAAATTTCGGCCCGGCCGCCCTGATGTTTCCAAGCGATGGTGACTTCTACACGGAGGGACAAATCGCATATTTATGGACATGTCAGGTGAACGGCGCAGGATGCGGCACAGGCCTTGGAAGTCAGTATATTATAGGAAGCGGTAGCGCGAACGGTTTCTGGCAGTCTAGTGGCGGAAGTTATATCGTGATGATGGAGTATCCGGCCACTATTTCGTCGAACACTTGGAACATCGCGCAGATGGGGAGTTCTGACAGTCCGCCTGAGATTTTTGCATATGTTCAGAGTTCTGATCAGCCCTACTCGGTATCGTTCGAGTTTCTGACCGATGCGAATGATGGTTATGTGAGTGATGTTCTCCCTCAGGGAGCAGCTACAGATACGGGTTTGTATATTGGTGATACTAATTGGCACTTGTTCCAATACGCGGTTGGGCCGTATGGTGATTCGTTCACAAGCTTTGGCAGTCCAAACTGGTCCAACATCAACCAGATCGATATCTGCATCAATTATCTGCAGGGGTTCACTTCAGGGAATGCCTACGTCGATGGGCTGGTCTTTCTCAACCCGGGTCTCACCAAGACGACTCAATCCTTCAATATCGGAGATTTTGGGGTCTCGTCGAATCCCACTTCTATAACTACGCTCGCCGGATCTGCAGCTGGCTCGACAATAACTGTAACAGGTCTCGGCTTGACGGGCACGATCAACCTTTCAGCAAGCCCATCTCAGTCTGGCCTTTTATGCACGCTGACCCCTAATAGCGTGACCTTCAGTTCTACAACATCCTCAGCGACATCTGCACTGTCTTGCAATGGTTCTGCTGGTAGTTACAGTGTAACTGTAACAGGCACTGGTAGCAACCTATCCCACTCCACAACGGTGGACTACACGGTCCAGGACTTCACCATCACTGCCAGTCCGACTAGTGTTAATCTGAACGCTGGCTCTGCCGGCGCGTCCACCGTAACGGTTACCGCTGTCGATGGTTTCGTTGGGGTTGCAAGTCTCGCTACCAATAGCACATCGTGCACAGTTTCTCCCACAAGCGTTACTGGTTCCGGTAGCGCCACTCTGTCATGTGCGTTCGCTTCGACGGGTACCAAGCATGTATCTGTAACAGGTACCAGTGGTTCGCTCTCTCACACTGTAACAGTAACATTCGTCGTCCAAGACTTCACAATAACAGCCAGCCCGACAAGTGTTAATGTGAATGTGAACGCGGCGGGGACATCCACCATTACAATATCCGCTGTCAATGGTTTTGCCGGAGTTGTCAGTCTGGCAACTAACACGACTGCGTCGTGTACTGTTTCGCCCGCTAGCTTCACTGGTTCCGGAAGTGCCACATTGTCGTGTACGTTCACTTCGACTGGCACCAAACACGTGTTCGTCACAGGTGCTAGCGGTTCTCTATCCCACTCTGTAATGGTCACCTTCGTCGTACAAGACTTCGCCATCGCTGCCAGTCCGACCTCCGTTACTGTCAACGCTAACGCTCCGGGCACCTCGACGGTCACAGTAGCCGCTGTCAATGGTTTCACAGGCTTTGTCAGCTTAATGACCAACAGCACATCATGCACCGTTTCTCCAACGAGCGTCACGGGCTCCGGAAGCGCTACGCTGTCTTGTACGTTCTCTAGTGCGTTGACTATCCATGTTGGCGTGACTGGTACGAGTGGTAGTCTGTCTCACCCCGTAGCAGTCACTTACGTCGTCCGAGACTTCAGCATCTCAGCCAGCTCGCCCGCTACCGTGAATGAGGCTCTTCAACGACTTCCACGATCGCTGTCACGTACATGAATGGCTTTACCGGAACGGTAGCTCTGACTGATAGTGTTCCGTCAGGCTTGAATTGCGGTTCTATTTCTCCGAGTAGCGTGACGGCGTCAGGATCTGCTACAGTATCATGTAGCGCGACAGTAGCTGGCAGTTATGTTCTTACAATTACGGGCACGAGTGGTTCGCTGACACACTCGACCAGCGCGACGTTCGCTTTTGCGGGCTTCACCGTAACAGCCACTTCCCCTTCAGGCAATGTTGGCTCTTCAATAACCTCGACAATTACCGTGTTAGCCGTAAACGGCTTCTCCGGCACAGTCACTCTCACGGATACCCTCCCTAGCGGCCTAACTTGCGGAGCCATCAGCCCCAGTAGTCTTACAGGCTTCGGCAGCGCGACTCTTTCCTGTAGCTCTACCTCAACAACAAGCTATTCTGTCACGATCAAAGGGACGAGTGGCTCTCTCGCTCACTCAGCGACCACCGTGTTCGCCTTCACAGACTTCAGCATAGCATTATCCCCATCCTCAGTCACTATCTCAGCTGGGACTTCTAGCCAGATCTTAGTAACGCTGGCCAGTCTCAACGGGTTCTCTGGCACGATTAATCTTAGCCAGAGTGTAACTCCTGCGGCGACGGACGCGCCAACCGTGCCGTCCTCAGGCACCGCGTATCTAGCGTCTGGACAGAGTTTCTCATATTACCTTGTTGTCGCCACAGTGACAACGACGCCCCAGCAGACTTATTCGGTCACCGTCGTTGGGGTATCCGGGAGTCTTTCCCACAGTACGCCGGTTACCGCCTCGATTACCGCTCCGCCACCACCTCCCAGCTATGTGTTTCCAGGAACATTTACACAGTCAGGGGGAATCTCAGGCGCCCAAGTAACAGCTCTAACCGGTCTGCCAGTCTCGGTCACGATTACGCTTTCGTCTGCAACTAGTCAGACTGCGCATCTCTCGGTGGAGATAAGGTCCGACATCGTATTCTATCCAGACACGACCGCTGCCTGGTTAAACCAGACTGTAACAGTTGGCCCGGGAACTGTGGGCAGAGCAGGAAGCTTCACTCCGACAATTGTGACGAGTGGTTGCATAGGATGTGTTAGACAGTTTTTCATCCGGGTCTGGTGGGGTGGCCAACTCATCTATGATCCTACAGACGCGAACAGCAGAGAATCAGTGCAGACCACGGGCTCAGACTACAGCATCGCTTCAAACACGAGCATTGTTTGCGTTTCATCAGGGTCCTCAGACTCCAGTACGAGGATCACGGTTGCCAGCAGAAGTGGGTTTTCAGGGTCAGTGTCCTTGTCATCGGCGGTTTCTCCAGTATTGACTGGAGGCCCTACGGGATCGTTGAACCCGACAAGCATCTCCGTGGGGTCGGGTGGCTCTGGAACGTCGACTCTGACGATCTCAACCACCTCATCAACACCGAATGCTTACTATACGATTACAGTGACAGGGACGAGTGGCAGTCTAATTCGTTCTGTCTCCATAACGGTCTATGTGAGTTGCGGGGGAGGCGGTGGAGGAGGCAGCTTAGCCTATGGGACTCTGATAACCATGTATGATGGTAGCAGAGTCGCTGTTCAGAATTTGAAGGTTGGGGATACAATGCTCGGCTACGATCCGGCGACAGGGGAATACAGTGTCTCTGTTGTTAAGGCCATTAAGGTCGTTGAAGCAAACAATATGCTCGTGATAAACACGGAGACAGGAACGCCTTTGAGAGTGGACGCCAGTTCAACTGAGATACTCTGGACCAAGCTAGACAATGGAACCACGCTGTGGCTGCCAGTTACTCAGCTGACTCCAGGCGATTCTCTATTCACGCAGGACGGATGGGTCAAGGTGACCTCGATACAGTCCGCTCCGGCCGGACGACACGTTTTGTATGATATCACGGCTACAGTTCCCTACTTTGCCGATGGATATTTGGACCCTCCGCTTCCCTCCTAGTCACATGACTACCCGGCAGAGATTTCGGTGAGTGAGACTGTTGCCTCGCTCACCCGCGGCTCCGCTTGAATCTACGAGTTAAGCTAATCAGTAACGTCAGTGTTCTATGTTTCGAAATCTATCGGTAGGCTCTGAGCTTTGAGAGTTAGAGCAATGCTCGTATTGTTTCTGAGCCTAGCGGCCATCACTTGGATATCTTACCCTGTTGCGGCATCGTCATCTATAGTACCATTGCAGACTGACGATGGCAAAGACCCGATTAACCTGATCTGGACGGGTTACGCTCCATCCTGGTGGGTGGCCCAGAACCTTGCCGGCTGGGACAATACTGACTACTGCTCGACGCCTAAGACCATAGATGGAGCAATGCCGAACTCTGATCTGGAACACGTGGACCCAGACGGGTTCGCTTGCCTTGGCCCACGAGACCATGTTCGAATCTGGGACATGGGTTACAGCCCTGTCTTCGGAACCTGGAGCATCGGTGCTGTTCATCACGATGAGTTAGATTGTAATCCACTATGCCACCATGTAGTTGATAGTTGGGAAAATGCTGAGCGTGATGTACGCCAAGCATTCGCTAGTGTCTCCGCGACCCAGTCATTAGGAAACTACACCCTTGGGAATGCGGGCTACTACCAGGACGTTTACAACGACGGCAATGCGACACTGGTCGTCTTGAAACCCACCACAGACTACCTATTTTATCACTTTCGATGAAGAAGGGCTGGTAACCGGAACACTCTGGTCAGTAACACTTGACGGATCGACACTGTCGTCTACGACAAGCACTATTGGATTTGCAGAACCAAATGGGAGATATCCCTATTCTATCACTCCAGTCTCCGGATACGATCTCTCCTCACAGGAAGGGATTGTCTCTGTCAACGGTTCTGCTGTCACCGAACTTCTCAGTTTCGTGCCTAGCACTAGACCAGACTTCATGATAGGCTCGACGCCATCGACGCTGACAGCACATCTTCGCGAAACAAACATGTCGACGATAGATGTTACAGCAATGAATGGACTCTCGGGCAATGTGACATTAAGTGAATCGACCATCCCCCCCTCTTCGAGAATAAGTTGCAGTCTAGGTCCAGTCGAGGTCTTGGTTACATCATCTAGCTCATCGAAACTCTCATGCACAGCAGACGGCGTCGGGTCTTACAACGTGACAGTCACGGCAGGGTACAATACGGACTCAAGAAGCGTTACTCATACTACTACCGTTTCGATAACTTTTGCTCTCCCCGAGGCAGACTTTACTATCACAACCCTTTCACCCGCGCCAGTGGAAACAGGGAAGCATGCTGTGTCGACGATAACAATCACCCCCGTCAATGGATTCACGGGGCAGGTGAGGCTTACTGTTCAAGCGCCATCTAACGTTTCATGCGGAGCAACAAGTCCTGACATTATAGAGACCTCAGGGAACGCTACACTTTCTTGTAGTTCGATTTTGCCAGGCACGTATGAAGTGATTATTACGGCTACGAGCGGGTCAAGGATTCACACGCAAACCCTTTCCATCACAGTTAACGAGGAAGAAATCCCGGACGATAACACGTCTAGCTCGTTGATCCTCGGGCTTCCTCCAACCATAATTTACGGAATACTAGGCGGGGCTATTGTAGCGATCTTAGCAGCGGGCTCAGCCGTGGCAAACCGAACCTCAAAAAAACTACCCAATGGAAAATTCTCCGTAAAGGATTGCTTCGCAAGTAGGCTCGAACACCGATCTAGGTCTTAAGCGCTCGCTGGTCAGAGGAAGGATAGGCTTATTATTATAACGTATGTCATACGCGCGTTCATGAGCGGGACGTACCATGCGCCCGAGGTTCCTAGCGAACAGATAACCAGCGAATTCGTCAGGGACGAACTGTTAAGGTGCTTCGAGAGCGCCAACAGGGAGTTCCTCACGGTTCTCAGTCAGCCGGTCGCAGATGAGGCGTTGAAGGCCCAGGTCAAACAGTTCGTTGAAGGGATGTTCCGGAACTGTGGTGTGAGCTATGCGCACCCTACAAGAACGGGGATATTGACTGCAATCGCCCAGTGCAAGAGCAACGCTGAGAAGATGATGGGTCCGCAAGGAGCAGACATCATCCGGCATCACTATGCCGAGATGATGAAGCTCGTCAACCGGTTGCCTGCGGATGGAACCCGTGCGTCTCCAGACATGATCCGATTATAGGCTAATTAGGCACCACTCAAATCCACGATGCCTAAGGGCATCACGGATTTGGGAGAGAAGCCGGGCTTCATGGCAAACCCGATCCTCTTCATTATAGTAGCCGGGCTCTCCGTCCTCTTCGTAGCAGCCTTACTCTACCAGATCCTCGGCTCCCGCTAGCGGGCCACACTCCCGTGCCCCACAGCCCGAAAACAG
>Ga0137365_10005465_pt1 | contig 10191 bp, 12 predicted proteins | sample SagtaG_9_FD_104799 | JGI IMG/M metagenome (GOLD analysis project Ga0137365, IMG submission 104799) | Vadose zone soil microbial communities from Sagehorn Ranch, Mendocino, California, USA - Sage1_L_40_16 metaG | ecosystem: Environmental > Terrestrial > Soil > Vadose zone | place: USA... | reverse complement strand
GCTATGATGATTGCCGTATTAATTGGCATTCCTTTAGGTGTTGTGGCGGCGGTAAGGCAAAATACCTGGCTTGATACTTCCTCCATTTTTGCGAGCATCGTAGGCATATCAGCTCCATCCTTTTTTATGGGAATCATCATTGCTTATGTTTTTGGTTTTGTTTTCAGTTCGTCGACTGGACTTCACGTCACAGGCAATTGGTTTGATATTGATGACGTTACCGGTGAAAAGCACCTTGCCTTAAAAAATTTAATACTACCTGCTGTCACTTTAGGCATTCGGCCCCTTGCCATTATAACTCAGTTGACGCGTAGTGCTATGCTGGATGTGCTTGACCAGGACTATATCCGCACTGCTTATGCAAAGGGACTAAGTAAAAGAACAGTAGTTTGGAAACACGCATTGCGTAATGCATTAAACCCTGTTATCACAGCCATCACTGGGTGGTTTGCTGAGTTACTTGCAGGTGCATTTTTTGTGGAATATATTTTTGGATGGAAGGGCCTTGGTAACATCACAGTAGATGCCCTGGAGAAACTTGATTTTCCAGTTGTAATGGGTTCTGTACTTGTGTCCGCTGCCTTTTTTATACTTATTAATATTCTTGCCGATATTTTATACGGCATTATCGATCCCCGTGTCACAATACATTAATTATTAAAAAACTTTTTTGCAGATTGATTTTTAATCGGTTTAATTTTTGTAAATTGTATTTGCCACGATTCTTACCATAGGATAATTGTTCCACTGGAGACAGGAGATATTTATTTACTAACTGACCATTGTCATCGACAGAGTCATAAAAATCCAAACCATGGAACGCGTAACATCTATTCTAAATCGCAGAGAGCCCCACTTTCACACGGTGGCTCCCGAATCATCAGTTACAGATGCCCTACAGCAAATGAGTTGCGAAAATGTAGATTATCTAGTAGTAATAAATGATGATGAAAGGTTTCTGGGTATACTTAGTGATCACGATATTACAACCAAGGTCATCTTTGGGAGAAAACCGTTAAATAAAACCTCAGTTCGGGAAATTATGAATACAAGGTTACCCGTAGCCACTACCGAGGATACTGTTGAAAAATGTATGCGCACTATGCGTCAGCATAATGTAAGATTCTTACCGGTGTTTGAGGGCTTTAATTTCAGAGGAGTCGTTTCTTCCGATGACATAATTCATGAGGTGGTAGAAAATCGCCTGAATATTTTTGATGCCGAAGAAGATCAATCCTACACATTCGCGTAATCACTGCACTACTACTTTGCTAATCAGCTTTTGGCCAAGAGCTTCATTTACTCTTTGAATAATTTTTTCTTTCTGAAAAATAAGCTCCTGCCTCAAAGGGGCAACCTGTGTAGTAATGAACAATGTATCATTTATGATGTGAAGTTTGTCTGTGTAACGTGCTATAGTTTTTCCCATAATTTCTTCCCAAACATCTTCAATCTGCAGCGCCTGTATACCACTTTTAATACGACTTTGATCAAGAAATTTTTTTATGGCATCGCCGATTGAATATTCACCCATGGTCAATTAAAATTCAAAATTCAGAAATAAAACTGAAATTCAAATAAACCTGCGAAAGTTAAGTTTTTTTCTTTTTAATTTATTTCAACTGAGATCAATTAGTTGATACGGTTGTTCTAACGGAAGATATTGTTCTAATTTTTTCCTATTTGTGTCCGTGATAAACACCTGTCCGTCATTTTCAATACAAACTCTTTGCAGCAAATTTGTTATTCTTTCTTCATCCAGTTTTTCAAAAACATCATCCAACAGCAAAAGTGGTGCAAATCCTTTTGCTTTTCTTAATACTTCCATTTCTGCAAGCTTTAAGGCAAACAACAAACTTTTTCTTTGCCCCTGGGAAGCAATATTTTTAAATGGTTGCTCATTGAGATAAAATTCAAGATCATCCTTATGAACGCCGCCGGTTGTCCGCATCAGCATTATGTCTTTTGTTTGGTTGACGTTAAACAACTCAGCAAAAGAAGCCTGGAGCAATTCGCTGTTATAAAACAGGTTGATGTTTTCAAATTGTTTTGCGATCTCAACGTACAACTGTTTTACCAGCGGTAAGAATGAAACAAGGAATTCCTTTCTCTTCTCGAAAATTTTTTTTCCCGGTTTCATTAATTGTTCATCAAGTACGGCCAAAAGTGCAAGGTCTTTATTGCCTGTTTCGGTAAAAGATCGCAATAAGGAATTTCGTTGCTGCAAAACTTTATTGTACGCAATGAGGTGTTGTAAGTAAGCGGCATCCAGCTGTGAAAGTAGTGTGTCGATAAATCGTCTTCTTTCCTCACTGCCATTCGTTATAATCCGTATATCATCAGGTGCAATAATAACACATGGATAATGGCCAATATGTTGAGAAAATTTTTCATATAGCTGATCATTTATCGAAAATTCTTTTTTACCTGTTTCTCTGAAAATGCAAACTGCTTTTTCTTGCTTGTCCCAAATCCCGAAATCACCTTCCAGTCTGAAGCCATCGTGACCATGTAAAATATTATTCCCGTCAAGTCTTGTAAAATAACTTTTTGTAAAACAGAGATAGTGAATAGCATCCAGCAAATTTGTTTTTCCAACACCATTTCGGCCGGAAATTCCTACAATTCTTTCTGTGAATGGAAGAGATCTGTTCTGATAGTTCTTGAATTGAACGAGTGAAATGGTCTTGAGCCTAAGCATAGTTTGCAAGATAGGTCAAGAGCTGGAAGGAGAGATAGACAGGTAAAGCGCTGTAGTGATAAAAACTCTTTTTTCTCTTTTGCTTCTTACCCCAAAACCTTTATCTTTGCGACCCCGCAAGGGATACAGTCCTTCATCCTGATACCTATCGGGATAGCTGGAAACATTGCCTGAAGAGGTTCGACAAGGGTCCCGAATGATTGGGAACGCCTCAAGGGTGTAATTTAAAAAGCATGTAAATGCCTAAGGTAAAAACAAACTCCAGTGCCAAAAAACGCTTCAAAGTAACGGGCACCGGTAAGATCACCCATCAAAAGAGTTTCAAACGTCACATCCTGACAAAGAAGTCAAAAAAGCGTAAGCGTAACTTGCGAAAAGATGGCAGCGTGTCAAAAGCCAATTTAGATTTTGTGAAACGTCTATTAAGACTCAAGTAACAAAACAGGCAGAGGACACAAGATAATTTGAATCTTGACCATTGATTCGTGAAACATTCAGAAATTAAACTCTTCAATTTAAACTTCTTAAGATATGCCTCGCTCAAAAAATTCTGTTGCATCGAAAGCACGCAGGAAGAAAATATTAAAACAAGCCAAAGGTTTTTACGGCAAACGTAAAAATGTTTACACAGTTGCCAAAAATGTTGTAGAAAAAGGAATGACTTACATGTACGTAGGTCGTAAACTGAAAAAAAGAAATTACCGTCAATTGTGGATTGCCCGTATTAATGCGGCCGTTCGTGCTGAAGGGCTTACCTATTCCGACTTTATTCACAAGCTAAGCGAAAAAGGAATTGATCTTGATCGTAAAGTGCTGGCTGATCTTGCAATGAATAATCCTGAAACTTTTAAAAATCTTATAGCCGAGGTTAAGTAAGAGCTTGCTTTATTTGAGAGAACAACTGCACCGTCTCGCCTATGGGAGGCGGTTTTTCTTTTCTGCTTAGGCTCGAAGATCCGCCGGAGCCTGGGGGTCGAGCAGAAAAGCTCAATAGGCTCCGACGCTATCAGTATGCCGACGATGGCTGGCAAAAATTTTCTCCCGAAAAATATTCAAACTATTACATTTGTTGCCGTTAATGCATCGCTTCCACTTTAACCCATTACCCCATCAATGACAAATTCCTACTACGACCTTGTACAACAAACCTTCAATTTTCCCCAGGAAGGTTTTGATGTAAAAGATGGTTATCTGCAATTTAATGGCGTGGACGTAAAGGCGTTGATCGATAAATACGGTACACCATTGAAGATTAGTTACCTGCCTAAAATAGGGATGCAAATAAAAAAAGCCAAGCAAATGTTTGCAGTGGCTCTTAAAAAACATAAATATGAAGGGCAATATTTTTATTGCTATTGCACCAAGAGTTCGCATTTCAGTTTTGTGATAGAAGAAGCCTTGAAGCATGAAATTCACCTGGAAACTTCTTATGCTTACGACATTGAAATCATTAAAAAATTGTACGAGAAAAAGAAGATTACAAAGGATATTCAGATTATCTGCAATGGTTTTAAACAAAAAAATTATACAAGAAGGATTGCTAATCTTTTGAATTCAGGTTTCACTAATGTAATTCCGATACTGGATAATAAAGAAGAATTAAGAGAATATGCCAAAGCGGTGAGAGTGCCGTTTAAATTAGGCATTCGCGTAGCTGCGGAAGAGGAGCCGACATTTCCTTTTTACACGTCCCGCCTTGGGATTCGGGCAAAAGACATACTCGAGTTTTATGTAGACAGGATTGAAGGTTACGAAAGTAAGTTTCAGCTTAAGATGTTGCATATTTTTTTAAACAAAGGCATTAAAGATGATATTTATTATTGGAGTGAGTTAAATAAGATCATTAATCTCTATTGCCAGTTGAGAAAAATTTGCCCTGAGCTGGATTCAATCAACATCGGTGGCGGTTTCCCCATCAAGCATTCCCTGGGATTTGAATATGATTATCAGTTCATGATCAATGAAATTGTAGGTAACATAAAATCAGCCTGTAAAAAAGCGAAGGTGCCAATGCCTGATATTTATACAGAATTCGGCAGCTATACGGTGGGAGAAAGCATGGCGCATATTTATAGTGTAGTGGGCCAAAAGATGCAAAATGATCGCGAGATATGGTACATGATTGATTCTTCATTTATTACAACTTTGCCGGATACATGGGGCATTGGAGAAAGGTTTCTTCTTTTGCCAATCAATAAATGGGAAGCGGATTATCAGCGTGTGGTGCTAGGCGGGATGACGTGTGATAGCCACGACTATTATGATTCAGAAGAGCATATCAATGAGGTATTTCTTCCCAAGGTCAACAATGGCGAACCTTTATATGTAGGATTTTTTCATACCGGTGCATACCAGGATCAAATCAGTGGTTATGGTGGTATCAAGCATTGTTTGATCCCTTCACCTAAGCATGTTTTGATTGGGTACGACAAAAATGGAAAATTGGTTGATTGGTTGTACGCAAAAGAACAAACGGCTCAAAGCATGCTGAAGATCCTCGGCTATATGTAAAAAAATAAGCCCTTATGCTGAGAGGGTGGATTTGTGAAACCGGCCACTAAATCTTTTTCATCGCAAAGGGCTTGATAGCTCAATAACGATAACGTTTTCCATGCCTGTTATAGTATCTGTTCCAGTCGTTGTATTCTCTTTGGTTGTAATGAACCCTGCCTAAATACGATCTGTCGAGGTAATACCTGTTGTCATAACCTCTCCAGTACATATATCCTTCCGGGCTACGATAGTAATAACGGCCATCGGGATATCTGCTCGCGTATAGGCCAGGACCCGAATTAAGAATTAGTGAAAATGAAGCGGAAGAACGGCGCGGATAATATGAATACTCACGGCTTGAACCACAACTTGCAAGTATGCTTACAAATGTGATAAGAATTGCCGCTTGTATAATTCTGATCTTTTTCATGGTGATAGATTTTATATTTATTTGGACAATTAACTTGCCGGAAAATCTTAAACTGCTTTTAACATGACAAAAATTATAATACTATTATTTGCCCTTGTCTTATTCACTGATTCAGATGCTCAAACAGTTGAAGATTCTGTTAAAGCAGTGGTAAAACAATTATTTGAAGGGATGAAAAATTCAGATGCCTCAATGATCCGCAGTTCATTTGCCGACAGCGCAATTTTGCAAACAATTGCAAAAAATAAAGAAGGAAAATTGATAATACAAAATGACAGTGTGGATGAGTTTGCCAAAACAATCAGTACATTAAAAAAAGGAGCGGCTGATGAACAAATCATATTTGAATCTATAAAAATAGACGGGCCTTTGGCTTTAGTATGGGCACCCTACAAATTTTACTTCGATGGCAAGTTCAGTCATTGCGGCGTCGATTCATTTCAGTTAGTATTTATTAATGGTCAATGGAAAATTCAATATTTGATTGACACAAGAAGAAAGCAGCCTTGTCAATAAAATAATTTGATCTGTTAAAATAAAAAACCCTCCAAGGATAGAAATCCGGAGGGGTATAAACCAAAACCAACTGCTTATGAGAAAAACTCTTCGACAAAGAATTATTGTACTGAAATTTCTTTTGCTGAAGCTTTGACTTCCACTTTCTTCGGAAGGTTTAATGTTAAAACACCATTAACATATTTTGCTTCAATTTTTTCTCCATCAATTTTTTCATCCAGGGTAAAGACGCGTTTAAATGAACGATAGATGTATTCACTGCGAATTTCTTTTTCTTCCCGTGGGCTGTTAGGATCATCTTTTACTTCACTTTTATTCTCCCCCGAAAGGGTCAGAATATTTTTCTCCAGGTTTAATGTGAAATCATTTTTTTCAAAACCCGGAGCCACCACCTCAAGCAGATAAGCATCTTTAGTTTCCTTGATGTTTACAGGAACAGAATTTTTGAGCCTTGTTCCGAAATCATCTCTAAACATCGTTGGAATTTCGTTAAAGAAATCTTCCAAAAGGCTAAAGCCATTGGTTGGCTTGTTATTAAATTTTACAACTGTCATAGCTGTTTTGTTTTATCAGTTAATAATTTTTTTATGGTTTAACATAGTTTTCAAAGCCTGTACCAGACCGGATTTGGCCATATTTCCCTGTCGTTTAGTGTTGAATCATTCATTTCTTCCGTCATAATTTCAGAAACACTGAACTAATACTGCCAATCTGTTAAGACAAAACACCCTTCAACTTTTTTGCTAGTTTTGCGTTATATATTGTTCATCCAATAATTAATATCAACAATCAAACATGTATCCAGCAGAAATCGTACTACCTATGAAGGAGGAACTTACTGAGAGTGGCTTTATCGAGCTGCTAACTCCTGATGAAGTAGATATTCAATTAAACAAGGAAGGGACTACTTTAGTAATGATCAATTCAGTGTGTGGTTGTTCCGCAGGCAGTGCTCGTCCGGGGCTCTTGATGGCAGTAGCTAACACAGACAAAAAACCAGACTACCTTACTACAAGTTTTGCAGGTTTTGATAATGACGCGGTGAGAAAAATTCGTGAACACTTACTGCCTTACCCACCATCATCACCTTCAATTGCATTATTCAAAAATGGCCAGCTTGTTCACTTTATCGAGCGACACCAGATTGAAGGTAGACCCGCCCAGATGATTGCCCATAATCTTATAAATGCCTTTGAGCAATATTGTAACTAAAACATTTAGAAATGGTGTCAGGCCTCGCACGACGAGGCCTTTTATTTTTAAAATGAAATCATAGATTATTTTCATAACATTGCCACTCATAAATCCCGATAGCTATCGGACCACAATTAAATCTAAAATCTCCGGATGTATCCCAATCTTTATTACGCATTCAAAGATTTATTTAACATAGACTGGAAACCTCTTCGTTTTATTAATTCTTTTGGTTTTTTTGTTGCGCTATCTTTTATTCTTGCTGCTATTACATTGGCCGCCGAACTTAAGAGAAAGGGAAAAGAGGGGCTACTGCATCCTACTGAAATAAGTGTGGTTGTAGGAAAACCTGCTACGATAACGGAACTGCTATTGAATTTTTTACTTGGATTTCTGTTAGGTTACAAAATTTTGGCCCTGTTTATAATGGACAGCTCCGTTACAGACGATCCCCAGGCGTTTATTTTTTCAGGATTAGGTAGTTGGCCTGCGGGTATAATTTTAGGGTTATTATTTGCCGGTATCAAGTGGCGTGAGAAAAACAAACAAAAACTTCCTAAACCAGAGCTGCGAAAAATTCGTTTTTGGCCTCATGACCGTGTCGGTGAAATCACAATTATTGCATTGATCTTTGGTTTACTTGGGGCTAAGCTGTTTGATATATTTGAGAACTGGAGTGATTTTTTAAAAAACCCTTCCTCATATATTTTTTCTCCCGCCGGTTTAACATTTTATGGAGGATTGATATGTGCCGCCCTGGCAATTTGGTTCTACGCAAAAAAACATAAAATTGGTTTCTGGCACTTGAATGATGCTGCAGCGCCAGGCTTGATGCTGGCCTATGCGGTGGGAAGAATTGGTTGCCAGGTGTCGGGTGATGGCGATTGGGGAATTTATAATAGCGCGTATTCAGTAGCCAGCGTCAGTAAAGTCATTCCCGGAAATATAGATCGTTTCAACGAATCGCTTCATGCACATAGCCAATTTTTCATATCTCAATTTGAAAGCCTTGATGCGGTTCCTCACATCACGTATCCAAAGCCTTCGTTTTTAAACTTTTTGCCTGACTGGGTTTTCGCTTATAATTTCCCTCATAACGTAAATGATACAGGTATCCCCTTAGAAGGGTGTGTAGGAAAATATTGTAACCAACTTCCCGTACCAGTCTTTCCAACTTCTTTTTACGAAACGGTTGTTTGTTTAATATTATTCCTCGTTCTCTGGTTATTGCGCAAGAAACTGAAGATACCAGGAACTTTATTTGCTATCTACTTAATGTTAAATGGAATAGAAAGGTTTTTTATAGAAAAGATTCGCGTGAATACCAGAATGCACTTTCTTGGCTTGCACCCCACTCAGGCCGAAGTTATATCAGCGCTTCTTTTTGTCAGTGGGTTGGTCATTTTTATTATGCTAAGACGCAATCCGCCACCAGTAAAAGAATAGTTTTCAACAAACATTTATACGGGCTTTATTTTTCTGTTTGCCTTTGAATTCTGAAAAGCCCGTCTGTAAAGCATTTCATCAGGTCTATCCGAAACATAAAATGTTTGCATAGAATTTGTTCTAATAAATTATCCCCAACCATTATGAGATTCGGACTTTGCAGCGTATTTTTGCAGATAGTCACGGACGGTAAATACTTATTGATTAACTATCCATTTGCAACTTTCTGCAAACAAAGACTGTCATTTATTCGTTGTTCTTTAAACACTTAGATTCATTTTTATGAGGCAGCTTAAAATTGCCACCCAGATCACAAACAGGGATTCTCAGGCCGTAGAAAAGTACTTGCAGGAAATTTCAAAGATTTCAATGATCACCCCTGAAGAAGAAACCACCTTAGCCCAGCGTATTAAAATGGGCGATCAGCGGGCTTTAGACAAACTTGTGCAAGCGAACTTACGTTTTGTGGTATCTGTTGCTAAGCAGTACCAGCACCAGGGTCTTTCGCTTAGCGATTTAATCAATGAGGGCAACCTCGGTTTGATAAAAGCAGCCCAGCGTTTCGATGAAACAAAGGGATTTAAATTCATTTCATACGCTGTATGGTGGATTCGCCAGTCCATTCTGCAGGCGTTGGCGGAGCAGGGTAGACTAGTCCGCCTGCCTCAAAACAAGATTGGCACCTACAACAAGGCTAACAAAGCATATATGGCTTTCGAACAGGAACATGAGCGTGAGCCATCGACAGAAGAGCTAGCTGAGTTACTGGAAATGAGTGAAACTGAGATCAACAATATCTTCCAGAGCAACACACGTCACACTTCATTAGATGCTCCGGTTCACGAGGCAGAAGATGTAGCAATGGGTGATTTGCTGGAAGGCGGCGATGATACCGACGATGATGTGATGAAGGATTCATTGAGAAATGAAATTCGCCGCGTATTAAAGTCACTTTCTCCAAGAGAGGCTGAAATTGTAAATGCATACTTCGGCCTTGATGGTGAAAATGGTGTAACCATTGAACAGATCGGCCAGAAATATGATCTAACAAAGGAACGTATTCGGCAGATCAAAGAAAGAGCCATAAAGCGTTTACAAAAAGCCCGTTACAGTAATGCCTTAAAAGCTTACTTAGGTTAATGACTTAATCCCGATCTATCGGGAAATAAGAATAGCAAATTGGTGGGTTTATAAAAAAGCAGCTCTGATCATATGATCGGGGCTGTTTTGTTTTTGGCAAGAATTTGTCTCTTCCAAACTGCACTGCTATCACCGTTTGTGGCAATGCCGACGCTTAGTGGTCGGGATCCATATCAGAGACGATACAGGTCTCGGTTCAGACCAATGCATTGGGGACATTTATAGTCGGGACTCTTACATTTTATAATTCTACTGAGCGCCTTAGCCAACT
>Ga0137365_10005460_pt1 | contig 10195 bp, 9 predicted proteins | sample SagtaG_9_FD_104799 | JGI IMG/M metagenome (GOLD analysis project Ga0137365, IMG submission 104799) | Vadose zone soil microbial communities from Sagehorn Ranch, Mendocino, California, USA - Sage1_L_40_16 metaG | ecosystem: Environmental > Terrestrial > Soil > Vadose zone | place: USA: California... | reverse complement strand
GCCCACGCTCACACCGGCCCAGATGGCCGGCCAGCGGGTCATCTACAGCTACACGGGGCTCGAGCCGCCGGCCGCGCTGCTGAACTGGATCCGGCACGGCCAGGTCGGCGGGGTCATCTTCTTCGGCGGCAACATCTCCAACCGGACCCAGATCGCCAGCGTGATCAAGGAACTCGACCAGGCCAACGCCAGCCCGCTGAACCCCATGCGCGCGGTTCCGCTGCTGCTGATGACCGACCAGGAGGGCGGCCTGGTCCGGCGCCTGCCCGGGCAGCCGCTGCTCTCGGAGAAGCAGATCGGCGCGTCAGCCGATCCCGCGGCGGCCGCGAAGGCCGCGGGCACCGGCGCCGGGAAGAACCTGGCCGGCGTCGGCATGAACGTGAACCTGGCGCCGGTGCTTGACGTCTACCGCAAGGCGGGCGACTTTGATGATCAGTTCGGCCGCTCGTACAGCACCGACCCCCGCGTGGTGTCGTCGCTCGGCGCCGACTTCATCACCGCCCAGCAGGCGGCCGGTGTCGCGGCGACCGCCAAGCACTTCCCGGGCCTCGGCACGGCGACCAAGTCGCAGAACACCGACGCGGCGCCGGTGACCCTGAACGTGACCCTGCACGCCTTGCGTACCATCGACGAGTTCCCCTACCAGGCGGCGGTCGCCGCCGGGGTCAAGCTGGTGATGGTGTCCTGGGCCAAGTACTCGGCGCTGGCCCCGAAGACGCCGGCCGGGCTGTCGTCCGCCATCGTCAACGGCGAGCTGCGCCAGCGGCTCGGCTTCAAGGGCGTCACGATCACCGACGCGCTGGAGGCCGGCGCGCTGCGCTCGTTCGGCACGACCAGGCGCCGCGCCACGCTCGCGGTCAAGGCGGGGATGGACCTGATCCTCTGCTCGGTCCAGCGGCCCAGCCAGGGCCAGCAGGCGAGGATCGCCCTGGCAAACGGGCTCACCGCCGGGACACTGAGCCCGAGCGTGTTCAACGCCGCGCTGACGCGGGTCGTCGCCCTGCGCTCAAGCCTCGGCAGCTAATGGCGCGCCGCGGCCAGCTTACTGTCCTGCCGTGACCCATTACCGGCTAGACGATGCAATCGACCTGTACCCTCATTGAGGCGTGATCCGACACATCATTGCTGGCCCTCAGCCAGAACGGCTTGGCCTGGGATGCGACAAGCCGGCTAACAGAACCGCTGGCCCGGCCAACGACCTCGCCGTCAATATCATAAAACGTCACGCCCAGAATGGCGCTGAGCTCGGTCGCGCAATTATTTACTGCTTCACCGTAGATCTTGTACCTGCCACGGCTGCCGGCGGTGACCTCGAAGTTGGTGAGGGTGATCTGCTCGGCGGGGAGATCGGTCACAGATGCTCCTTGGCCATCGATAAGCCCGGCACCATCAACCCTATGCCACCTGGCCCCGCGTCGACAGGCCGTTGACCGCCAGGAAGCGCTCGATCATGGCATTCACCTGGTCGGGCACCTCGAGCTGGTTGAAGTGACCGGCCCCGACGGTCTGGCCGATGGTGATCGCCGGGCACAGGCGGCGCAGGTCAGCGGACCTGTTGGACGGGACGGCCGAGCCGATGGAAGCCACCGGCACGGTCACCTTGGCCAGCGCGCCGGCACCGTCGAATCCGCCCATGACCCGCATGATCTCGGCGGCGATTCCCGGCGGGGTGCTGGGCATCTGCCCGATGATCGCGGCCCGCCGGACCGCGTCGGTGGGCAGGAACATCCCCTCCACGAACTTCATGCGCCATGCCCCATCGTCGTCCGCGGCGACGGCACCAACGGACTCGCGGAAGAACGTCTTGGCGCGCTCGTTCGTGATCGGTGCCGGGTCGACCATCACCAGCGCGCGGATGGCGCCCGCCCGGGCGGCACAGGCCAGCCCGATCAGGGCGCCCAGGCTGTGGCCGACCAGCACGGGCGGGCCGAGCCCGGCCCCGTCGGCGACGGCGAGCACGTCGCCGGCCGGGACGTCGATGTCGTAAATCCCGGGCCCGGGCGCGGGATGGCTGCTGTCGCCGTGGCCGCGCAGGTCCATCGCCACGACGGCGTGCCCGGCGGCGAAATGCCGGAACTGGGGGGCGAAGTACGAGCGGTCGCACGCCCACCCGTGAACGAAGATCATCGGGGGGTCACCGGCGCCCGCGGTCTCGTAGGCCAGCCGCAGGCCAGCCACGGAAAGGGACTCTGCCATCGTCACCACCCGCTCTCTGCCGGGTCCCTGCCGTCCCGGGGCGGCCCGTGCCCGGTCCCGCCCGCCTCCGGGGCACCCGCGCTCCCGGTCCCGCCCGCGGTCAGCGGGTGGCAGTGGCACGCTACTCCCGCCGGGCGCTGCACCGTTCGCCGGAACCCGTGGGCCGGGTGGCATCACCCCGGCCCCACGCCCGGTCAGTCCGAGAAAACCCGGCGGTGAGCCGAACCGCGTGGTCGCCTGTTGCTACTTACTCTCCAAGGGAAGCCTCCGGGGAGGTCACAGATGAACGATCCGCAGCGGGACGCCGGCGCAGCGACCTTCACCGCCAGTCACGACGGTGCCCGCGACGACGTTCAGTTGCTGCGCAGGATCGGTCAGGGCGACGAGGACGCGATGGCCGCGTTCTACCGCGAGCACGGCCGGTCGTGCTCGCGCAGGTTCTGCTGGTGGCCGGTGAGCGCGTGCTCGCCGAGGAGATCTTGCAGGACACGATGCTCGCCGTCTGGCGCGGCGCCGGCTCCTTCCGGGGCGAGTCGTCGGTGCGGTCGCCAAGGTCACCGGCCATCTGGCCTGGCGGGCGAGCCCGGCGACCGGAACGTGGAACTGCGGATCCGCCCGCCCTTCCCGCTGTGCCGCCTCACCGGCGAGTAGCCGCCGGGGTTGCCCCGGGTGACACCGATCACCCGTAGAGTGGCCGGGTGGTTTCCCCCGGCACCGGCTCCTTGCTGACCGACGCGTCGGAGGTGCTGCGCCGCGTCTTCGGCTACGACTCGTTCCGGGACCAGCAGCAGGAGATCATCGAGCACGTGGCCGCCGGCGGCGACGCGCTGGTGCTGATGCCGACCGGCGGCGGCAAGTCGCTGTGCTACCAGATCCCCGCGCTCCTGCGCCCGGGCGCCGGGGTCGTCGTCTCACCGCTCATCGCGCTCATGCAGGACCAGGTCGACGCCATGGTCGAGCTGGGGCTGCGCGCGGGTTTCCTCAACTCGACGCAGGGCCCCAGCGAGCGCCGGCAGGTCGAGGAGGCGTTCGTCGCGGGCGAGCTCGACCTGCTCTACCTGGCCCCGGAGCGACTGCGGACCGACTCGGCGATGCGCCTGCTCGACCGCGGCCCCATCGCCCTGTTCGCCATCGACGAGGCGCACTGCGTGTCCCAGTGGGGGCACGACTTCCGGCCCGACTACCTCGAACTGTCCGCCTTGCACGAGCGGTGGCCCACCGTGCCGCGGATCGCGCTGACCGCGACCGCCACCCAGGCCACCAGGGACGAGATCGTGGACCGGCTGAACCTGGGCGGGGCGCGCCAGTTCGTGTCCAGCTTCGACCGGCCGAACATCTGCTACCGGATCGTCCCCAAGGCCGAGCCCAGGCGGCAGCTGCTGGAGCTGCTGCGGGCCGAGCACCCCGGGCACGCGGGCATCGTGTACTGCCTGTCCCGCGCCTCGGTCGAGCAGACGGCCGAGTTCCTGACCGACAACGGGATCGGGGCGCTGCCGTATCACGCCGGCCTCGACGCGCGGACCCGCACCGCGAACCAGGCGCGGTTCCTGCGCGAGGACGGCCTGGCCATGGTGGCCACGATCGCGTTCGGCATGGGCGTCGACAAGCCCGACGTGCGCTACGTGGCCCACCTCGACCTGCCCAAGTCCGTCGAGGGCTACTACCAGGAGACCGGCCGGGCCGGCCGCGACGGCGACCCGTCCACCGCCTGGCTCGCGTACGGCCTGTCCGACGTCGTGCAGCAGCGCAAGCTGATCGACACCAAGGGCGGCGAGGCACACCGCCGCCGGCTGAGCCGCCATCTGGACGCCATGCTGGCCCTGTGCGAGACCGTCCAGTGCCGGCGCGCGCAGCTCCTGGGCTACTTCGGCGAGCGCGCCACCGCGTGCGGCAACTGCGACACATGCCAGTCACCGCCGCAGTCGTGGGACGGCACGGTGGCGGCGCAGAAGATCCTGTCGGCCGTGTACCGGCTCCAGCGCGAGCGGCACCAGCGGTTCGGCGCGGGCCATGTCATCGACATCCTGCTCGGCCGGGAGACCGCGAAGATCACCCAGCATGACCACGCCTCCCTGACCGTGTTCGGCGTGGGGACCGAGCTGCGCGAGCCGGAGTGGCGTGGCGTCGTGCGCCAGCTGCTGGCCCAGGGCCTGCTGGCGGTGGAGAGCGACTACGGCACGCTCGCCCTGACCGACGCGAGCGCGGCCGTGCTCCGCAGCGAGCACCAGGTCCTGCTCCGGCGCGAGCCGGAGCGCCAGCCCCGCGCCGCCCGGGCCCGCCGGACCGCCACGGCCGCCGCCGCGGCCGAGCTGCCCGCCGAGGCCGCCGGGCGCTTCGAGCGGCTCCGCGCCTGGCGCGCCGCGACGGCGAAGGAACAGGGTGTGCCGGCCTACGTGATCTTCCACGACGCGACGCTGCGCGAGGTCGCGGCGCGCTGCCCGGCGACCCTCGCCGAGCTGGGCACGGTGAGCGGCGTGGGGGAGAGCAAGCTGGCCAAGTACGGCCAGCAGGTGCTGGACACGCTGCACGCCCTCAGCCCCGAGTCGGCGGCGCCAGTCCCACCCGAATGACCGCGTACCAGCCGGGTATGTCCGTCTCGCGGCCGGCCGTTTAGCCCAGTCGGTAGGCTGTCCCGCGGAGCGGAAGGGCCATGCCGGACGGCCCGTGACGGAAGAGACGTCAGTGACCAGTGACTGGGTCCAGGCCGGTGCCCGCTGACCGGGAAGGCCCGCCGCCGGACATCGATATCAGCGTCGCGCACGTGGCCCGCGTCTATGACTACTGGCTGGGCGGCAAGACCAACTTCACCCCGGACCAGGTCGCCGCGCGGGCGGCGATGAGGGCGGCCCCGCATGTGGCGGAAGGGGTGCGGGGGAACCGGGCGTTCCTGGCCCGGGCCGTGCGGTATCTGGTCGGCCAGGCCGGCGTGCGGCAGTTCCTCGACATCGGCACCGGGATCCCCGCCGCCGACAACACCCACGAGGTGGCGCAGGCGATGGCGCGCGAATGCCGGGTCGTATACGTGGACAACGACCCCATCGTCCTGTCCCATGCCCGCGCCCTGCTCACCAGCGGGACCAAAGGCACCACCGCCTACCTCGACGAGGATCTGCGGAACGTCGCCGAGCTCATCCGGGCCGCGGCCGGGACCCTGGACTTCACCGAGCCGGTGGCGGTGATGCTGATCGGGATCCTGCAATGCATCCCCGACGAGGACGACCCGGCCGGCATCATCAAGCAGCTGATGGACGCGGTGCCGTCCGGCAGCTATCTGGCCATCTCCCACCCGGCCAGCGATATCGACGTCGTCGGCATCCGGAACCTGGCCTACCAGCTGCACGAGCTGATGCCGATGGAGCTGAGGTTCCGCTCCCGGGCGGAGGTCGCCGCGTTCTTCGACGGGCTGGAGCTGGTGGAACCCGGCGTGGTCCGGATACCGGAATGGCGGCCCGACTCGGACGCGGATCTCGCCAACCCGGCGACCGTCTGGGGCGGGGTAGCCCGCAAGAACTGACGCGTCACCGCCTGTTACGGCGATAGATAGCCTGTCCGTACGAGCAGGGCCGTGCCCCGCGGCCCCATACCGGAAGAGATGTCAGTGAGCAGCGGTTGGCTTTCGGCTCCGGTCCCCGACGAGGGGGGCCGGCTGTCGGAGATCGATACCAGCGTCGCCCACATCGCCCGTGTCTACGATTACTGGCTCGGCGGGAAGGACAACTTCGCCCCCGACCGGGCAGTCGCCCAGGCCGCCATGCGGGAAGACCCGAACGTGGTGGAGGGCGTGCGCGGGAACCGCGCGTTCCTGGCCCGGGCCGTGCGGTACCTGGCCGGCCAGGCCGGCGTCCGCCAGTTCCTCGACATCGGCACCGGCATTCCCGCCGCCGACAACACCCACGAGGTGGCGCAGGACATAGCGCGCGAATGCCGGGTCGTCTACGTGGACAACGACCCGATCGTTCTCGCCCACGCCCGCGCCCTGCTCACCAGCGAGCCCGGGGGCGCCACCGCCTACCTCGACGAGGACCTGCGGGACGTCGCCGAGATCATCCGGGCCGCGGCCGTCACGCTCGACCTCACCCAGCCGGTGGCGGTGATGCTGATCGGGATCCTGCACTGCATCCCCGACGAGGACGACCCGGCCGGCATCGTTGAGCGGCTGATGAGCGCGGTGCCGCCCGGCAGCTACCTGGCCATCTCGCACCCCGCCAACGACATCAACAGCCCGGGCGTGCGCAGGCTCGCGTCCCGGCTGAACGAACTGATGCCGATGAAGCTGAGGTTCCGCTCCCGTGCGGAGGTCGCCGCGTTCTTCGACGGGCTGGAACTGCTGGAGCCCGGCCTGGTGCGCGGGCCGGAATGGCGGCCGGACTCGGACGCGGACCTCGACAACCCGGCCGCCGTCTGGGCCGGCGTGGCCCGCAAGAACTGACTTCGCCAGCAGTCACGACCACCCGCTGCGTCAGGATCCTTTGGTGGCGGCTTGGTATTGCCCAGCGGCGCCGAGCGGGGATGCCTCCCGCGGGAATGGCGGCCCCCGCCGCGGGCCGGTGTCATGTCAATGTGCTGCGAGCATGTGATCCTTCGCGAGCGCCCAGAGAATTGCCTTGAGATGAATGTTGAGCCGCCGCCGCGCCCGTCACGCTGGTGACGGGCGCGACGGCGGCCGGGCCCGGTCAGGTGAAGCCGACGTTCAATACGAAGTGCCCGAGCCTCAGGTTGAGTACTCCGCCGCCGGCCCAGTGCACGATGAACGCCAGCAAGATGATGGCCAGGATAATGACGACCATCCAGAAGAAGAACACGATGATGCCGGGGATGGCATACCCCGCTACAGTTCTCGCTCTAGCCACCGCCACCAGCTACCCACCGACGCCCGACTTATTCGGCCGGTGTTTACGGGGGGCAGCCCGTTCCGCCCACAACAGGCCAGGCCGGCGCGGTCAGGGCAGGCGCAGGATGCGGGCAGCGTTCTCGTGGAGCACCTTGGCGAGCACCTCGTCCGGCAGGCCCAGGCCCGCCAGTTCGTCCAGGCACCGCTGCGGGGCCAGGAAGGGGAAATCGCTGCCCCACACGAACTGGCCGGCCAGCCGCCCGCGGAGCTCGCCGATCAGCTCGGGCGGGATACGGCGCGGCGCCCAGCCCGAGATGTCGATGTACACGTTGGTCTTGTGCAGGGCCATGGCGACCAGTTCCATATGCCATGGCCAGCCGAAATGCGCGGCCACCACGGTCAGCCCGGGGTGGGCCGCGGCGACCGCGTCCAGCCTGATCGGGCGGGCGTAGTCGAGCCGGATGCCCTGCCCGCCGGGCTGGCGGGCCCCGATCCCGCTGGTCCCGGTGTGGAACAGGGCCAGCAGGCCATGCTGCTCGCAGGCGGCGAACACCGGCCAGTAGGACTCATCGTCGGGGGCGAACGCCTGCAGCGACGGGTGGAACTTGACCCCGCGCAGCCCGAGTTCGGCGATCCTGGCCACCTCGGCGACGGCGGCCTCACCTTTGTGCGGGTCGACGCTCCCGAGCCCGGTGAACACATCGGAATGCTCGCGGCAGGCGGCCGCCACGGTCTCGTTCGGCACCCGCGGGCGGCCGGTCGCGGTTTCGGCGTCCCAGGCCAGCAGCACCGCCATCGTCTCCAGTTCGCGGTACATCTCCGCCAGTTCCGGCAGCGACTGGCGCTGCACCGGTGAGCGGAAATAGGCCTCCGCCGCCTCGACGTAGCCCGCCATGCTCCCGTCCAGCCAGTCGGGGGTCGGCAGATGGACGTGGAAATCGATGGCTCGCATGCTCACCGGCAGGCCGCCTTCCCCCGCTCCTGTGTGATCGTTGTCAGCCCCGGCCCGTACCGTTGGAACCGACACCGGACGGAGGGCGGGCACCAAATGAACAGTAGTACCCAGACCACCGCGACCGGCGAGCGTGCCGACCTGCTGGCCGCCCTGGCCCAGGCCCGGTACTTCTTGCGTTTCACGGTCCGCGACCTGACCGACGACCAGGCCCGGCAGCGCACCACGGCGAGCGAGCTGAGCCTGGGCGGCCTGATCAAGCATGTAACCCTCACCGAACGGCAGTGGATCAACTTCATCCTGGAAGGCCCGTCGGCGATGGGGGCGAACGCGGACGAGTGGGCCGGCGGATTCCAGATGCCTGAGGGGGAGACGCTGGCCGGGCTGCTGGACCAGTACGAGCAGGTGGCGCGGCGGACCGACGAGCTGGTGACGACGCTGCCGGACCTGGACGCCGCCCAGGCGCTACCCGAGGCGCCCTGGTTCCCGCCGGGAGCGCGCTGGTCGGCGCGGCAGGCGCTGCTGCACGTGGTCGCGGAAACGGCCCAGCACTCCGGCCACGCCGACATCATCCGCGAGTCCCTGGACGGCGCCAAGACCATGGGCTGACCCGGGCCAGGGCGCCACGCTGGCGCGGGATCGCCGGTAGGTTGACATCACTGCCCGCCAGCGTGGAAAAGAGGCCCGATGGTGCCAGGACCTGGTGATGCCGCGCGCCAGCCAGCGCTGTGGAACGGGTTTGCCAACATGTCCGGCCTGGCCGGGCGCGCTGTGACGATCGCCCGGGGCGAAGGCGCCTGGGTCTTCGACACGGACGGGCGGGCCTACCTGGACGCCCTGGCCAGCCTCTGGTACTGCAACGTCGGGCACGGCCGCGGGGAGCTCGCCGATGCCGCGGCGGAGCAGATGCGCCGGCTCGCCGCCTACCAGGTGTTCGAGCCCTTCACCAACCCGCCCGCCGAGGAGCTCGCCCGCCGGGTCGCGGACCTGGCCCCGCTGCCGGGCGCCAAGGTCTTCTTCACCCCGGGCGGCGGATCGGACGCGGTGGACACCGCGGCCAAGCTCGCGCGTGCCTACTGGCGCGCGGTGGGCCAGCCCGGCAAGCAGATCGGCATCGCCCGGTCGCACGCCTACCACGGGATGAACGCCTACGGCACCTCGCTCGGCGGCATCCCCGCCAACACGGACGCGTTCCTGCCGCTGGTTTCTCTCATCGAGCACGTGGCGTGGGACGATCCGGAGGCGCTGGACAAGACCATCGAGCAGCTGGGCGCCGACCGGGTCGCCGCCTTCTTCTGCGAGCCGGTGATCGGGGCCGGCGGGGTGTATCCGCCGCCCGACGGCTACCTGGCGAGCGTGCGCGAGATCTGCCGCCGGCACGACGTCCTCTTCATCGCCGACGAGGTGATCACCGGCTTCGGCCGGACCGGCGTGTGGTTCGCCAGCGAGCGGTTCACCCTGGATCCCGACCTGATGACCACGGCCAAGGGGCTCAGCTCGGGCTACGCACCGATCGGCGCCGTGATCGTGGGGCAGCGGGTCGCCGAGCCGTTCTGGCGGCCCGGGTCGGGGGAGGTGTTCCGGCACGGCTACACCTACTCCGGCCACCCCACCTCCTGCGCGGTCGCCCTGGCCAACCTCGACCTGATCGAGCGGGAAGGGCTGGTCCGGCGGGTGGCCGAGCTGGGGCCGGTGCTGGCCCGCGCCATGGCCCCGCTGGCGGAGCACCCGCTCGTGGCCGACGTGCGCGCCGGGACCGGGCTGCTCGCCGCGGTCGAGATCGCCGAGGACGCCCGCGCCGCGGACCCCGGGCTCGCGCCCCGGCTGGTCACCGCCATCCGGGAGCGCGGTGTGATCACCCGCCTGCTCCGGGGAACTGCCCTGCAGATCTCGCCGCCGTTCGTGATCACCGAAGCGGAGATCGGCCAGATCGCCGAGGCGTTCGCCGGCGCGCTCGACGCCGCTACCTGACCGGCCGCTACCTGACCGGCCGCTACCTGACCGGCGGCTAGCTGACCGGCGCTACCTGACCGGCTGCGTCCCTGGGCGATCACGCCGGCGCGATGCCGGGGTGGCCCAGCTCGCCGCCAGCACGCCGCCGCAGACCAGGACGGCGCCCGCCAGCTGGGCCGGGCTCGGCCGCTCGGCCAGCACGGCTGCGGCGAGGCCCAGGGCGGCCACCGGCTGGAGCAGCAACAGCAGGGAGGACACCGCCG
>Ga0137365_10005456_pt1 | contig 10202 bp, 8 predicted proteins | sample SagtaG_9_FD_104799 | JGI IMG/M metagenome (GOLD analysis project Ga0137365, IMG submission 104799) | Vadose zone soil microbial communities from Sagehorn Ranch, Mendocino, California, USA - Sage1_L_40_16 metaG | ecosystem: Environmental > Terrestrial > Soil > Vadose zone | place: USA: California... | reverse complement strand
GCGCTCTGGATTGGCTGCCTGCGGAGAGTCCCGCTCGCCGCGGGGCGCACCGGCGCGGGCGGCGGCGCAGACACCCAGCAGCGGCACCACCCACCTCGGCACGGCCGAGTCGGCTACCTCAACAAACGGGCATCGATCGGTGGCCGCCGGGTCGCCTTCATCGCCCCGACCCTGACCGTGCCGACCTCGTCCGCACCGCGTTCGAGCTGTACGCCACCGGCGCCTACAGCATCGCCCAGCTCGCCGACGAACTCGCCCAGCGGGGTCTGCGCGGGCGTGGGCGGCGTGACTACCCGGAGAAACCCCTGACCGTCAGCGCCGTAGCCGACCTGCTCGCCAACCCCGTCTACCTCGGCATGGTCGAATGGGACGGCGTCACCTACCCCGGCCAGCACGAGCCGCTGGTCAGCGGCGACACCTTCCACCGCGTCCAGCAGCTGCTCGCGGCCAGGGCCGTGCGCGGCACCCGCGAGCGCCGCCACACCCATGAGCTCAAAGGCGTGCTGTGGTGCGGGGTGTGCGGACGGCGGCTGTCGTTGACCCTCGCCAAGCAGCGCTATCTCTACTACTACTACTACTACTACTACTACTGCCTCGGCCAGAAAAACCAGGCCCGCACCGGCTGCCGCGAGGCCTACGTCCCAGCCGACCTGCTGGAGACTGCCGTCGAGCAACTCTACCAACGGGTCCAGCTTCCGGCGGGCTGGCTGGACAAGCTGCGGACCGCGCTCGACGCCGAGATCACCAGCCGCCAAGGCCGCAACGCCCGCGAGCGGCAACTGCTGACCCGCCGCATGGCCACGCTCGGGCCGAGCGGCGCAAACTGCTAGAGGCGTTCTACGCCGATGCGATCGACGTCGCCGTGCTCCGCGCCGAACAGGAGCGGATCGGCGGTGAGCTGCGGACAACCGAGCAGCGGCTGGCGGCGGTCGACGCCACCATCGAGCAGTGGCGCGAGGTCGTGGAGACCGCGATGCGGTTCGCAGCCGACTGCGGGCAAGCCTACCGGCGGGCCAACCACAAGACCCGCCGGCTGTTCAACGCGGCCGTGCTCGACCGGATCGAGGTCCGCGACCGCAAGCTGGCCGGCGTTGCCTACCAGGCGCCCTTCGACGCCCTGTTTGGCACGGGCAGGTTTGAATACGACGCTGTGGTAGCCCCAACCATCCAACACGCGAACCGCCCGCTCCAGGTCGAAGGACCAACAATCCGCCTCTGACCTTCTGACCAGCACCAACACGATCACCAACAGAGTCAAACAAGACGGCCCGCAGTCCCGTTCATCGATGGCGTTGGTCGAGCCATCGCTCGACGGCAGTGACCACGTGCTCAGCATCTCGGATGGCCGCATCGGCCTCCTCGGGCGGGACCGGGATAGGGGCATAGTCTGCCTCGTTCCGACGCTCGAACAGGGACCGCAGCAGCCGTCCTGTGTCCTGGTCAAGGTCGCCGCCGCGGACGAGCAAGTGGATGAACGCGGCGACGACCCCTGAGTGCTTGGAGCGCGTCTCGCCAAGCGCCAGCAGGGCCGTCTCCGCCGCGAAGAACGCCGCGAAATACGCACGGGAGACCGCCTGGGCGGAGAACCCCTTGTCGGCAAGGAGCCGAGCAGCCGCCAGTTCCTCCTGACACCGGGCCAAGCCGCCCGCGGCGGTCACGCGACCTCCCGGCCCTCAGCCTGAGCCCGAATCAGAAGCGGAACTGACGCATCATCCAGGTCCCGCTCACCCACCGGGACCGCAGCGACGACCACATTGCTCTGGTAGGAGTGCCGCCACAGGACCTGGTCCATGCGCCGCAGCTCCACCCACGGCGAGTCAACCCGGTCGAGCACCACCAGCAAGTCGATATCCGACTCAGGATGGGCGTCGCCACGAGCCCAGGACCCGAACAGCACCACCCGGCGAAGCCGCCCGCCGTACAGCGCCCGCAGCTCAGCCGCCACCGCCGCAGCGGTCCCGACTGGATCAACCCCCGGAGCAGACCCCGCCGCCAACTCGGAAAGCTGCGGGTCCTCCCTCGCTTGGACCTCCCGCTCCGCGATGCTCTCCTCGATCAATCCCTGGTCGGCCAGCCACCGGATCGCCCGGCGCTGCATGCGGGCGTCGTGGAACCCAAACCATGCCTGCCGCAACGCCGGGAACTCCAGCAGCGTGTCCTTGAAGCGGCGGAAGGCGCCACGCCCGGCGATCGCCCGCTCCAGCAGCTCATGGGCGCGCTGGTCCCGGACCCGTTCGATGAAGTCCTCCATGTCGCCATAGGTTTCCCGGGACGGGATCGGGTCGATGCGGACCAGCTTCCGCTCCCAGGGCGAGACTTCCTCCAGCTCCACATCGGCATCCGCAGGGTCGATGACGGGATCGCAGTCACCCGAGCGGGGATCGAACCACCACACGCTCTCCGGCGAGTGGTCATCCAGCGCCTCGGCCAGCGACCGAAGGTTGACCAGCCCAAGATCGAGCATCGCTATCTCCTTTATCGCTCGACGGGCACCGCTCATCGTAGCTCACGTCACGGAGGCTGCGGGCCACGAGATCCGCTTTCAGACCTTGAGAGCCGCCTTGAGCCGCTTCAGAGGCCCGAGGAGCTCTCTTAGCTCCTGGATCAACGCTCTGCTCGCACTTCGCAGCCAGTCGGGAGTCGGCTGCGGGGGAGCAGCTCCTACCATTTCCTGCCTGAAATCAACATAGATGCAAAGCGAGCTGTAAGCAGCCTCAACGAGGGTAGGGAATTTGGGATCTGAAAGGGGCATTCCATACGCTCTCCTCGCCGCGTCATCCCAGATTTCACTCTCCAGGATGCATTGAAGAGCGAAGAGGTCATTGGCAAGCAAGATGAACGGATCGGGATCCGGCGCTGCGGGTAGTTTCCGCCAGGAGCTATAGTGCCTCCGGATGACCTCCTTGATCCTTGCCATGCACGCGTGAGCCTCGACGAGAGCTTGCTCACGTCGTTTGTCCCGATCGGGAATTTGCGACGCAGCGGCCATAGCTCAGGGGAGCTTCCCACGTGGCGCAGCAGCGTGGGAGTGTCATCTTCGACGGTCCCTCCAGCCCCGCATTCCAGCACCAATCGCCTATGGATCGGCTGAGGCCAAGTGATCCAGCACACGGACAAGCTCACCGCACAACCGCTGGAGCTCCCCAAGCAGTTGACGGCGCCGATACGAGGAAGTACCACCAATCCGCAGCAGATCGACCAAGTCCAGGCTCCGGCGAAGGACGTCGGTCATCGCCTGATCGTCGAAGTCGTCATGAAGCGCTGCCCACCAGCGGAACGGTTTCTCGGCCTCGCTGATAAGTCTGCACAGTAGTTCACGGAGGTCGATGGTCTGCGCTATGCAGTCGTCGTCTTCGTCGCTTGGCCTGGAGTTTCGCCCGGTGTTGACGTTGATGGCGTCGAGCTCCGCCCTGTACGTCCCGGCAAGTTCTGCGATCGCGCCGAAGTTCGGCTTCCAGCGTCGCTGGCATTGCCGTGCCGCGCGGATGAGGTGCGGCTTATCCGCATAGTCATCTTCATTGTTGATGATGTCCAGGATGGAGATCAGGTCCATCTTGCTCGCCTCCTGCAGAATGGCGGCCCAGACGTCCTCGATATCCTCGAACGTCGGATACTGGATAATCTCCGAAAGGCGCCGCGCCGCCCTGCGGGCGCTCTCGTGGTCGGAATAGAGCCCAATCAGAATCGCATGCAGGCCGGACAAGTCGTCCGGCACCACAACCCGGGGATCTGACGTGACCCTCGCTGGAGGATCATCAACTGGCGGATCCTCGCGAGGCACCGCCGTGGTCCCTGCGCCGTCTGGTCCCGCAGACGGTGGACCTGGACCGATGTGGCAAGGGGTTGTCGGCGGCAACGGGACGCTCTGCTCTTTCAGGAATGCCGCACCGGCACGTGCGGCAAGGCGGAAGAACCATCGCTGCCCTTCTGCGTGGACACGGTCGAAGGACGTGTACAGGAGCGCCGTGGAGAGGACCGACAGGAGGTACTGGGCCCGCCACTCGCCGCCCCAGCCTTGGCCTCGCGCCCACCCTCGCCCACGTTCGTAGATCGCCCACACCGTGTCCCTCAGTGCTCGCGTGAGTGCATACGGAGCCTGCTCCGGAACTCGGGGAGTGATGACGAAATCGATGAGCGCATCCTGCTGTCCTGGCGACATCGGGAACTCTTTCGAGACGATCGACAGCATCAGCATGACCGGGTCCCGGGTGAGAGGGGCGGAAGAGCTGTACCCCGACAGATCGATCAGCCAGAACCTCTCCGGCTGCAGCCGTTCGGACAGCCGCTGTAGCACCAGCACGTTGTCCAGGTGCAAGTCGCCATGTGACCGTCCGGCCAGATAGTCGATGGATATCTCATTGGCGAGCGACTGCTCGCTGGCGAGCCGATACGGGTTGGGCATAGTGCGGCTATCGCCGTCCTCATCCGTTGTGACGCAGTCACAGCTAGGATCAAGCAGGCTGAACGGCTCTCCCCAGCGCCGGGCCGACCCCTCCTCATCCAGGTCCTTGAGTTCTGCCGCCACGTAGGCGGCAGCGGTTGACGATAACTTCCGCCACCCCTGATCGTTCCAATCCTCGAGGAGCGAACGGGCAACCTGATCGCACACCGCAACGAGGCCTTCGGCGGGCAACTCGCTCAGCGGGCGACTCTCAAGGAGGTCGCCACCCGCGATGTCCTGGAACATCAGGTAGCGGCCGTCCCCGACGGGATGGCGGAGAAAGGGCTGCCTGACGAGATGCTGCTCGGCGAAGACACCCGAGGTCGCGATTGCCTCCGCATGCCTGCCAGTCTCACGTGCATATCTCCCCCCCGGGTGGACCTTGACGATCAGCTTCTGGGGTCCTTGTCCTGGCAGGGCTACAACGATCGCGGCGAGTTCGGCTGCGGTGTAACCCTTCGCACGCCACCGACTTCTGGGCAGGCTGACCTCTCCGCGGGAGCCCTCTTCCCAGTCCCGAAGCGCCGCCGCAACCGCAGTGTCGAAATAGGCCGCGAGCTCATCGGCCGGCTTGACAGGCATGGATGCGACCGAACCCTTCTGTGCACCAGGCCAGCATTCGGCGATCTTCGTCCGATAATAGCTATCGGCGCTAGAATGCCACTTACGCTACTTGCGGGTCTATCGCTACTCCACCGGCAGGGATCTGCGTGCCTGACGAAGCGCGTCCGCTCGCTGAGCGCGAGAATCAGCCCAACCTCGTGCGCCTGCTCCGCGCCGCCGCGGTGTCACACCGCCGCGCTCAGCGGCTTGATGTCGCACAGATCGGCGTCTCGGTGTTCGTGGCTGCACTGGGGCTGGTGGCCGCGTTCGCCTCCGCAGCCGAGACGCCAGTCGCAATCCTGGGAGGACTCTGGGCCGTCGCGTATTCTTCGGGCCTCGCGGCCTGGGGCGAAAACGAACTCCGACGCGCTGCCCTCCTGCAGGAGATGTTCGACGTCCAGGCCTTCGAGTTGCCGTGGAACGAGGTGGCTGCCGGAGTGCCGCTCGAGGCGCACGAAGTGAGCCGGCTAAGCCAGCAATGCCGCATCCCGGACGAGCTGTTCCGCGACTACTACCTCGTCCCGCCCGTCCCAAGGCCGTACGACGTGCTCGGGTGCCAGCAACAGAATCTCGGCTGGGCAGCCCGGGTGCGCCGGCGCTATGCACGCGCCCTGCTCACCGTCGCTGGTATCTGGTCGGGAGCCGGGCTGTTGGTTGGCGGGCTCGTCGGACTCAACGTGCCCGAGTTGCTGCTCCGATGGTATCTACCCTCGTTGGGCGCACTGCTTCTGGCAGTAGACACCTACCGCGCGCAGCGTGATGCCTCTGCCGAGCGCGAGCGGGTGCTCAGCCTCATGAACGAATGCATGAACGACACCGCCCGCCGTGCAGCCTCGGAAACGGCAGAGCCGCTGCTTACCCTTGCGAGGGAGGTGCAGGACGTGATCTTCAAGGCTCGAAGCGAGCATAGCCGGGTGCCGAATCTGTTCTTCCGCTGGTTCCGGGACCGGGACCGGACCGACTTCGCGGCTGCGATGGCCGAGCTCCAACACATGATCAGCAGGGACGGCTCGCGGTAGACGTGAGGAGCCGGCTCCACATCCCCGCGCTTGTGACCACGCTGGCGTCACCGCAACCGAATGGCATATCCACGCCTGGTAGCTTGCCAACTCGGCCTCCCGGCCGTACCGGCCGGCGGGCCCTGGGCTGCTGGCCAGGGTTCGGACCGCAGAGTTTCAGACCTTCCGCTTGGCGAGGGTGACCTGTCTGAGGTGATCCTGGTCGCCTCAGACAGGTCCACGATGTGGAGCACTGGCCGGTGAGGCCTGAAGTGCGTAGGGAGTCTAGGACGAGACCACGCCAACAGATCGCCAGCATCGCGCAGCCATCGACCAACAAGCAGCCCAAGCAAGTCATCAAGCAGCCCTCTGTTGGTGCAGGTCAAACGGCTGCTGGCGAGCTGTAGGTTGTAGACCTGAGTGACCACAATCCGAACCGCCCCACCCTCGAAGGCCCGACAATCAGCCTCCCACCCGCCCGATGAGGCCTTATCGTCACGAGATCCCGGTGGGGGTTCATGTCGGAGGACCGTATCCAACTATGAACCTACCGAAACTCACGAGGATGGTGGCGTTGTAGGATTATGGGGGCATATGGCCGTGCCCTGGCTCAAGTCTCAGGAAGTAACTCCAAGCAGATTTCGACTTGTCAGCGCGTCAGCGCCTTGAGAGGGCGGTCCCTCCCTGTATACCCCTGTTCACCTGCGGTTTCTCTAGTCCGCCGAGCCTGCCCGCTTGGACGGCGGGCACGGAGCGGGCACGCACGGCCCCGCCAAGCCACAAGCCGTGAGGCAGCGCCCCAGTCGAGCCAGCCCGTTCCTGACAACTGCCGCCTTGGCCGCTATGCTCACCTCCACCATCGGCCCGCCGAAGAGGACAGCACCGTGCGCACGGCCGACAGCGAGCTGACCGAACCCGAACAACGCCTGTGGACCGCCATCCACACCGGCACCCTGGTCGACCTGCGCAGCGGAACCCCCGCTCTGGACAACCCAGCCACCGGCCACCAGTGGGGCCCCGAACGCAGCGTGCGCGCCCAGGTACTCGCCGACCTGCTCACCAACCCCGACACCCACCAGCCCAGCCGCCCCCCTCGGCAACCCCGGGCGCTGCGCCTTCGCGGCGCGCGGATCACCGGCACCCTCGACCTTGAAGCCATGACGCTGGTGTGCCCGCTGACCCTCCACGACTGCTACCTCGACCGTCCCGTCGTGCTGGCCGAGGCGCGTGCCCCTGCGATCCGCCTGCCTGGCGCCCACATTCGCCCACCCGAGGGAGAGCCCGCCCTCAACGGCGAGCAGTTGGAGACTCGCGGCAACCTCGAACTCAACAACGGGTTCAGCGCCAGGGGCGAGGTCCGCCTGCTGGGCGCCACTATCGGCGGGCAGCTCGACCTCAGCGGCGCCACCCTCACCAACCCCAACGGCACCGCCCTCAACGCCGACCGGCTGACCGTCGGCCAGAGCATGTTCTGCGCTGAAGGGTTTAGCGCCACCGGCGAGGTCCGCCTGCTGGGCGCCACTATCGGCGGGCAGCTCGACCTCGCCGGCGCCACCCTCACCAACCCCGGCAGCGACGCCCTCACCGCCGACGGGCTCACCGTCAACGGCGCAGGCGGCATGCTCTGCGGTGAGGAGTTCAGCGCCACCGGCGAGGTCCGCCTGCGCGGCGCCACCATCACCAGCCAGCTCGACCTCACCGGCGCCACCCTCACCAACCCCGACGGGCTCGCCCTCAACGCCGACGGACTCACCGTCAAGAGCGCGATGTTCTGCGGTGAGGGGTTTAGCGCCAGCGGCGAGGTCCGCCTGGTCGGCGCCACCATCACCGGGCAGCTCGCCTTCAATGGCGCCACCCTCACCAACCCCAACGGCAACGCCCTCACTACCTGGGGGCTCACTGTCAACGGCAGCATGTTCTGCACCGAGGGGTTCAGCGCCAGCGGCGAGGTCGGCCTGCCCGGCGCCACCATCACCGGGCAGCTCGAACTCACCGGCGCCACCCTCACCAACCCCGACGGGCTTGCCCTCAACGCCGACGGACTCACCGTCAACGGCAGCATGCTCTGCGGCCAGGGGTTCAGCGCCAACGGCGAGGTCAACCTAGCCGGCGCCACCATCGGCGGGCAGCTCGACCTCAGCGGCGCCACCCTCACCAACCCCGACGGGCTCGCCCTCGACTTGGAAAGCGCCAGCGCCAGCACCCTGCATCTCAGGACCAAGACGCCAGCAGACGGCACCGTCGACCTCACCAACGCTCATGTCGGCATCCTGTACGACAGCCGCCCCACCTGGCCCACCAGCCTCCACCTCGGTGGCTTTGTCTACGACGCGCTGGACGCCTGGCCCCCCATCAACGTCAAGGAGCGGCTGGGGTGGCTGAAGCGCGACCCAGGCGGCTACACCTCCCAACTCTACGAGCAGCTCATCGCCGCCTACCGCCACGCCGGGCAAGAAGACGCCGCCCGCAAGGTCGCCATCGCCAAACAGCGCCGCCGCCGCACCGAACTCAACCGGCCCGGCAAGCTGTGGAACAGCCTGCTTTTTTGGACGGTCGGCTACGGCTATCGCACCTGGCAGGCGCTGCTGTGGCTGCTTGGCTTCCTGGTCGCCGGCTGGGTGATCTTCGCCGCCGCCTACCCCACCCACATGACCCCCACCAAGCACCCGCCCGACCCGACCCCGGCGTTTCACCCTGTGATGTACGCGCTGGACCTGTTGTTGCCGGTCGTGAGCCTGCACCAGCAGGAGTACTGGATTCCCCGCGGCCTGGCGCAGTGGTGGGCGTGGGTCTCGATCCTGGCAGGCTGGGTGCTGACCACCGCTGTGGTTGCCGCGCTGACCGGCATCCTCAAGAAGGACTGACCGGGGCTAGCAGGAACGGCATGCACACCCTGCCGATCTGACCACGCCCTCGGAAGGCGGCGACAACACCGCCACGCATATGCCCAGTAACCTGCGGGTTCGTCGGGCCACCAAGCTCCCTCGGCCAGACGGCGGGCGCGTAGCGGGCACGGCGACCCTACCCGCACCTCGAAAGACCGACCCCCCATGCCATAGGTTGGTCTGCGTGTGAGGTAGGCCGCTGGCTGGTCGGTGCGCGGTAGGCGGCCGGGCTCAATCCCGCCGGTTTCCCGGTGGGTGCGTGGATTCCGACTCGCCTTGGCTACCGCTTCGCCAGCGGCCCCCTGTCAAACCGTGCATGCGGTTTTCCCGCACACGGCTTTCCGACATCGTTCACCGCAGTGCATGCGCCGTCCCATACCGCACCGTCCGCTGCAGCCGGTAGACCCCGAGCCGCGCCAGCCACGCCGCATCGAACCGGCGTGTCCAGTTCCGCCCGGCCAGCCCGTGCTTGTTGCTTGCGAAGATGGCCAGCCGCTCATGCACGTAGCTGTCGATGGTGGTGAACTTCCGCGCCGAGTTGCCGTAGCGGAAGTACGCCCCCCAGCCGCGCAGCACGCGGTTGAGGTTGGTGATCACCTGCTCCATCGAGCAGCCGACGTAGCGCCGGTCGGTTGCCTCCCGGATCTTGGCGCGGATCGATGCCATCGCCCGGTCGGAGGGCCATCGTTGCAGGTAGTAGCGGCCACGCCAGCGCCACGACTCCACCTTACGCAGGTGAAAGCCGAGGAAGTCGACCCCTTCGTCGCCACGGGTGAGCCGCGCGATCCTGGTCTTGCCGGGGTGCAACGCAAGCCCCAACGTTGCCAGGATCTCGGCCACCCGTTGGCGCGCCTCCTCGGCGCGTGCCCGGCTTCGGCACAAGATGAGCAGATCGTCGGCTTATGCAGAACGCGGGGTTATGCCGACCGCGGTGTGATGGTGCTGGTCGCTCGTGGTGGCCGAGGGCGGATGGTCGGCATAATCCGGGCCTTGTGATCGGTGGTCAGAGACTGTCGAGGAAGGCGAGCAGGGTGTCGGGGGCTCGGTAGCGGCCGGGGCTGGTGTTCGGTGGGGTGACGCGGGCGAGGGCTTTCTCCTTGATGCTCATGTCGGCGTGCAGGTAGGCGTGGGTGGAACTGGGGTCTTCGTGGCCGAGCCAGAGCGCGATGATGGAGGTATCGACCCCAGCGTGCAGCAATGCCATGGCCGCGGAGTGGCGCAGGGTGTGCGGGGTGACGTTCTTGGCGGCCAGGCTCGGGCAGTGCGCGGCGGCGC
>Ga0137365_10005453_pt1 | contig 10208 bp, 10 predicted proteins | sample SagtaG_9_FD_104799 | JGI IMG/M metagenome (GOLD analysis project Ga0137365, IMG submission 104799) | Vadose zone soil microbial communities from Sagehorn Ranch, Mendocino, California, USA - Sage1_L_40_16 metaG | ecosystem: Environmental > Terrestrial > Soil > Vadose zone | place: USA... | reverse complement strand
GGCTGGCTCCGGTGTGGCTGGCTCCGGTGTGGCTGGCTCCGGTGTGGCTGGCTCAGGTGCTGTCGGCTTCGGTGCTGTCGGCTCCGGTGTGGCTGGCAGTGATGTCGCCGGCTCAGCCGCCGCCGGCCGCGATGCGGCCGCCGAGGTGACCAGGGCGGGGGCGCGGGTGATCGCCAGGTAGCAGCCGAATACGAGCAGCAGCAGCGGGATCATGCTGTTCGGGTCCGTGCCCAGGCCACCGAAGATGCCGAGATCCTCGATCAGCACCCAGTCGGCGAGCAGCAGCAGCGCGGCGGCGATCACCGTCAGCGGCAGCAGCCGCCTGCCGGGACCGCGGTCCGTGCTGAGCACGGCGGACGCGACCAGCCCGGCGCCGGCCAGGGCGAGCGCGGCCACCGCGACCAGGTTGACCGCGAATCCGTGCCTCGCGGTGAGCGAGGCGAAACCGCTCACCAAGCGCGCCAGGAAGGCGGGCTGCGGCGTCCCCGACATGGAGTTGATCATCGCGGTCAGCGATCCCGGCTGGCCATGCGCCGTCCCCTGCCAGAAACCGCGGCCCGGCCACGCCTGCAGGACCGCGAAGCCGATGAAGAACGCTCCGAGGCCGGCCGACAGCCGGCGGCCGAGTGCCGGCGTCCGCCAGGGCTGGTCGGGCAGCGCCACGAGCACCCCGGCCACGCAGTAGAAAAGCGCCGCGCCGGGCGCGCCGAACAGCACCGTCAGGCCAGGGGCGAAGACACCGCCGAAGGCCTCCCCGAACACCCAGACGACCAGGCCCCAGCCGGCGCTCACCAGCCCAGCCAGCCGCGACCACGGTCCCCGCTTCGCCGCGACGAGCCAGATCCCGATCCCGACCTGGATCCACACCGCCGCCGCGCTGGCCTGGACCGGGTGGAAGGCCCAGCCGGCCCCGGCCCAGCTGGCCAGGTGCCTGACCCAGCCTGGCGACAGGGCGGCGGCGGGCGCGATCACCTCGGACGGCAATCCGGCGGGCATGGCTGGCTGCGCCTGGAGGATGCCATCGAAGATCCACAGCAAGCCGAACCCGGTCCGCAGCAGCATCCGGCCGGCCGGCTCAGCGGCAGCGACCTGGTGCACCATCACCCGGCCAGGCAGCCATTCCCTGATGCTGGCCCAGGCGATCGCCAGGGTCGCCAGGATCAGCAGCGCGATCAGGCCCTGGTGCATCAGCGCCGCGCGGAACGCCGCCACCAGGACCGGGTTGGTGACGGTGAGCCCGTTGTTCATCCCTGTCATGCCAGGCATCGGGTTCGCTGCTCCTTTTCCTGCGGATGGCAGGCCAGCGCCTGCGCGACTCCTTGGCTGCCCGCCCGGCGGGTGCTGGCCATGCTCACCGGTCGGTCATCCGGGCAGGGGCGGCGGCGCGGAACGCGGTGCGAGCGCCCTGATCGCCGGGTTAAGCGCCGCGTAGACCACCGCGCGCTGCGCGTCCAGCTTCCGCAAATCTAGCCGCAGCGCGGCCAGGCCCGCGGCGCGGGATGCCGCGCCGCGGGCGGTCAGTTCGGCGGCCACGTCGGTCATGACCCGCTGGGCATCGGGCGCCGCCCAGTCGATCAGCGCCGTGATCGCGTTCTGCAGGTGATAGCTGGAGAGCGACTCAGGCACCTGCGCGTTGGTCAGGTCCTCGAGCAGTTCGTTATTGGCCGGCGAGCAGTTCGCCGCGCCGTAGCTGGCCTCGCTGACCGCGGTCGCGCGGTCGCGGCTGGCGCCGCTGTCGATGGCGTGCAGCACGATCAGCGATTCGCGGACGCCGGCCGCGCAGGATCCGACGTCGGCGGTCAGTGAGTGCAGGAAGCCCCGCAGGTCGGCGGCCCGCTGCCCCGGTGTCGGCCGGTGCGCGATGCCGAGCGCGACCGCCACGAGGCCGAGCGCGGCGAGTGCGGCGATCAGCCAGCGCGGCGAGCGGCGGGCCGGCCATCCCGTGCTGCGCAGCGGTATGTACGGCGGATCAGTCTTTGCCGCGGGCTGCATCTAGCCGGTCCCGGTTCGGTGCCGCAGGCTCGCCGCCCAGGCGTTCAGCTCGCTCGCCGTGACGGCGCCGAGCACGTGCCTGACGATCTGGTGCCTGGCGTTGAGGAAGTAAGTCTGCGGATAGCCGGCCTGCGCGCCGTAGGCGTCGGTGAGGGCCAGGCCGAGGTCGGCGACGACCGGATAGGTCACCCCCTTGACGTGCAGGAACTTCAGCGCGGCCGCGGTCCTGTCCTTGCCGTCGATGCCGATGATCAGCACCTGGCCGTGGTGCGCCAGGTAGAAATTGGCGAGCAGCGGCGTCTCCTTCTGGCACACGTCGCACCAGGAGCCGAAAAAGTTGATGATCACCGGCTTGCCCGCGTAGTCAGACAGCGAGATCTGCCTGGCCGGGTCGCCCACCAGGCCAAGCGTGAACGGCTTGGCGATCTGCGGCGCGCGCTGTGCCTTGCCGCCGGCCGTCAGCACGCTGACCGCGGCAACGGCGAGCAGCAGGCAAGCCGCGGCGGTCAGCACCGTGGACAGCCGGAGCCTGCCGGGTACCGCTAGCTTCATCGTGTCTCCTGCCCGATGGCAGGCTCGATCTCCTGCCCGATGGCAGGCTCGATCGCCGCTGACGCAGGGTCGGCCGGCAGCTGCAGCTCGAACCTGCTGCCCTGGCCAGGAGCGCTTCGCACGTATACCTCACCGCCGTGACCGCGGGTGACCGCCTGCACGAGCGCCAGGCCGAGCCCGGTGCCACGCGGGCCGTCGCCCGCCACCGTCGTGAACCGGTCAAAGATATGCGGCAGCAAGGCATCAGCGATGCCCTCCCCGCTATCCTCCACCACGATACGGGCGAACCGCGCATGCTCGTCACTCAGCACAGACATGGTGATCTGGTCGCCGCCGACGGTGTGCCTGACCGCGTTCTCGAGCAGCGCGTCCAGGGCCAGGCTCAGCCGCTCGGTCTCGGCCGCGACCCTGGCCTGGTCGCGCGCCGCCGCGCGCCACTGCCCGAACCGGTATCCGCAGAGCACGGCCAGGCTGGCCCAGATCACGTCGAATGGCACGACCCGCCAGCGGGGGAGCGCCGCGATCGCCAGCAGGCAGAGCAGGATGACCGCAAGGGCGGCGAACTCGGCCTCGTGGCCCGCGGCCAGATCCCTGGTCGGCGCGATAGCGGCTGCCGCGGCTGGCGCGCGCGTTACCGGCTCGTCAGGGCGCGAGCCGGTAACCCTCACCGCGCACCGTTTCGATCAACGAGAAGCCGAGCTTGGCCCGCAGCCGCCTGACGCACACGTCCACCACGTTCGAGCCTGGATCGAATTCGATGCCCCAGACCGAGGCGAGCAGCTCGCTTTTGGTCGCTGAGCCGCGGCCACGTTCCATCAGGGCTTTCAGCAGCAGGAATTCGAGCCGGGTCAGCGGGACGGGGCCGCCGCCCCGGTTCGCGACCAGCCGTCCGGCATCCAGGGTGAGGGCACCGACCTGGACGATCTCGCTCTGCTGCGCGGCGTCGCGCAGCCTGGCCCTGACCCGCGCGATCAGCTCGGCCAGCGAGAACGGCTTGGTCAGGTAGTCCCTGGCGCCGAGGTTGAGGCACTGCACCTTGGTCTCGACATCGGCCGTGCACGAAAGCACGAGCACGGCCTGCACCGGCTGGACCCGCATGATCTCCGCGAGCGCGGTGCGGCCGTCCAGGTCGGGCATGACCAGATCGAGTATCACCAGGCCGTAGCCGCCCGCCGCCGCCCGCCGGACGCCGTCGATGGCGTCGCTTGCCGCGTCCGCCTGATAGCCGGCCTGCTCGAGCGCACGGCACAGGAACCCGCGGATCCGCGGCTCGTCATCGATGATGAGGATTCTGGACATAGCCGCAGCTGGCACCGGCGGGCCGGGCCAGGCCGACCGTGAGACAGCCGGCCGGCCATCCTCTCGTGCCGCGGTCATCGCGCCCCTGTCGTTCCGCCGCCGGCCCTGGCAGCCAGGCCAGCGAGGTCTGGCGGATCTGCCCGCCGAGCCAGCCAGCCGACGGGTTCTCGGGATCGGTCTACTCCGCAAGCAACCCCGGAGTCAATATCAATGACTTCGTACTTCGCCGGTGTCACGTCGGACTTTCGCTGGCGCGCGCCACCAACGGTTAACGCCGCCAGGGCGCCCGGCCGGGCACTGGCCGGGAACCCCAGCGTTTGCGCTGCTCGCGCGGGGGGCGGCGGCGGGTACAGCCGCGCCACGGGCGGGCTTGCCGCAACGGCCATGGCGCGCGCGCGGCCTGCCTGCAGATGACAGTTTCGTCATCCGCAGGCGCAGCTATTGCGGCGGCATGATCAAGAACAGCACTATCGGTGCAGTCGTTTGCTTCCGGCTGCGGCGATACGTCCGCGATGCCGGGCCGAGCCGTGCGTGCTGTGCCTTCACCGAAGCACGGGGCGCCGCGAAGAAGCGAGGTGGTGACTGATGTCCCTGCCGGTCCGCGTGGGAACCCTGCTTGTAGCCTTCCTCGCGGTGGTCGGTGGCGCGATTTTCGTCGTCATCCATTTCTTTCTCGCCGGACCCGCGGTTATTGACTACACCGCCGGGGCCGCTTCAGGGCCTGGTCGGCAGGTCAACGTCGTCATGCAAGAGGACGCGCAGAACACCGTGACGAATAAGCCCGACTGGGTCTCGTACTTCATCCAGGACCCGAAAACGAAGCAGTGGGTGCACACCACGCTGTTCAGGGTGCCCGCTGGCGCCAGGGTGAATGTCACGATCCTCGGATATGACGGCTGCACGCCGCTGCGCAATACGGTCTGGGGCAAGGTCACAGGGACGATCGGGAACACCGAGCTCGTGGACGGCAAGCGGGTATCGGTGCTGGATGCCTGGCAGACCTGCTCGGTGGGCCACACATTCTCGATCCCGGGGATCGGCCTGAACGCTCCGATGGGCTCGCCGACCACGGTGGCTGAGAATAACAATCTTTGCTCGCAATCGCCGTGCACGTCAGGCCCGCACGCGACGATGCAGTTCAGCTTCATCGCGCCGACCACCCCTGGTTCTTATTTCTGGCAATGCAGGGTTCCTTGCGGTGGCGGCTTCCTTACCGGCTTCGGCGGCCCCATGCAGACGATCGGCTACATGACCGGGCAGATGGAGGTGGCTTCCTGATGGCCGCCGTTTCGCAGGCGCCGGCTCCGGCGGCCGGGCAGGCAGGGCCACGCCACGGTCGGCGGATCTTCCTGATCTGGATCGTGCTCGCCCTCGTCGCCGACCTGCTGATCTGGTTCGTACTCGGCCCGCATCTGCCGCCGGGCACCATGACCTCATCGGCAGGCGAGCAGCAGGACGCGATCAGGCTGATGGCGGTCATGTCGGCTCCCGTGCTCCTGCTGGTGTTCGTCTACTTCGGCTATGCGCTGGTCGTCTGGCGGCAGCGGCCAGGCGACGAGGCCGACGGGCCGCCGATTGACGGCCATGGCCAGATCCAGGCCATCTGGATCATCGGCACGACGGTGATCGTTCTCGCCCTCGCGGTCTTCGGCACGATCTCGCTGTGGACCTCGCACGGCTCGGGGGCAGGCCAGGGCCCGGCGCCGATCTACAACCCGGCAGGCACCGTCTCGGACAGGTCATGGACGCCGGGCAGCACTCTGCAAGTGCAGGTGATCGCTCAGCAGTGGCGGTTCACCTACCGGTACCCGCAGTTCGGCGGATTCGAGACAACGCAGCTCATGCTGCCGCAGAACCAGTGGGTTCAGTTCAATGTCACCTCGATCGACGTGATCCACGGCTTCTGGGCCTATCAGCTCGGGGTGAAGGCCGACGCCAACCCCGGCGTGAACAACATCGCGTACACCAAACCCGAGCACGTCGGCTCGTTCACCGTGCGCTGTGCCGAGCTGTGCGGGCTCTGGCATGGCGCCATGTTCAACTACGGCAAGGTCGTGCAGGTCGCGCAGTTCGAGTCCTGGGCCGCCGGCACCAAGACGTCGCTGGCGAGCATCACCAAGCTGCTGCCGGCCTACGCGAGCACCTATGACCCGACGGTGATCCCGGCGTTCAGGAGCGGCCCGGTCATGAAGAAGCTCGGGCTGACCTCAGCCGGCGGCGGTTACTACCCGCCAGAGGACCCGGTCCAGCCATGAGCCACCCAGGCACAAGAACGCTCGCCCCAGCGTCGGCCGACATGAAGAGGTGACCGGATGGCCATCGAGACAGAACCGGGCACGAGCCAGGTTCCCGGCGGCGGGGAGCCAATCGCCGGGCGCGGTGAGCGCTCCTGGTGGCTGCGGCCCGGAGTCCACACCGCCGTGATCGGCGCGGTGGCCGGATACGCGTTCGGGCACTGGCTCGGTGACACGTTCTCATCGGGCTACCAGCAGCTCGCGGCGTCCGACACGAACGACGTCCCGATCGTGCTCGGCTACATCTTCATGGTCATCGGCTGGCTGGCCGGCCTCGGCGCCTTTAACGACCTGGGCAGGCAGATGGCCGGCCGGCCGCTGCCGGACTGGGAGCGCGCGCATCCTGGCATCGGCAGGTACTTCAGGTACACCCTTGACCACAAGGTGGTCGGGATCCAGTACCTGGTCGGCATGATCGTATACTTCTGCACGGCCGGGCTGTTCGCCATGGCGATCAGGACCGAGCTGCTGTCGCCGGTGCACCACGTGTTCAGCTCAAGCGCCTATGTCGAGATCGTCGGCGAGCACGGCACGATGATGATGATGCTGATGACCTCGGTCATCCTCGGCCCGTTCGGCAACTACCTGATCCCGCTGATGATCGGGTCCAAGCGGGTCGCCTACCCGCGGCTTGAGGCGCTGTCGTTCTGGCTGACCCCGCTCGCGTTCCTCGTGCTGCTCTCGGCGATCCTGCTCGGCGGCTTCCACATGGGCTGGACCGGGTACCCGGTGCTTTCTGTGCAGGACGGCCCGGGCGCCGACGCCTACGCGTTCGCGTTCGGGCTGATGGGCATCTCGATGATCCTGGCCGGGTTCAACATCCTGGTCACCGTCATCTGCTACCGGGCGCCCGGCATGCGCTGGAGCAGGCTGCCGATGTTCGTCTGGGGCATCCTCGGCACGTGCGTGCTGATGACGCTCGCCGCGCCGATCCTGATCGGCGGCATGTACATGCTGCTCACGGATCGCACCGTACAGACCGCGTTCTTCGCGAGCAGGCTGGGCGGCAGCACCTACCTGTACCAGGACCTGTTCTGGTTCTTCGGGCATCCCGAGGTGTACATTCTGGCGCTGCCCGGCTTCGGCATCGTCTGCGATCTGCTCCCGGTATTCAGCCGCAAGCCGCTGTTCGGCTACCGGGTGACCGCGGCCGGAATGATCGGCGTCACGCTGCTGAGCTTCTTCGTCTGGCAGCACCACCTGTTCGACAGCGGGATCAACCCGGACATGCGTCCGCTGTTCATGCTGACCACGGAGCTGATCTCGATCCCGACCGGATTCATCTTCCTGATGGCGATGGGCACGCTGTGGAAGGCGAAGATCCGGTTCACCGTCCCGATGCTGTTCTGCCTGGCGTTTTTCTTCAACTTCCTGATCGGCGGCCTGTCCGGCGTCTTCGTCTCCGACATACCTGCCGATACCACCGAGCACGGCAGCTTCTTCGTGATGGCGCACTTCCACTACACGATCATGGGCGGGCTGATCTTCGCCTTCATGGCCGGCTGCTACTACTGGCTGCCCAAGATGCTGGGCATCACGCTGAACGAGCGGCTCGGCAAGATCCACTTCTGGCTGATGTTCCTCGGCTTCAACTCCACCTTCCTGCCACTGTTCGCCGTCGGCCTGGCCGGGCAGCCGCGCCGGGTCTTCGAGTACGCGCGCAACCTCCAGACGCTCAACGACTGGGTGTCCATTTCCTCGTTCTTCCTCGGCACCTCGATCCTGATCTTCGTGATCAACTTCGTCTGGTCGACGGTCATCGCCAGGCAACGAGCGGCGGCCAATCCGTGGGCTTCCCGCGGCCTGGAATGGCAGGTTGCCTCGCCGCCGCCGGCCTACAACTTCTCCCGGGTCCCGGTCGTGCTGTCCGGCCCTTATGAGTACGGCGTCACCGGCGCCCCGCCGGTCGCGGACCTGAACCCGCCGGTCGGAGTGCTCACCGAGGCATTTGCCGGCACCACGGCAACCGGAGCGGAAGGCTAGGCGATGGCTGAGATGGCGTCCGCCGGCCCGGTTGGCCTGCGCCCAGAGGACGAGGAACTGGCCTTTTACCACGAGGCGGCGCTGAACGCCGCGTGGACGGGCACCAGGCTGGCGATCGGCGTCGTCGCATCCGGCCTTGGCGCCTTCGTGTTCGCGTTCTTCTACCTGCGCTCGCTCAACTCCTACGACCTGTGGTATCCGGCGGGCTTCGCCGGGCCGAAAATGTGGCAGGGGACGCTGATCATGGCCCTGATCGTGGCCAGCGCGGCGATCTGCGCGGTCGGCCTGCGGCGGCTCAAGGCGGGCGCCAGGAACGCCTGGCGCGCAGCCGCCGTGGTTGCCCTGCTGCTCGGGGTGGCCGCCGCCGCGATCCAGATCTGGCAGCTGACCGCGCTGCCGTTCCAGCCAGGCGCCAGCGGCTTCGCGAGCGTCTTCGTCGGGGCCTCGCCGGTGTTCGCCGTCCTGGTGCTCGCCACGATGGTCTGGCTGGAGATCCTGGTGATGCGGGTGGCAAGCATCCCGCAGATCTCGTTCGTGGAGCAGCCGCCCACCTTCACCGAGGCGGCGATCGTGCAGCGGCTGCAGTCCTCGCTGAGCGGCTTCACGCTGTTCTGGGGCTTCACAGCGGCGGCGGCCTTCGTCTTCTGGGTGCTGTTCTACCTCGTGCACTGACGGCCCGCGCAGGGGGCTGGCCCTACGATTGCGACAAGGAGGCGGCAGTGCTGGGAAGGGTTCTCGCGGTGATCAGCCCGGCCGACACACCGCACGGGTACAACCTGACGTTCGCGTTCCCCATGCTCCTGTTCATCGTCATTGCCGGTGCCCTGTACCTGCGCTTCCGCAGCCCGCACAAGGTGCCTGGACATCTGCCGATGGCCGTGGGCGGCGCACCGGCCGGATCAGCGGAGGCCGGCCAGGGCGGCGCAGGCCAGGACGGTAGAAATGGACAGGACGAAGCGGCGGACGGCGCGGAGACCAGCGAGTGACACGGCCTCAGCGCAGACAGGCTAAGGTCGGCTCGTGACCCAGACGGCTGAAGCCCTTGCAGGCACGGCGGCCATAGGCCGCCGGCCGGTGCGGCTGGTGGCCAGATCGCTGTTCCTGCTGACCAAGCCAAGGATCATTGAGCTGCTGCTGGTCACGACGCTGCCGGTGATGCTGCTCGCGCGGCACGGGCTGCCGCGGGCCGGGCTGATCGGGGTCACGCTGGTCGGCGGGGCGCTGGCCGCGGGAAGCGCCAACACGATCAACTGCTATCTGGACAGGGACATCGATGCCCTGATGCGGCGGACGTCCCGCAGGCCGCTGGTGGCGCGGATCGGTCCAGGCGGGCAGGCCGCGGTGCGGCCGGCCGAGGCGCTGGCATCGGGAGTGCTGCTCGGCGTCGCGGCGACCCTGCTGCTCGGGCTGGGAGCCAACTGGCTGGCCGCCGCGCTGGCGGACGGCGCGATCGGCTTCTACGTGTTCGTGTACACGCTCGGGCTCAAGCGCCGCAGCGCCTCCAACATCGTGATCGGCGGAGCCGCCGGCTGCTTTCCCGTGCTGGTCGGCTGGGCGGCGGTGACCGGGCGGGTCGGCTGGCCCGCGCTCGTGCTCTTCGGCGTGGTCTTCTTCTGGACTCCGCCGCATTTCTGGGCCCTGGCGATGAAGTTCCGCGAGGACTACGCCGCGGCCAAGGTCCCGATGCTCCCGGTTGTCGCCAGCGCGCGGGTCGTGGCACGCAAGATCGTCGTCTACAGCTGGCTGATGGTCGGCGTCACGCTGGCGCTTGTGCCGTGGGCTGGGTGGATCTACGGTGCGTGCGCCGTCGGGCTTGGCGCGTGGTTCCTGGCCGAGGCGCACCGGCTGCGCGGGCGGATCGCGGCGGATGTGGCGGCGGCGCCAATGCGGTTGTTTCACTTGTCGATCGGGTACTTGACGTTGTTGTTCACGGTGATAGCGGTGACGGCATTGTTGCCGGTCGGGCGGGTCTAGGTCCTGGCGGGCTAAGACCTATTGCCTCGGCGCGGCGGGCCTACGGATGGTCCCGGCCGCGGCTGAACGCGTCGGCCGGGACAACCGTTGGCCCACCGACGGGACGCTGCGCTG
>Ga0137365_10005446_pt1 | contig 10211 bp, 23 predicted proteins | sample SagtaG_9_FD_104799 | JGI IMG/M metagenome (GOLD analysis project Ga0137365, IMG submission 104799) | Vadose zone soil microbial communities from Sagehorn Ranch, Mendocino, California, USA - Sage1_L_40_16 metaG | ecosystem: Environmental > Terrestrial > Soil > Vadose zone | place: USA... | reverse complement strand
CCTGCTGCGCTTTGCCCGCTGCGCTCTGATAACAGTGGGGGAGTGTTGGTGGGGGAAAATAGAAACGGCCTGCCGGGATTTGGTCGGCAGGCCGTGAAGGTGGAAATGCTATATGGTGAGTTGATGATTAGACGCGTCGCATTTGCAGGGGAGATTTAGAATTGTCTCTGAGCAGTCTTCATGGCATCCGCTGAGGCAATCTGCGCAGATAGTGTCCTCAAGTTCCGAGAGCGCTTCCCGAAGTATTTCAGATGCGTGTTGCCGAACAAGAAAGTTGTGGTTTCGTTCTTCCTCGTTCACTCTGACAGCTCTCCAAGATCGCGGTCGATGCGCATTTGCATCGTGTCAATTGAAGGAAGGGAGTTACCGCAGACGGAGCATTTCCAGAATGTCTCCCCCAAACGTTCGATCAGCTCGGTCAGATTTCCACATTCTATGCAAGTATATCCGAGCGTCATGTGTCACCTCGTTTGGCTTGCCAGAGCGACCGTTGACCCCGTCGGACCTTATGAACAAGTCCACGGAATTTGAGACTCAAAAGTGCGCCGAGCATCATATCGTAAGAACGAAACAGCTCATGGCCTCGCTCAGACCAGAGAGTTTGCGCGGAAACCGGACCATTGCGTTCCTGCATGTGTTCGAGTAGCGCGTGATGAATGGGGCGGAGAGGTTTCATGACAGTGTCCTAGATCAGGTGTTTCGCGGATAGGAGAATGAGTAGTCCGATAAAGATGAGGAACCAGAAACCGTCACCGCGGCGCATGCTTTGCCTCCAAAGCGTCGAATTCACAGCGAGCACGCTTCCAGGGGTTCCTGTGCGCATGGTATCGGTGCCACGCGTAAATGGGATCGGCAATGAACTGGATACGCCGGGCATTCGTACCGAAGACGATACCGTAGAGTCTGATCCATGCGAGGATGCGTCGGTCGCATGCCGGTCGGCCCGGTCCGAGCATACAACGGATCGCGTACCGGTGACGTGGGCTACCGTGGAGCATTAGACCGGCACATAGGATCGTTTGGGACAACGACAACGGGTGGTCGGGAATTATCATTGTGGGAAACATTGTAGATACCGTTCACTCCCCAACATTTGAATGCGACATTGCTCCAAGCGTCCGGGAAGTTGAGGATCACGATTGGTCGGGACGTGTCCTGGGCGCCGACCGGCACGTCGCCGAGTCCGCGGGAACGCTGGTGTTCGCTCGTGCCGGTACAGCTCGTAAGTACGATCATGAGCACGAGCAGTACGAGGGTCCGTCGGAGCATACGGGCCTCCCCCCTCCCCCACCGGGGTATGGTACCCGCTCCTGCCGGCCGGAAGCGGGCAGAAGCGGGCAGAAGCGGGCAGAACATGTCAGAAGCGGGCTTAGTTGTGCGTCGTGCAGAAGCTCTGCTTCGCTGTGTCCCCGAGTCCGCTCAGCATCGTCGCACCGCGGGCGCCACCGAGCAGGACCACCAGGATCACCACGATCATCGCAATCTTCCACGGGTTGTGCGACTTCCCCTGCATCACTCATCCTCCTGATCGTACAAGCCCGGCCGGGCCTCCCATTCCTCTTCCTCTACCTCAGCCTGTTCGTCCTCTCCTCCCATATGACGGAACCCGTCACGAAACGAGCGGCCATGGAAATGCTCTTCCCAAATCGCGTAGCCGGCTATCGTGATCGTCCCCCCGAGCACGGTCCACGAAACCCAATCATTCAAACACATCACCCCTTTCGTTCGGTGCCCAGAACACCATGCCCTCAAAGAAATAGCGATGTGGCACAATGCTGCGAATACCTGTCGTTGTTCGTACCCAAATGGCACCGAACGGCGCCATCGTCGTCTCGTCAATTACCAGCGAATTCTCGATCACCTTCCCTTCCACGATCCAACTATGGCCTGGCTTCCGATCCGAATAGACGAGCAGCCTCACCTCCTTACCGAGCTGAATGAGCTTGGCATCATGTGGACTGACACGCGAATGCCGAAGTGCCGTGCGATTACGAGCAGGGCTCGGGAGAGGTCGGGATCGCCGATTCGCGCTGCCTGTAGTGAAATCCAATACGGTTCCCCCTTTTTGCGTTCAACCCATTCTTGGCCGTTCCAGAACTTGAATTTCGATGCCTCCTCTATCTTGTGCGCAATCTCGTAGGGGAACTGGTAGCGACTTGGGCGAGGTACCTTTTTATGGCGGTCCAATGATCACCTCGGAAGCAGAGCACGCAGACATTATGTAATGGTCGCTTGGGAAGTCGGACAGGACACTCGCACGGGCAGGGACAGCGATAGACCGCTGGCAGGAAACGGTCGTCAAACGTTTTTGACATCCGGTGGTTCTTTCGTTTCGAGAGTGAAATTCTGCTCGGATTGAGAAGCGGTCATGGAGTCAGGAGCGCAAGGCTCAATGAATTCGGTTCGCTGCAAACTGTCAACTACAGTGCCGATGTATTCGAGCGCTACGAGAATACGCCAGAGTCCGACAATAATGTAGATTGCAAGCAAGGTAAATGCCAGTGTGGCCAGTGCGATCACAACGATTCCCCCTCCAATGGTGCTGGTAGGATCGTGACGGATCTCATTGTTTCACGAGCCGCAGCGAGGGGTTGGTTGGGAACGGTGAGGGAGTAAGGACTGAGATCCCAGAGCTGATCGGGTCTGGCATATCGGAAGAGCCCCTCCACGATATCGCTATCGGAAGGGATTCCGGCAACGGAGTAATGCCATCGAGGATGACCGCCAATCTCACCGCACTCACGGCATTCCCAGCGGAAGGCTTGCGCGGCTTTGATTTCAACTGTGACCATGTCCCGAATCGGGCGCCATCCTGGTAGATCCAGACCCGGAGCGACAATTCCTCCATCGGTGTCACAGTAGACGGCGCTCGGATGGGAGAGCAGCTCTCGGTAGAGTCGCTGCCGGACTCGGGAAGCAACGATTGCTGCAATAAACGGTGCGTTGGCAAAGCGACCATTGGTGATCGGGGTTTCGTGTACATGCCGTTCCCTGCCTTTCCTATCGCCGAACGTGATGACCTGCCGTCGGTGCGTTTCCGGATTGACGGCGAACAAGCTCCAAAGACGGGTTGTGAGCATCTTCGCGGCAAGTCCGGCCGAACCCGGTAGGGTCCGAAGATCGAACGCCCACGGGAGCCACGTGTCGAATATGGCTTTCGGCTTGTACCCTACCCAGCTCCCCCTGATCTCCCGGACTTCTGTTCCTCTCTCCATTGCAAGAGCCAGCTCGCTACTAGGCCAGCAGCCGCTACCTGAGCCAGAGCCATAGCAGCAGAAGTCCGTTCCCCTATTTCCATGCCCAAGTCGAAACGGTAGAGGTCCCCAAGGTTGTTTTGGCACGAACACAGTACCGGAGATAATTCCTTCGTGAGAATCTTTAGGTTCACATCGGCGTAGATGCGTAGGAATTGGTGTCCGCATGGCTTGCAGATACGCAGCGTTAATGTCGAGATATTCAGTTCCTGCAAATGATGCAGGAGCAAATCTCGCTTCTTTTCTTCCTCCATGAAATGCTTTCCTCCCTGCGTCGCTGTTTCCCCAATCGGAAACCCAAACTGGTTCCGGCAAGAGCCGGAGCCATGAGTTACGGACCATTGTGCTCATGGACGATGGGGCAACACCGAGATCCCGAAGCGCGTCGAAAAACGGGATCACGGCTTGGGGATCGGGCCCGAATGTAGAAAAAGGGTACACGTCAATTGCGTCGTCAAATCGGAGCCGGACGATACGATGGTGATACTTGATAACTGTCCAGCGGTTGAACCCAAGACAAGATGCGAGTTGCTTGGGTTTGACAAGCGAATATAGCGCCACAGTATCCTGAGCATGTAGAAGTAACTCGATAGCCAGCCGATTGGTTGCTCTCTCCATTCCTCCATATTCGGAGGTCACCTCCAACAGCTCCGGTCCGGCGTCGGTGACGAATACGACCCGGCGCCGTTTTGTCTGCGGAGCAAGAGGACGGAAGATCAAATTATCCTCGCCATTCTCTCAGCGATGTAAACCACGGCCCTCCCAAGTAAGTAAGACATTGTTCCCAGTTTTCAAATCGAGCGCATTCGGGGACTAGAGTGTGAAAAGCGTGTTCGGCTTTACCGACGAGCCACACTGGACGACGGAGAGCAACCGCATATCCCAGCTCAAAATGCCTTCCGCCACGCTGGGAACCGTCCGACCCAAGAAATGCAATAACGATATCTGCTTCTCTGATGTCCGCAAGATCCCTTCTCGCCCGTTGCTCCAACCTGGGATCATCCAATTCGAGACGGGGGGAGCGCATTCGGTGCCAGCCGGAAACGACGTCATGATTGCTGGACTCGATGCCCCCGCGGATTACTTCCATCTCTTCTGCTCGTGATGTCCCTGCACAAAGATATATTCTCATCCGTACTCCACATCGAATTCGATATCCCAGAATTGCAGCTCGTCGTAGATGTCGAGGAAATCCTCGAATTCGATCTCCGTCTCCGGGAAATGGTACGTGTGGTAGTTGAACCCGGTGTAGTCGAATTCGACGGAGAACGTTCCTTCCGGACTGATGTGCAGCTCAGCGTTGTCCCATGTGCTGACAGGGATCTCATCCCAATCCCGACCCGACCATGCCATGCTCCCGTCCTCGGCTTCCTCGTGGTGGCGAACGAGGAACGCGGGAGCGCCAGCCGGGGAAGAGGACCGGCGCTCCCGCTGGCGGTCAGGTCAGGTAGTAGGTCCGCTGCGGCTGCCCGTTCCACGTGTACCGGGACACCCGGAACCCGCTGCGCACGAGCAGCCCTCCCTGCTGTCCTGTCGTCTCCGTCGTGCTCTTGAGCTGGTCGCGGATACCTGTCGAGCTGTCCGTCATGACGAATTTGATGTGCCCCTTGACCGGTTCTTTCGTCACCAGCTTGAAGGTGACGTACTCGCCTATCTCCCCCTCGGAGAACCACCAGCGCATGATCACGAGCGGGACATCGATGAAGTCTTCCTTGCTGATTTCGTCTTCCTTCCCCCCGGCTTTCGCGTACGTATCGAGCGTGTGAATGCCCTCACCGCCGCCGAAGTGTTCGATGGCCGCATCGAAATCCTCGACGTAGGGAACCGGCGACGTCTCGGCCTGATCGTTCTGCGCGAGTTCCCTGGACGTCTCCGCCCGGCTCTTGTAGATGTCCGTGATCTCGTCGCGGATCTCGCTCACGCGGGTTTTCGAGAGAGTCTTGCCGGTGAGCGCCTTTTCCGCCTCGATGCGGTCGGCGATCTCCCGGTCCATCCTGTCGAGGTCGTCTCCGCTGATCGTTGTCCCGTCCGGGAAATGATACGTGTTCTCTGAGCTGGTGAGCGATTGCTGGTCTGTCATTTGGTCCCTCTCAGATAGTCCGGGTACTCCGGGTTGTGCTCGTTCTCGAAATCGGGGACAGCGAGCATCGTGAACGGGGGGTCGTCTGGTGGCGCCTGCATCCAGGCGCGGAAATCGGCGAAGTCCGAGTCGGGTGGACGCTTCCGCGGACCGCCGGACTCGTGCCGGACTGTGGCACTGGCCTCGGGCATCGAGCTCCTTTCTCTTGGGCCGGCCGAGCTGGTACAATGGGCACGCACGGCGATGGGCAGGGCTAGTCCTGAACGCGGAGAACGCCCCCTTTCCGCCATTCGGGTGAATTGCCCATCCGTCCCGATCAGGACTAGCCTACCCCGCCGGACCTGACCACCACGAGCCCTTCCCGTGGATCGTTACCGTTCCGTGATCATCACTGTTACGGTTGGTTACATGGCGGATTTCGTGGTCAGGACCCAGCGCGTCGATCAGGCCGGTGAGAGCTGGCTGACGATCCGTGCGCGCCGGGCTGACGGCGCCGTTTTTGAGACCAGGGTCCAGGTTTCCAAACTCCGGGTTCTCCGGATCGGCTCGTCAGAGATCAACCGGCTCGTCAGTCTCCTGCTCGGAGAGCCGAATGCCTGAGCAATATTCTGATGCCGCCCGGCGCTGCTCGGACACCATCACCGCGCACCTGCTCGGCGACCGGGAAGCCGCCGTTCACTCGTGGGTTGCGATCCGGCTCTCCGATGGTGGTTCCGATGGTATCCTCTACCCGCGCAAATCCGTTGCCGTGCATTTCCAGTTGCACGAGCAGCAGTGTATGTACCTCAAGATCCCGGCGGACGGGATCACGCCGAAGATCGCGGAGCGGCTCTTGCAGCTCAGCCGGATACTGTACGATGCGGGGTTCCGGCTTGCCGATCCTGACGCGGACACGGAGCTGGTTGTGCCGATGCGGTTGGAGGATCTCCCATGAGCTATGTTCGATGGTCCTCTATCGGTCATCCTTGGGATTATGATTCTGATCTGTACATTTACGATGATGTGGCCGGGGGAATTACCTGTTGTGGTTGTGTCAATGTTCCTACATATGAGGAAATGATTACTCATGTAAAAGAACACATCGCTGCCGGGGATCGTGTTCCTGATTTTGTCATTCCTCGGCTTGAGCAAGCAGGGAAGGAACTCTAATTGAGCAACCACGCAGAACCAGTATTCGAGGACGTGCAGGCGTCACCGCGCAGCAACCCGTTGACCGACACCACCAAGCCGCCGCGAACGCGGCGCACGGTCCGGTCGGGCGGACGACCATCCGGTGCCCCCAAACCGCGACCGTCCGCCCGGCCGGCTCCCGCACCACCGACCGACTACACCAAGCCGGTGCTCGGGCTCATCCAGCTCGGCGCGGCGCCGCTCTTCCTGCTCGGGCAACGCAACCGTGCGCTGCTCGCCGACGGGGTCACGGTCACCACCTACGCGGAGCCCATGGCACGCGGACTCAACGAGCTTGCCCAGCAGAACCAGCAGGTCGCCCAAGCCCTCGACGTGCTCGTCAAGATGGGACCCTACGGCGCCGTGATTGAACCGTTCCTTCTCTGCGGCTTACAGATTGCCACAAACCACAAGCCGGACCTGCACAAAATGACGAAACTGTTCGGATCGAAAACGGTTGACGAGATTGTTGGCCCCGAGCAGGAGCCGGACAATGCCAGCAGCAATGACGGGGATCGTCGCGTTCCCTCGTGAGGAATTCCTCACCGAACGGTGGGATTACCACCCAGGGGAGCACGTCACCTTCCTGGCACCGACGCAGGCAGGGAAAACAACGCTTGCGAAACAGCTCCTTGACGGGACGGTCAGCAAGACCCTGAAAGCCGTCATCCTGGTGGTAAAACCTCGTGATGGTGTGGTGCGCCAATGGGGCAGCGATGATCGGTACAAGATCATCCGTTCGTGGCCGCCGGTCATGGAACGCTACCGGGACACGCCAGGTTGGATACTCTGGCCAAAACACTCCTACGATCCGGACATCGACGATCCGAAGTTCTACGAGGAATTCCGTCGCGCGATCTTGGACAGCTACCGTCGAGGGGACCGGGTCATCTTCGCGGACGAAACCTACGGACTCTCCGAGCTGGGCTTGAACCGCGAGCTGATCACTGTCTGGTCGCGTGGCGCATCCTCGGACGGGAACACGATGGGGTGCGGACTGTGGGCAGCCACGCAGAAACCGTCCCATATCCCCCTTTGGGCGTACTCACAAGCCGAGCACTTGTTCCTCGCGCACGATCCTGACCGCCGGGCACGGCAACGCTACGCGGAGATCGGAGGGATCGATCCAGCATTCGTCGAACACCACGTCATGCGGCTCGGCAAACACGAGTTTCTCTACATCCAGCGGACAGGCCCGGCAGCCTGCATCGTCAACTCGTAAGGAGCCAACCCTTGAGCACGATGGCAACCGACCAGGCGAAACAGAAGAGTCAAGGCGGGAAGCAGCCGATCCTGCGCCGGCCGTTCATCGTCGGCACGCGGACCGTAGACAAGTCCACGTACGACAAAACGAAAGTCATGACCGCCGCGACACAGACGATGGACTCCTACGAGGTCGATCCGACCGGCTTCCTCTCCGACTTGTACATCCTCGTCGAGGCCACCAGCACCGCGAGCGCCGCCGTGGTCTTCGGACCGGACGGGCCGTTCTCCGCACTCGACTCCGTCACCTTGAACGACACGAACAACAAGCCGATCCTCGGTCCGCTCTCCGGATGGGACCTGTACATCCTCACCAAGTACGGCGGCTACACGTTTTGTGACGACGCACGCAACGACCCCAACTTCCAGACCGCCACGTCCGGATCGTTCACGTTCTGCCTGCGGCTCCCTATCGAGCTGGTTCACCGCGACGCGCTCGGCAGCATCCCCAACAAATCGGCGAGCGCGACCTACACGTTGAACATGACGATTGCGGCGATGGCGGCTGGCGCGTTCGTTTCCGTCCCACAGAACGCGCTCCCGTCGGTCCGTGTCCGCGTCCAGCAGGAAGGATGGATGGACCCCAACGCGGTGGACTCGAACGGGAAACCGGTCGCGCAGAACCCGCCCGGCGGGCAGACCACACAATTCTGGATGAAACAAACCGACACGTTCGCGTTCGGTTCCCTGTTCACGCGGCTCAAGGGGATCGACGCGAACCTCCGGAACCTCATCTTCATCATCCGCGACTCGACCGCGTCGTCGGCGACCGCCGCAGCGAGCGCGACCGGCACGAGCGCCCGGAACCTCGGGGAGTCCAACTGGCCTGACCCGTTCGTACTCCAATACGAGACGAGCACTCCGGTCAACCGGCTCAAAGCCATCTGGAAACGGAAGATGCTAGAGGACTACGGGTACATCGCAGCAGTCGGTGCGGGCGCGCAGGAAGCCGCCAACTCGCTCGACAAGGGCGTGTTCGTGCTCGCCTGGAACAAGGACTTCGGCCTGAAACCCGGAGCGGAGTCCAGGTTCGGCTACCTGCCGTGTTCCGCGTCCACACCGATCAACATTTCCGGGTCGCAAGGCAGCAACGGGACCACGCCGGGCGCCTGGACGTACCTGGCGAACAAGGTCGTCGTGCCCGGCAACGATCTCACAACGCTCACGGGAGGAAGGTAGCCGATGGCGGACCTGCACGAGGTTATCGCGGCGCTCGCCCGCAACGTGGATCTCAGCCATTCCCCCAGCGATCTTGAGCTGGTCGAGACATGGCTGGAACAGCAGCAGAAGCCAACTAAGAAGCCGGCAGGAAAGGACGGAACATGATGCGTGGTGTCCTGAAACCCGACATGAAAGCGGTTGTGTGGCTGCTCATCGGCGCGGTCGTGGTCCCTATGATCATGGCGAAGGTCAAGCGCTGAGATCATGGCAACGAAAGGCATGTCCGGTTTCGCGCTCGGCGCGTCGGTCGCGGGCGCCTACCTGCTCTACGCCGGACTGCGGAACGTTCCCCCATTGGAAGGGCTGAAACAGCTCCTCCGCGGGAACGTGCCGGTCGGGACTCCTCCGAAAGGATGGACACCACTTCCGGGTGGTGGAACCCCCGTCGTCCCGGCCGGCACGGTTGACGGCGGGAAGATCGCGTCGGCAGCACAGTCGCATCTTGGTGTCCCGTACCGGTGGGGCGGGAACTCCCCGGCCGGGTTCGACTGCTCGGGACTCGTCTGGTACGTGTTCACGCACGATCTCAGCTATGTCGGGCCGTTCCCTCGCACGACCACGGGAGAGATCGCAAGTCCGCTGTTCCGGAGGGTCCGCCGGCAGGAGGTCGGCGCTGGTGATCTTGTCTGGTGGCCTGGCCATGTCGGCATTGCCATCTCGAACACGCAAGGCGTTTTCGCGCCGCACGCCGGAACCGTCGTGCAGGTGCAGACGATTGACCGTGGCCTCCCCCCGATTGGTCTCCGCTTTGTTGGCAACCTTCCAGGGAAGGTGCTGCCATGACCAGCAAACTCGTCACGCTCCTCATTGAGCTGTCCGTCGCAACGGTCGTGACGTTCCTGACGCTCCCGGAGGAGGAACGGCGACTTCGGGTCGCGCAGACGATGCAGCTCAGCGCGAGAGCGAGCCGTCGGATTGCCGAGTCCTGTCTCCGCTACTCGATTCGGACAGAGAACCTTGCGGTCAGGATGGTGCGTTCTGATGGCGCGTAGTACCGGGCCGGTCCTCGCGGTCGGCGCGGTGACGGTCCTGGACGGCCAGGTGCTCGACGGGAAGGCATGGAGCGAGGCGCTCCCGGTTGTGGTGATGACCGGTGTGGCCGCGCTGCTGCTCGCAGGATTCGAGCACGTCTCCCCGACACTCGCGGTCGGGATCGCATGGCTCGCGCTGATCACGCGACTGTTCGTGATCGGTGGCGCCACGGGCAACGTCGCAACGAAATT
>Ga0137365_10005435_pt1 | contig 10222 bp, 3 predicted proteins | sample SagtaG_9_FD_104799 | JGI IMG/M metagenome (GOLD analysis project Ga0137365, IMG submission 104799) | Vadose zone soil microbial communities from Sagehorn Ranch, Mendocino, California, USA - Sage1_L_40_16 metaG | ecosystem: Environmental > Terrestrial > Soil > Vadose zone | place: USA: California... | reverse complement strand
CCTGGTGGGACATCAGTGCTGCCGACGAGCATGTCTGTCTTCACGATGATCCACGTCTTCGCTGAAAGGGGAATTGCGGAAACGTCATCGCTGAATCCGAGTGGGACGCTTCGTTCACCAGCGAATTGGTTCGTGATCATGCGGATAATTTCTCGCTCTGTTAGATCTTTCATCGAGGAGCAGGATGGTCGATTATGATAGGAGCTTTAAGTCAAAGCGTGGTCGAGCGTTGGCTTGGTGCCTCGGTGGCTCAGCCTGGTAGATGTTTCTCACACCGGAGAGCATCCGCCTCGTAAGCGGAAAGGCAAAATCGCTCGCTTGCCCCGCAGGGTCGCGGGTTCAAACCCCGCCCGAGGCTCCAAAACCACGAAACGGAGGGATTCTACCGCTTAGCCTCTCTTTCGCGGGCCACGAAGGAAGGACAGCCCCGCAAGGGCTGCTGAACGTGGGATTCTTGGCGTTTCACGAAGGGCGCGGCGCGCGAAAATCAGCCCCCTAGGGGGGGTCCCATTTTAGTTAGCAGAAAAAAATAGTTAGCGAAAAAAGACAGTTACGGAAAAAGAAAAGTTACGAATCAAGTGGTTGGTCCAGAAACGAGGTATGCTGGTCCCGGAAGGGCAAACAGGAACTCTACCTCCCGAACGCATTCTTGCGTCGCGAGATGCTATCGCTAAGACCTCCCCTCCTTTTCTAGACAAGATTTGCTGTCTGTTGGGGGTTCTGGGCGAGTCCAGCGATTCAGGGCACAATCCAGGCTTTGATGGCATGGCACAAAGTCGGGCAATCATCAGCGACTCCCGAACGATTTCCAGGCGAGATTTTAGGCATGTATCAGATTCGAGATCAGGGCTGATAATGGCGATTCTTCCCGTCGCCTCTCGCGTCCACAACCCGAACAACCAGAGAATAGAGCATCTAGCTTTAGAATCGTCCCGACACGAGAAGGCTTCAGAGCATTCGGAGAAGAATCTAGGATTGAACGGAAACATGGAGTTCGAATTTGTGACCTTCGATTGTTACGGGACCCTCATCGACTGGGAGTCTGGAATCCGGCGCGCTTTCAAACAGGCCCTTGAAGGGACGAGACTGAGCGCGACCCAAGAGCGTGAATTGTTCGAGCTGTACCAGGAGGAAGAGAAGAGAATCGAAGGCGAGATGCCTTACCGGAAATACGGCGAAGTTCTAGCTCTGGCCGCATCAGCTGCCGCAAGAAAATTCGGAAAAACCCTTCCAGAAAAACTGTCAACTATTCTTGCAGAACAGCTGCCAAGCTGGAGTCCTTTCCCCGATACGAATCCTGCATTAGAGAGGCTTGGGACGGAGTATACGCTGGGGATATTGTCGAATGTTGACGATGCTCTTCTTGCGGGCACCTTGAAGCATTTCACTGTTCCTTTCGATCTCGTGGTGACTGCTGAGCGTGTGAGGTCCTACAAGCCTGGGACCGAGCATTTTGAAGAGGCACGGAGGATCATCGGAGCGGATAGAGGATGGCTTCATGTCGCAGCAAGCCTCTACCACGACATCGAACCCGCGTCACGACTCGGAATCGCGGCCGCCTGGATCAACAGGAAGAACAGCGCTGGGGGAAGAAAGCTCAAAGGAAAGATCGCTAGAGAGACCAAAGACCTGACCCAGCTGGCGGACTGGCTCGCACCCTAAGGAAGAGCGCAGGTCAGGAATGGGTTTCACGAAGAGCGCACCACGAGAAAATCGACCACCATCTGAGGTCACTACGAAAAAGAATGCTTGGAAAAAAAGTTACGGGAAAAGAAAGTTACAGAAATGAATGTTCTGCTTGGGGATTCTGCTTACTATGGCCGTGAATCTACGGCAATATAGAGAAGAGCAGTACGTCCTCCCACCAAGTCTGAGAGGTCGAACCGGATTCTAGAGACCCTAGGCAGGTCCCGCCCAACTTCGTGGGGCTGGCTTTCTTCTGCCAAACAAAGATAGCTTAGTGCCCTCCCGGCAACAGGCTTACCAACAGGCGCAACTCGACCCGACGACGGGGCGTTTCTCCTGGAAACCGAGCTCGAGCGAGACAGGGTCCTACACTATCATTTTCATCGCTACGGACAGCAGTTCACCCTCTACACCCACCAGCAAGCCAATGGGAATTCAGGTAAACCAGGCCGCGCCGGCCGGATCAAACGGAGGAAACGGAGGTTCAGGTGGAGGCTCGAACGGAAGCTGTACGTTCTGCGGAATATTCCCGAAAATCTCCACTAGCATCAGTCTTCTGGTTGTCGAGGCTCATCTTGGACTGGTTGCCTCCCTTGCCGCTCTTACAATCAGGGCTCGAGCGAGTCTGGAACGTACAAAGCGACGTTTAGGAAGTTGAACGACGACACGAGACTGGGATCGATAGATTCGGACCGGCCGCATTACGATCGGTGGACTCGTTGGACTGGGGGCCTCGCTATCCTTCTCAGGATTAGAACGCGGGTGAATCTAGCTCGTACGAACCGAAATGAGTTGACTAAATCGCTAATTATCAGCAGGCTCTCCGACCCCCCCTTGAGCTCATCCTCCTGGTAGACGGAAAGCGAATCGTCATCTGCCCCATAGAGCCGCGGGCTCAAACTCCGCCCGAGGCTCCAACCGAACCGGGATGAACAGAGGGCGCGCACTGTTACTTTTGCAAGGGCCCGGGCGACAACTCCTCATACGACGCAGAACCCCCAAGAATACCCCACTCTTTTGTCAAGAGGATTTGCTGTCCGGTACTAGTCCAGGCTTGAACGCTGAGGCGAAACTTGCCTTTTTTTCCGCTGAGCCTGAACCATGTCTAGGATGATGATGAAATGGCATACCAGATTTGAGAGCAGGGCTGAAAACAGGCGATTCGGCTCGTGGCTAAACCACCAGACAGAAACGAGTCCTGCTCCGAGAGCCCCGAGCGACCCGAACCTTCAACTGCATCAGAACGTCAGATGGAATCTCCTATATGGCTACCCCTGGATATCCTTTTGTTTCCTCGAGGTGCAATGGTTAAATTCTAGAGACTCCTTGGTTATTCGATCCGAATCGAATGCCTTCTATTTATGGACCAATTGACAAAGCGAAGAGAAGGCTGAGCATCTACCTCATCATTCTCACTCTCCTAGTCCCGACTTACGCCTTCATTGCTGGCAGCGTACCTCTAGCTCGTGCCACGACGACTGACTCATCCTGGAACCCTCATGTTAGTTGCCAGGCCGTAGTGACCTCTGACCATGGCGTGATTGGGAACCATTTCGATTCGACAACCGAGGGTGCGCTTGAGAGTGGTGGACCCTACGGGGTTTTCGCCACCAACCAGACCCAGATCGGGTCTACGTCTGATCTTCAACCGGATCTTAACCCGCCGTGCACCTACCCGAACGTAAACGGGACGATGGCGCCAACTTTTGTTGAGATCCATGGAATCTCACTGACGCAAGGCTCGTCCGTAGACTGGGGCAGTACGGGTGGAAAATGCGGGACGCACTATCAGGGCATCAACGGTTTTGGAAGTTATCCTGGCGGCGCAACCTTCTGCACCTCATACGGTGTCTTCCAGGACACTTCTGAGTACACGGGCAACTGCGAGACGCTTGATAATCCTAATCCAAAAATCTGCATCAGGCTCGAGATCGACCGTGACTGGTACGCCGCAGGCTTCTGTGGCCCGGGAACAGCTTGTGACAGTACGACGTTCAATTCGCTTACAGTAAGACAAAAGATCGATGTCCAGGGGTTCGTGGCTTGGCATCCTCCCTCCAGCGCGGGCCACGGATACTCCTCCTGGGAGATTCATCCGCTCACAGCATGGAGACTTACTCCCACATCAACACCCTTACCCAGCATCTCTTGGACCCCAACTAATCCCGCTCAAGGGCAGACCGTCACGTTCACTGGAACCGTAACAGGGGGATCAACACCATACTCGCTCAAGTGGAACTTTGGAGACGGAACGACTACCTCTGGCAGCCCCGTAAATCACGCGTACTCGGCCGCTGGCACGTACTCTGTAACTCTGAACGTCACTGATGCAAACGGGAGCTTCGCAACCACGTCAAAAACGATAACAATCGCGTCGTCACTTTCGACCAGTTTCACGTTTTCGCCGTCAAACCCGTCAGCTGGAACCTCGGTCTCCTTTACGGCGATTGCGAGCGGAGGAGTTTCACCGTACAGTTTCAACTGGAACTTTGGCGATGGAGGATCAGCGACCGGAAGCCCAGCGAGCCATACATTTTCGGCGGGAGGAACCTATCTTGTGACTCTTGCGACAACTGATTCTGCAGGCCAGAACGCGGTTGTCTCGAACAATGTTACAGTACAGAATCCTGACTTCAAACTCTCGTCGAGCAGTACCTTGCTGACTGTCCAGGTCGGACAGAATATTCAACAAGCAATCGCGGTGACAAGTGTCAATTCGTTCCAGGGAACGGTCTCGTTCACTGTCACCGGGTCTCCTTCAGGGTTGACTGTCTCGATGCAGAATCCATCTGTGAACCTTTCCAGCGGTCAATCAGTAAATGATAACCTCAAGGTCTCGGCAAGCAACACAACACCGACCGGAGTCTATGTTGTTACTGTAAGAGGGACTAGTGGCTCTCTCGTACACGCGCTGAACGTGACGGTGCGAGTGCCAGACTTTAGCATGACAGCTAATCCCACGACCTTGGACCTTTCACAGGGCGCGACCGGAACTTCGCAGATCACGTTTCAAAGCATCAACGGATTTTCCGGAGGAGTATCCACTCAACTAACCGTAAGCCCTGGAGGACCCAAGCCGACTCTCAGCCCGAACAATCCAACGCTCTCGGCAAACGGGACAATAGTTAGCGTTCTCAGCGTTCAGATTCCGGCTAACCAGGCCGCTGGAATTTACAATGTGACGATCAAGGCTACTGCCGGACAACTAGTCCACTCGCTAGTGGTCACGATATTCGTCGGCCAGCACACGTCATCGACTAGCGTTAGTTGCTCGCCGAGCTCTGTCATCGTTAACCAAGCCTCTAATTGCACTGCGTCTATCACTGATACCTCGACTGGCCCGATCACTCCGACGGGTACAGTGACCTTTTCCGAGACGGGTCCTTCCGGATCGTTCAACTCGACCGCTTGCACTCTAGTATCGGGAAGCTGTTCGGTGACGTTTACTCCGTCAGGAGCGGGCAACGCCCAGATTACTGGGGTCTATGGCGGCGATGTCGCGCACAGTGGGAGCACGAGCGCTGTTGCGAACGTTGCAGTTGGTTTGCGAGCAAGCTCGGTCAACCTCTTATGCTCTAGTCCGGTGGTAGTGAACCAGACCTCTTCTTGTACAGCAACAGTATCGGATTCCTCGCCTGGAACGGCCATCATCCCGACTGGTGTAGTCTCGTTCAACGAGACAGGACCGAACGGATTCTTCAGCTCGCCAGCGTGCACGTTGGTCTCCGGCTCATGTTCATTGTCCTTTACCGCGATGGCTACAGGGACTGCCGTTATCGTGGCAGCGTACAATGGCGACTCCGCTCACGGCGGTAGTGCTGGTTCGGCCAGCATTGTTGTTAACCCGCGCACTACTTCCGCGGCACTCGTGTGTACGAGCCCTGTTGTTGTAAACCAGGCGTCCAACTGCACTGACACGATTACTGATACCTCGACCGGCGGATACATCTATCCGACTGGAAACATCACCTTCGTCTCGGGTTCCGCTGGGACCTTCTCGTCCGTAAGCTGCACCGTATCGAGCGTCTTTCCGGGAATGGCCAGCTGTAGCGTCTCATACACGCCGAGTGTTGTTGGAAACCACTTGATCACGGGATCGTATGGCGGCGACAGTGTTCACTCTTCCAGCTCAGGCTCCTCAACAATAGTAGCTGGTCAACGGTCAACCGGCACAAGCGTTAGCTGCTCGCCAACAGGTATTGGTTCGGTTCAAGCGTGTACTGCAACGGCCAGCGACACCTCGCCGGGAATTAGTATTACGCCCGTTGGCTCGGTGAGCTTTACTACGAATTCGACGGGAGCGTTCAACTCCAACACGTGCACTCTTTCCGGCACAGGAACGTCCGGGACTGCAAGCTGCCAGGTAACATACACTCCCGCGACGATCGGAACTCACACGATAACCGGTACTTTCTCCGGCGACACGATTCACACTGGAAGCCAGGGGTCCAGATCGATAAGCTTCGGCAAGGATTCGACAGCGACGAGTATTGCCTGCTCTCCATCTTCTGTCGCGATAAACCAAGCGTCCACATGCACGGCAACGGTTACTGACACCGGGCTAGGTCAGACGGTTCCGACTGGAACCGTAAGCTTCGCGGGCAGCGGGACAGGCTCATTCGCAGGCTCTCCATGCACACTTGTCAGCCAGAACGCCACATCCTCCAGTTGCCAGATAACCTACACTCCGACAAGTGGTGCTGGAACGCACAGCATCTCAGCCTCGTACGGTGGCGACGCTACCCACAATGGCAGTACGAGTTCTCCAGCGTTCGCTCTGACAGTGACTCTCCGCACAACGACAACATCTGTCAATTGCAGTCCATCAAGCGTTGTCGTTAACCAGGCGACTACCTGCACCGCAGTCGTTGTTGACTCTTCCGGGTCAGGAGCGATAACACCGTCGGGAACCGTCTTGTTTACTCCTGGTGGATCATGCACCCTAGCGAGCGGTTCGTGCTCTGTAATCATAACTTCCTCATACTCGGGATCGCTGACGGTGTCCGCGAGCTACCGGGGTGACTCTGGCCATGGAACAAGCTCAGCCAGCACTGTAGTCGTTGTGCACAACCGAGCTACTTCGACTAGTGTCGGCTGCTCGCCCAATCCTGCCACGAATAACACACTGACCGCTTGCACAGTTAATGTTACGGATACTGATGTTGGTGCGAGGATCACTCCAACAGGTTCTGTCAACTTCGCGTCCAACTCCACAGGAGTATTCAGCCAGGTGAGCTGCACTCTGTCACCGTCAGGAACCGCGGGCATTGCGAGCTGCCTGGTCAACTACACTCCTGGCGTGACAGGATCCCATATGATAACGGGGAGCTATGCTGGAGACTCTTCGCATCTCGGAAGCGGTGGGAGTGCTGTTGTGACGGTTGTCGCGGCCGCTTCGAAGCCCGCTTACGCGCTCGTCGTCTCGACAGACGGAAAAGTTTCGAGACTCTACCAGAACGGGACGCTGGTGCTGATTGGCCAGCCGGTGACGACGCCGTTGCGGTCGGTTGCCTGGAAGCCTGACGGGTCCTACGCGCTGATAACAGGAGACTTTGCGGTTCTCATCAAGTATGATGGTACAACACTTAGTACTGTATCAACAGGAATCTCTACTGGGTACAATTTCTGGACTGTTTCTTGGAAACCTGACGGGTCCTACGCGCTGGTAGGCGGCTCTGCTGGTCTACTGTTCAGGTACGATGGTGTAAGGGTCACGATTGTGACGAACCCATTTGCTACAACCATATTCTCTATCAGCTGGAACCCAAGTGGTAGCTACGCGCTCCTGGTGGGCAGGAGTGGGCTGGTGCTCACATATGATGCGACGTCGGTCCGCTCGTTCTCCACTGGTACAGTATACGACTTGGACACGGCGGCGTGGAACCCTAATGGCGCGTACGCGCTTATAGGCGGGCTCAACCGGACTCTACTCCAGTTCAACGGAACACAGGTCACCTCGATCAACACGAGCATAGTTCCGAGTGGCAATGCCATCCGGGCGATCGCGTTCAACGCGGCAGGAAGCCTTGCATTACTGGCCGGTGACAACGGAATGGTGCTCACCTACAACGGGTCAACACTATCCCTACTTCCAACGCTGACTTCCAGCTGGCTCTACTCTGTCAGCTGGTCGTCTTCCGGGACCGCATACATCGTAGGGAACGGCGGCACCGTCCTTACATACTCCAATGGAACTTTAACGAAACTCTCGACTAATCCGCTCAGCACGTCGAACTTCCGAGGAATAGCCTGGAAACCCCAATAAACCCCCGAAAACCCCAGAGCACTTATGCGTCGAGATGATCGGTAAGACCCCCTTCTAGAACATTCTGCTGTCGGACTGGTATTGGGCGAGATAAGCTGATCAGGGCATAGTATTGCATCACTCAGGCATTGTTCCGCTTATCTAGCGGAGCGAGGTTAGAATCAGGATTTTTGGACCCAGCGGATCCAGGTTTCATGGCTAGGTCCGCTCACGTCGCATGACGAACTAATATGAAAATTGACGTCGCCGACGAGCAGCCAATTTGGATCGGCTCATGAATGCTTTGATGCGGGTAGGGAATCGTGTCACATATGCCGACCCGAGCGCCACAGTGATCCCCAAGGCCCCAATGACATACCACAATCCATCGCCTGAGAAGAATGAAACAGGAGTAGTAATCGGGGTCGTCGATATTCTCCATGCAGTTACGTGCAACTCCCAACCGGCGTAGGAATGCCAAGGCTGATCCACCCATTGAGGGTTCCAATAAACGAAACCTTGAACGTCCATCGTTTGTCCTGGCGCAGGCGAAGCAGGTGCGATTCCGAAGGCCTTCCAGTCTCGGTCTATTACCGCATAGATACGGTGCATGTAGCAGGCTGGACAAGAGGGCGTGGAGCTTGCGAGGTTGAAGGTTGTGGAGCAAAAGGTGCTCCCGTCGGGGCGGAATAATCCGCCGGCGTTGGAGGTATCGTAGTAGATGCCGCAGTCCACCTGGGGATCTACGGAGAGCGCGGTTGCACTGTGAACCTCGACAAACGCAGGAACGCCTGAGGTAGAGCACGGTTTCCCGCCGGAATACGGGTGGAGGGCTCTCTTTGAGAAGGGCCATTCCGAAGCCGAAGGGTTCGCTCCGTAGGGCAGGTTGCCTGCCAGCTTGAATGCTCCACCGCTGTAGTCAACCCCAGTAGAGTTTGAATCAGGGGGGACCCTCTGGATTGTCAGGGCTCCGAGGACAGTTTCAAGGGTCGATAGCGTCGGACTGCAGGAAACCGCTGGATTCCAGGAACCCACCACCATGAATTGCTGGGCTGTTCGCGAATTTGCCAGGGAGTCCATCGTGGTGAGTGTCACGTTGTAGTAACCGTTTGATTGGTACGAATGGACAGGAGTCGACCCGGCGGCGGTCGACCCGTCGCCGAAACTCCAGCTGTAGGAGTATGGTGGAATACCGCCTGCTGTTACGGCGAAGAAGGCTACCGCGTACCCTGGACCGGGATTGGGAGGCGACCATGTTACTGTGGATACAGGGGGTTTGGAGATGCTGAAGAAATCCTGGAAAGAGCCCGCGAAATGGGTCTGAACATCTATTCTCCCATCATCTCCTCTACTTCCAGTGACAGTGTAGCTGACAAAACCATTTCCATTGCCCGGGGTGTTGCCCCCCATGAGCTTGACAAAGTAAGGCGCTTCAGCCGCATTGTACCCATTGTTGACCGACGTGTCATTGACGTCATAGCATGGATTCTGGAAGTTACAGCTAAATGTGCCGTCTATTACAACCACTGTGCCGGCTCCTGGCTGGTAGAACCCCCTTGATCCATCATCAATTATGCAACCTGAGGTGGTAGAGTTGTAGACCGCCCAACGGTCTTTGTTAGTAGCGATACCGTCACAGAGAGGGGGGCCATTTACTACTGTTGAGTTGTTGAGAGCCAGTTGCTTGCTCCTTTCATAGGCGTGATCGTCACCTTCGAGGATAAGGTCTACTTTTTCTGCAAGGAGGAAGTTGAAAAGCTGTCTGCCGATCTCGCAGTTTTCCCTTCCCGCGCTTATACACAACTTATGGATTCCAACGACTACCCAATAGTTCGGACTTTGGGCACCGTTCTGAGGTCGGGCACCCTCTACAGCATTCTTGAGCCAATTCCAATGGTTCACGACGCTATTGGTATGGTAATCTGTGTCGTTGAGGTCACCCTCTTCGTAGTTCCAGCAGTCGAAGAGGTAGTTGCACTGCCGTTGTTGAGGGCTGTTACAATCGGGGAACTTCAAAATTCCCGATAGTCCCTGTTTCCAATTATTGCACCTGCCAGTAATGTTGTAGATCTGTGGGCTTATCATAATGAACCTGGCGATAGGAGCGTTGGCTGGATAGTCGAAGTAGTATTCCCTGCCGTAATCGCACCCCTTGGACTCGCAGGTAGGGTCCCTTGCCAAACTGTACGGACATCCGTAGGGGGAACCATGTGAACCCACGAACTTCTCGTAGCTCCGAGTTGCAGAGGTATCACTGAGATTTGCATCATCTCCCGTATCATGGTATCCTGG
>Ga0137365_10005432_pt1 | contig 10226 bp, 5 predicted proteins | sample SagtaG_9_FD_104799 | JGI IMG/M metagenome (GOLD analysis project Ga0137365, IMG submission 104799) | Vadose zone soil microbial communities from Sagehorn Ranch, Mendocino, California, USA - Sage1_L_40_16 metaG | ecosystem: Environmental > Terrestrial > Soil > Vadose zone | place: USA: California... | reverse complement strand
CCTGCTTGCGAAATTCGTCGATGCTGGCCCCGGCAAAACGCGTGTGTCGCTGCATAGCCAGGTCTGGACAATCCAGTTGTAACAGGAAGCCAGCCGCGACGATAGCTTGATATTCGTAACGCATGGCATCTGCCAGGGCGTAAAGATAAGCTTCCTGGGTAGGATAGTAGCTGTTCTGCATTACCTGAGCGATGGTTCCAGGCGAGGCGGCAGGCATAAAGACCTCTGCGGGCTGGAACTCTTGCAGGGCCGCCTTCAAGTTTGCGATATCATGATGCACCGCATCCTGGTCGCGCAGGGTGATGGGGCCGGTGCAGGCTGGAGTAAAGTAGCGGCTTTCGCTCCCTTCATTGCGGCGAAACATGCGTACCCGCAGATCGGGAAAATCCAGAACATCCTGCGCGACAACGGGATTAGATTCCCCTTCAAAGCCCGTGAGGCGGTCCTTGACGTAGTTCGCAAAACCAATCTTGCTCATCTCACCGTCGGAAATGATGTCGATGCCAACGGCAACCTGGTGTTTGACCACGTCGGCGACGGCGTTACGCACGCTGTCGGCCAGGAGGGTTGCATCCACCGGCTTCCCTTGCTCCCTGGCAATCATCATTTGAGCCAGGTTGTCTGGCCGGGGCAGACTTCCCGTATGGGTTGTCAGAATTCTCTCTGTGCTGCGTTTCATCAAAACCTCCTTTTGTGGAGACCCCTGACTTCAGGCATGATGTGTGGTGAATGCCCAGTCTCCAATCTTCTTTTGAAATGATTGGCCGAGATGACAATTGGCTAGCGCAAATCGCGCACCCGTTTGGCTTTGAACTGTGTAGGAGGCAACGTACCCTGCGGAAGCACTTCGATGACTGCTCGTAATTCGCACTGCGAGCGGATCTCACGTTCCAGCATAGCTGCGATCCCGGTATAACGCTCAGTGGATACCTCGGGGAGGGCTTCTACCTGGACAATGAGCACATCAAGGTCTTGTTCCTTTTTGAGGACAATGGCAAACTCGGCGCCTAGCGCGGGGACGCGTCGCACAATGTCCTCAATACTGGACGGGAAGAGTGTCACACCGCGCACGTTAAGCATATCATCGGCCCTGCCGGACATGCCTCCTACTGCTCGCGCATGGCTACGTCCGCAGGTACAAGGCTCATGCGTCAAGATTGTATAGTCTCCGACCAGGAACCGCAGTTGCGGAGACGCTTCAGAACACAGGTTGGTTACGACTGTCAGTCCCCTGTTCCCATCTGGCAGCGTATGCATATCGCTATCTACCACTTCCCATACCTGGACATCTTCCATTAAGTGCGTGCTGACCACGCCTTCCTTCTGAGCAGCCACAGCCGCACAGGTGTATCCTCCTGCCGATGGAGCGGCCTCTGTGCAACCATAGAACTCGTGTAGTTCGGCATTCCATATCTCTTCCAGGCGCTTACGAGTTGATGGAATACTGAAGCCAGGCTCTCCGGCGCAGAACAGGTAGCGAATCGAGCTGGCCGCCGGGTCGAGACTCAGCTCGCGCATTACGCCGGCCAGGTAGAGCGCATAGGAGGGGGTGCAGGCCAGGATGCTCGGTTTATAGCGGTCAATGAAACGGGCGCGCGCACTTGAGTCCAATCCACCTGATGTGATAATTGGAATGCCCATCAGGTTCAATGCGTAATGCACACCCCAAAGCCAGACATGTGGACCATAGCCAAATGCAATCAGGGCGCTATCACGGCCAGGGCGGAAGCCCATCGCCCACATGGCGCGCGCATTCGTCCACATCCACATCTCACGGTCAAACTGGCTGTAGCGGAAAGCGCGTGGCTGCGCTGTCGTGCCGGAACTGGCGAAGATTTGCCAGCCGCGTTTCAACCACAGATCATCATCAAGCGCGGTATAGCTGCCCCAGGGGCTATGCTCCGCCAGGTCATCTGCCATTTCCTGCTTGGTTGTGACCGGAATTAGTGGTAAATCATCCACCGAGCGAATATCGCCCGGTTGAAGACCAATGCGGTCAAACTTGTGCCGGTAAAATGGGATACACTCATAGACATAGCGAACTGCCACCTGTAGTTTTTCGCTCTGAATAGCTCGCAACTCCTTCTGGGGCGCGGTATCAAGTTGCGTGCACCAGAACTGTTCATTATCCGGTTGGTCAGTTGAGAGCCGATACCGTTGCATCGTGTCAATCCACTGCGTGCGAATGTCGCTCATGGGCATACTCCTTGGTGAATATGTTGCTCTACATCGTGGATCAAGTTTTTTCTAATCGGTAGTAAAATTAAGAACTAGCGGGCATCTCATTGTCAAGCTTTTACTGTCTGCCTGGCATATTCGAGTGGTAAAAAAAGCGAGCGCGCTATTTTCTCTTTTTCCTCGTACTGATAATAGTTATTGCGAGATATATACCCAGCACAAAAGAAAGCACAAATCCAATGATGAACAAAGCGCCGACCCACCATAACCCAATGACTCTATTATAGACGACCAGTAGTATCGCCACACCAATAATAAAAGATGCAGCGATGATCCCGAGTACAACGCGGTTAACCATTTGCTTGACCTCCTCGATAAGCGGCTTGAGGGTATCAGTATTCACACCAACAGCGAGGTTTCCACGTTCAAGGTCGCTCATGAGACGTCGTATTTGTTGTGGAAGTTCTAATCCTAATCGCGCAGCATCAACACCTGCCCGGCTCAAATTTCGCCACCAGTAATCTAATGAATATTGCCGTTGTACCAGTTTCTTCGAATATGGCTCTAACATGCCTGTCATATTGAATGACGGATCGAGCATGGTTCCAAGAGCTTCGTCCATTAAGAGCGTTTTGAGTAGCACCACCAGATTAGAAGGAAGTTGCAGGTGATATCGCTGCACGACCGTTAGCGCTTCAGTGAGCACTGGCCCAATATCAATCTCTCCAAAAGCTTTTCCATAATACTGAGAGAGAAGGTGCTCCAGGTCACGCTTCATATGAACTCGATCTACTCGTTGACTGGAAAAACCAAGCATAAGCATTGTATCCACGAGTCGCTCGCTATCCTGGCTCGTAATTGTCAAGAATAGATCTATCAGTTGTTCCTGGGTGTGTGCATCCACAATTCCGACCATGCCATAATCGATCAATCCAATACGACCATCTGGCTCAATAAAGAAGTTCCCCGGATGAGGGTCGGCATGATAAAAGCCGTCTTCGAGTATCATTTTGAGAATAATTCGAGCAGCGCGCTCTGCCAGTGCAGGGCGATCTATATCAGCGGCATCGAGCGCGGCAAGATCATTTATCTTGATACCTCGAATGCGTTCCAGGGTAAGCACCCGGGCAGTAGTCGTCTCCCAGTATACAGCGGGAATGTGAATGCTAAACGGATCATCGGCGCAATTAACGGCGAAGCGCTCGGCATTTCGGCCTTCACGAATATAATCGAGTTCCGACCGTAAGGTATCAGCAAACTCCTTAGCCAGCCCCGGTAAGTCGTAGTGATCGGCGAACTCCCAACGTCTGCTGGCCGTAATAGCCAGGTTTTGAATAATCTCCAGGTCTTCTTCTATCTGTTTAACAACCCCAGGTCTACGTACCTTGATGATAACCTCATCGCCATTGTGCAACGTTGCTGCGTGGGCTTGACCTATGGAAGCTGCCGCTACAGGCACAGGGTCAAACGTAACGAAAACCTCTTCAATCGGACAGCCGAGTTCTTTAACAATTACCTCCTTTATCGCAGCGCTGTCCACAGGCGGAGCCTGGTCCTGCAACTTTGCAAGTTCAGCTATGTACTCAGGGGGTAAGATATCGGCGCGAGTTGAGAGAATCTGGCCGAGTTTGATAAAAGTAGCACCAAGTTCCTCAAAAGCCATACGTACATGCTCAGGATTTGTATGGCGTTTCCCGGGTCGCTCATAGCGATGTAGTTCCCCGCGAAATGGCACAAAGCGTTCCAGTCCGAGAGTGTTGACCAGGTATCCCATTCCATGATGGAGTAGCACTTCGGCGATCTGGCGGTAACGATTCAAGTGGGTGCGGGCAATTAGCTTCGCCAAGAGATATCCTTTCGCTGAGTTCATACACGGGTAATCAACGTGCAATCCTCTATCAAAAGTATCATCTCTGGAAATCACAAATCCGTCACGATGATTGGCTGAAACGTCACCAATGGCTCACGATGATGTGGCAAGAGAGTAAGTAAACCGTCCAAAAACCTCAGTTCTAATTATCAGACGTTTCTTCCACTGCCCCTTTGCTACTTTTCAAGGCAGAAATGTATTTTTCAGATTTTTGCTGGAGGCTACGTATAATGAGGTTTGGTGCAAGCCCGAAGAAAGCTGCTGCAATGATAAACTCAGGCTGATCCAGTATAAAAATATTTGCAAATGTGGGTGGGGTATTCGGATTAGACATGATAGTTCCAGATAGGAATGCGCTGAATAAAAGTACCCCGCCGATACCGGCTAGACCTGAAAGTAGCAGATTAGCGATCAGGCGAACCACGGTTAGCCCATAATCATCGAAAGCTTTACTCATTCGTGATTCTCTGTAAATTCTTTCGAAAAGGCCCATAACAGCGCCAACTATATAGAATACTGTCGCCGCCATGATTCCGTTTCGAGCAGCCGGATTCGAAAGAATAAAAATAATAAGCAGAAAATGTGTGACTAAACCGGCGACGAATATTGCGCCTGCTAACTGGTTGCGCACGCGTAGAAAGCCCTCCCAGAGGCGATCACGAAAATCATTGAGTGTCTGCCTGACTTCACGCAGAGTCAGCCTTGCCCTGGCTTCAGCTTCAGTACTGATAATTTGATGTTCGGCACTCTTGTCGGAGAGGTCATCATCTAAATCAATTCCGGCTTTAGCGGCGATTTGTTTGATGTGTTTCTTCAGTTTTTGGATTTCTTCGTTGTCTTCCTCTGCTCGGTACGTTCTGAAACGACTTTCTATTGCCGGATTGAGCTCCTTTACTGACTGTCTCAGTTTCTTAAGCAGTTCATCGCGACTACTTAACTGGGAGTCCTGTATGGCCAGCTTATCATGTAATGCGCCGCGAAGTACCACTTCCACAGGTTCCACCTCGATCAGGGCTTCTTCGGCGCGATGGAGCTTTTCCCATGCATTGATATATCCAGAGCCAAATACCCACTGTAACCCTGCAGGAGACATGTAGAGCAAACGCTCGAGATCTGTAAAATGCTCACGGGCTTCTCTCAGTGCTACAAGTTGGTACTCGGCCAATTGCCTGGCCTTCCCGTCCAGACCTCGAGAATCTATGTCTTTGAGCTGCGCTTCAAGTTGACGTAATCGGGTTGTTAGCAGTCCGTAACTGTGCGGGTTGTGCCCCTTGGCGGTTGCGAGATAACTGATGAACAACGCAACTATACACCATGCAATGTACGTGAAGACAGCGCCATACACAATTGGGTACATAGTAGGAGTGGTGAGCGATGAGGCAAGAGAAAAGTAGAGTCCGGCAGTAACTGCTGAGACGATAATGGGACCGATGAAAAGAAATATTATGAGCGAAGCGCCATAGGCTGCAAGACCTATTTTGACATAGTCAAATAAGCTTCTTTTCGGCTTACTAACGCTAATATCTTTGATCGACGTGGTTGTAGTACCTGGCGCAGTCTCTGTACTCTCAGCAATACCTGCAGATACCCCGTTAATAGCCGCATTCACAACATCAGCATTGATAAGTATGTTCTCTTCCATATCGGACTTCCCCCGGTTTCGAAATAGCTGAACAAGACAGAGGTGAAGTTTCTTGTCCACCCTTCCAAAAACTCGTCATTTATATGATTTACATTTTACAACAATTTGAGGCCTTTTTACCCTGTTAAGTAGAACTGCAAGGAGATACCTTATCTGTAAGATAGACGATGAAGAACTGAGATTTTATTACCTGAAACTTATGCTGTACTTCGCTAACGTATATCAGGCAAGGATAAATGAGTTCAATAAAGAAAAAAGTGTGCAGGAGCAGATCGCTATTGTGCTCTGCTCCTGCACACTTAATCCCTATCTTCTGTTCCGGGTAGATGCAAAGGCGGTAACGTTCGCTCCAGCGCTGGCCTTTGAGATTCCAGCCAGGGCGGTAATTTCAGATGCGTTCCCAGTTGCTCAAAGGGTTCGTCTACAGCAAAACCGGGTGGATCAGTAGCAATTTCAAAGAGGACACCACCAGGTTCGTGGAAGTAGATCGAGTGGAAGTATTGACGATCCTTTACCGGAGTTACAGGAATACCGAGTCCCAGTAGTTTCTTACGCCACTCCAGTTGTTGCTCATCGTCTGGTGTGCGCCAGGCAACGTGATGAACTGAACCTACTGCTATGGTGCCACGAGTAAGTTCTGGCAGCGTTAGCACATCAACCAGTGTTGCAATACCATCATTGCCTGCCTTAAAACGAGAACGGTCGCCTTCTGCTCCCACAAGCTTGAAGCCCAAAACCCCGGTCAACATGTTGGAAGTAAGATCAAGGTTTGACTCCATCAGGGTGACACTGTGAATTCCTCGAATAGTATGCTCGGCAGGAACAGGCCCCTCTTTCCACCCACTAAATTGATCGGCTACTTTATGAGCTACCAGCTCGAGCGTTAGTCCATCTGGAGTAAAGATGGAAAGCACCTTTTCTCCGAAGTGTATGTTAGGCCCGGCTACAAGCGCGTTGTGTTGAGAAAGACGATCCACCCAGTAGTCCGTCGACTGCTCAGGTATAGAAAATGAGATAGTGCCTATCTGGCCTGTGCCCATGCGTCCTTTGGAAACGTCGGGCCAGGCAAAGAATGTGAGGATTGTGCCAGGTTGTCCCTGCTCATCTCCATAATACAGGTGATATGTATCGGGCATATCAAAGTTGACCGTTTGTTTGACTACGCGCAAGCCTAAGAGTCCAGCATAGAGATCAATATTCTGCTGCGCATTGTCACAGATAGCTGTGACATGGTGGATACCAGGGATGTTGTAATGCATATGCTCTCCAAATGCTATGTTAAAAAAACATACTATGTTTCGTGCTTACTAAAGCATAGCACAACGCAGTTATCAGAGGAACCCCTATCTATTTACCCATTGTTGTCGCATGTTGGCTGATTACCAACCTGTGACGGACTTTTGAATCTGTTTGATATGATAAAATAACCACACCATGCAGAACCTGTGGCCCGAATTTCACGACGAGCAACCTCTATCGGAATCCGCCCGGCGCGCGCAAAAACAAACGCTATCACAACGCCGCCGTCTGACGGAGCAGGTCGTATTGTCTACTCTGCGGGGATGGCTCCTGCATGACTATATCGCCGCGTACTGTCGATCACTGGCAGCGACACGTATCTTTCGTCGTTGCTATTGGATTGATGGCCTTGGAGGCAATCATACGCTAGAGCCAGTACTCTCGATGTCCCAGGTGCTTACAAAAGAAAGCAAACCCATCTCGCTTCATTACATAGCTCTGGAGTCTAAAAGTAGCAAGCGCAAAGAAGCAAACACTGGCAAGAGTATCACCCTCCCAAAAGAAAGTGGCGTTGTGCATGCAAGTTGGCAGGAAACTGCCTCTACGCTACTCCAGGCCATAGAGCAATCAGCAGCAATCTTCTTGCTCAATCCTTTTAGGAATTCAGTACCGTTTTCCATTGAAGACCTGGCTCCTCTCTACCAGCGTACTGCGCCTACCGAACTTTGCTTGCTGATTGCTCACAAGCAGGTCGAGACGCGCTTGCTCCCACTTTTACATACCTCCACTGGAGCTTCAGCATTCACAGCGCTTCTGCGTAGTGATCGATGGAAGTCGCTGCTCACAAATAGCACAGATACGGAGCAGTTAATAAATGGACTTACCGGTGCATTTCTTGTTTCTATTCAACGGCAGCATTTTCTGACTGTGCAGCGCATTTCTCTACACATGCATACCGCTCCTGCTGTAGTTGAGCCAATCCCTTATACGCTCATTTTTGCGACTCGTCGCCAGGATAGCCTGGTAAGTATGAATGATGCTGTGTGTGTTTATCGTCGACGTCTCCATGAGCAAAGCCTCCAGGGAGTATTAACAGAAGAGTGGTTCACCGCACAGCAGCGCGAACACCAGGCAGAAGAATTGCAGCAGTTGTACCAACGCCTGATGCATCTGGGACGCACCCAACGCCAGTGCCGTTGGCCCGACCTGCGCCAGCAAGTGCTTGTCACCAACTTTGGACAATTTACACTGCGTGATTACGACCTGGTGCTACAAAAACTATTGCAGAGCGGAGAAGTGCGCTGCGAGTGGCGGCAAAAGCCTGTCGAGAGTCCCGGCCATGAAGAATCTCGCATACCTGGGAATGAGGATTTATTACTCTGGAAATAAAAGAGACATTACTAGGGGGAAACGCCAGGTATGGGGATGCCCGACGTTTTAGTAATACCTCTCACAAATAGGAACGTTCTGCTTGCCTGATTGGTGCCAAAAATTGCAACCAAATTTTCTTTCTTTGGCACGTTTTTCATCTAACGAGTATAATAAACGGAAAATAGAGTGTAGAAGACAGAAAAATGTCGTGGGCTGAATGCGGATTGCTGCCCATATGAGATCCTTCGCGGAGTTTACACTGAGTGGAATGAATGTGCTCAGGATGATAGCGAAGGGGAAAAGAGGAACAAGAACATGGCACGGAAAAATAACACAACTGGAGAACAGAATACTATACCTGATCCTTTCGACGGTCAACCACGTAACTATCAATATCGTAATGACAACAGTGAAGTTGAAGAGCCGCTGGATGTTCACCCAACAACACACACCGCGGCCACCAGCGCTTTTGAAGATGAGCATCATGAAGCAGGTAAACGCGATGTCGAAATGTACATTCGCACCTACAACACCCTGTTACGTAGTTCGGGTGAAATCAGCTTGAAAGCGCTTGTCCAGGCGCACTACAACATCGATTCCAGCCTGCATCCAGAAGCGCGTTCACCCTACCCCGATATGTCCGCTTTCATTTACAGCGTATTGCGTCTCCCGGCTGCGATTATCAACTGTAACCTTGTGCTGCTTGGTCAGGCGGAAAATGTCTTTGTGCAACAGGGCTTTCATGTCGATAATTGGGAGGCTGTGACGGCTTCCGCCCGGCGACGCAAGTGGTTCTATGATGGAAAAGAAACACTTGCGGCCTACGTTGCCAGTGTCAGCGATACCGATGACATTATACCCATCCTGGTCGCCTTTCAGATCGAATGGAACAAAATTTACTATCTGCTCAATGCAGACCCTACAACCATGCAGTTGCTCGAAACGCGTATGGATCGCACCTCACCCGTTTTTACTGAGATCACGAAAGTGCTGCGCGAACGCCTGCATATCCGGGTGGATGACTGGCGACGCCTTGAGTTGATCTGGGGGGATCATCTCTGGGAGAACCTACACACCATCGGACGTCAGCGCAAGAGCTTCGCGCTTCGCTTCCTGGGTGGTTCGCATGTAGGGTATGTACGCGCTACGCGCGAGTGGTGGGCACCCGTTGAAAATCTACTGGACATACATGCTTTACAAGACCGGCCTGTCTACTTCGTCTCCAGCAACACACATAGCCTGGTTAATCTGATGTCAGGTTGCTTACTCAATCGCGAGGCAGAATTGACAAAGTTTGCGCTTAGCGGCGAAGATCCGTACCTTGCAGACGAATGTCGTAAGTTGCAGGAGGGGATAGTGCCTGGTAACTGGCAGAATTTCCTCTACTTTGCGGCCCGTGAATGGGTACGTACTCCGGCTGGAAAAGAATTTGCGCGTCATCGCCTTAGTGAGGAGCAAGAGCGTGGTATATGGCATGTAGGTGCTCGTCACGGCCTGGAGATCGATGCGCAGATCTTTGAACTGGCTAAACTCCACCCCCAGGAGGTCGATCCTCGTTGCCGCATGCCGTATATGGACTACCTTGCCAGAAGCGAGGCCATCATTCTCAACATTGATTATCCCTTAGGCATGGCTGCTTATCGTATGATGCGCGAGATCATGGAGAACCTCTCGAATATTCGCGGCATCTACATACTTGGAAAAGCAGCGACCCTCAATGGCAGTATTGGCGATGTCATGATCTCCAACGTGGTGTTAGATGAGCATAGTCAGAACACCTACTGGCTGGATAACTGTTTTGTCGCTCAGGATGTACAACCCTACCTCATTTATGGCTCAGTGCTGGATAACCAGAAAGCTGTCTCAGCAAAAGGGACTTTCCTACAAAACCGCCAGTACCTGGATTTTTACTACCTGGCCAATTAT
>Ga0137365_10005427_pt1 | contig 10233 bp, 9 predicted proteins | sample SagtaG_9_FD_104799 | JGI IMG/M metagenome (GOLD analysis project Ga0137365, IMG submission 104799) | Vadose zone soil microbial communities from Sagehorn Ranch, Mendocino, California, USA - Sage1_L_40_16 metaG | ecosystem: Environmental > Terrestrial > Soil > Vadose zone | place: USA: California... | reverse complement strand
TGAGCCGGTCCAGCAGCAGGCTGGTCAGCAAGAACGGCGCGAGGTGGTTGAGCGCGAAGGTGCGCTCCAGGCCATCGGCGGTCAGGTGCCGATGCGCCCAGAACCCGCCGGCGTTGTTGACCAGCACGTCCAGCCGCGGGTAGCTGTCCGCCACCAGGGCGGCCAGACGGCGCACCCCGGCCTGGGCGGACATGTCCGCGGCAAACACATCCACGGCTGGGCTGCCCGGTGCGGCGCCGATGCCGGCCGCGGCCGCCCCGGTGCGGGCCTGATCGCGGCCGGTGATGCCGACCCGGGCGCCCAGCGCGGCGAGCCCGATGGCGGTGGCCCTGCCGATGCCACCGGTGCCCCCGGTGACCAGAACGACCTTCCCGGCCATCAGGGGGACGTCAGCCATGGCTCATTTCTACCCCGGCGACCTCCGAAGGCAGCCGCGAACCCGCCGGCCAGCAGCTCGTCACAGGCCATGCCCGGATCGCAGGGCCCCTCACCTTGCCTGATCGACCCCCGGCGTAGATGAGCGCGCAGTCCCGCCGATCTGCGCGCTGCATATCGTCTCGCTGTCGAGCGCAGATTGATCGCTATGGATCAGCGGCGGTCTGGCCGGGTTGGCCCTCCCCGTTGACGGGCATTTCACCGGGCGGGTCTTATGGGCTGTCCGGTGGTCGCTGCCGGCGCGGCCGCTTCGGCTGGCGGGGTGACCGTTGCGGGCTCCAGCTGAGGGCCGCGCGCGATCGCCGACGAGGCGGCCCTGAGCTTCGTGCAGGTCAGGCGAGGAGGGCGGAGATCAGAGCGTCGGCGACCCATCGGCCGTACCGCTTGGGCGACCAGCCTCGTTCGAGGACGAGCAATTGGAAGAGCTCTGCGGAATTGCAGGTCCATAGGACGTCGCGGGCCTCGTTCGTTGAGATCCCGGGCCGCAGGTAGCCGTCGTCGTGCAGGGCCCGGGCGAACAGCGTCATGCCTTTGAGCCGTTCGGCCTGGAGTTCTGCCCACACCACCCGGGCCTCGGGATCGCTGGTCGCCGCGTCTCGGATGACGAGCTGAACGGGGACATGACGTGGTGCGACCTCGGCGAGGAACTCGCCATACAGGCGAAGTTTCATGCGTGCGTCGGGCTCGTCCCGAACCCGGCCAAGAGACGCACGCTGGAGCATCGGGACAGGTTCGTCGTCTCCGGCCATCGCCACGTCGAACACGGCCTTGGCCAGCCGGGCCTTGTTCCCGAAGGCCTTGTAGACGGTCTGGACCGACACGCCTGCGGCAGACGCGATGGCGGGCATGGTTGTGGCCGCGAAACCGCGTTCGAGGAACAGCTGGCGGGCGGCTTGGAGCACGGCCCACCGATTGTGCCGGGCCTGCTCCTGGCGTCTGCTTGAGTCGTACCGGCGGCGGGGCTTGACAGGCGAGGACATTCGATAGAGACTCCTATATCAGTTAGAGGCACTTCTAACCGAATGATACCTCGAGGAGGGGACCCATGTCCTACGCCATGCTCTACGACGTTCCCGCCGACGAGGAGATGTACCGGCAGGTCAACAAGGCCATCGGCGACAAGAAGCCCGAAGGGCTCGTCGTGCACCTCGTGCTCCAAGCCGAAAGCGGACTGCGCCACATCGGTGTGTGGGACTCACAGCAGGACTGGCAACGTTTCCACGACGAGCGCCTCGAACCCGCCGTCCATGCTGTGCTCACCGCGGCCGGGTTCACCGAGATGCCACCCGGCCCGCGGGTACAGGAGTTCAGGCTTGTCGACGTCTGGATCGGTGCCTGAGCGCTCGCCAGCGTCGCGGCCAGATCGACGGGACTGGCATGTCGGCTACGGACAGGGACCTGGTCGTGCGGCCCCCGATCAGGCCTTCAACGGTCGCAAGATCGAGGTATGCGACGAGTGGTAGCGGTCGACTACGAAGGCGATCCCGTCGCAGCCCGCGGGATCCCGGAAGGCACCAACATGGGACCACTAAGCGCCCGTTACCCGCTGAGGCAAACGTTCCGCGGGGCCATTTCAACGCCGGAGGACCACGATGACCAGCAAGACAGCGGTCACCGGGCCGTGCCGATCTGCCGTACTCGTGCTGATAGCCGCGATGGCGCTCTCAGCCGCCGCATGCGGAAGCAGCAAGCCCCCAGCCACGGCAGGCAGCAGCTTCGTGTCGGCGGCAAACGCCATCTGCGCCAAAGCCGTCGCGAAACACGACGGTCACCCCTTCCCCGTGCCGGACTTCAACCCGCTGCACCCCCGCGCCCAAGACCTGCCCGCCGTCGGCAGGTATCTGGCTCGGTACGGGGATGCCAGCGCCACCGCCGCCCGCCTCGACGCGCTTTCGGCCCCGGCCGGGCACCACGCGGACTGGGAGAAGCTCCGCGCGCTCATTGATCAGGCAGTGGCCAACGCGCAGCGGCAGATCGCCGCCGCCGAAAAGCCGGACGTCACCGGGTTCGAGCAGACGGTGACCATCGCCCGAACGCTGGGGAACCAGATCAACCAGATCGGGCCCGAACTCGGGTTCACATCGTCGTCTGCATGCAGCAAGGTGTTCGGCTGATGCGGCTCGCCAGCCACTACGCCGGCGACGCCAGATGCGCCTCCGATCACGGCACCTGGCAGACGCGCCGAAAGCGCGCCAGATGACGCTGGTGCGTCAGTAACAGACAGCTGTGCGCGCATAACGACGTTCGACCCACTGGATGCGCGATACGGCACCGGCGCCCTATTCGGCGATCCGGCGCGGCGCCCAGCGCCAGCGTGCAGTCACCGCCGACCAGAACCGCGACATCGCCATCGGCCCGCGCGGCCGCGACGACTAGGGTGCCGGGACCGCAGATGGCTCACCGGTTCTTGATGATGGCGAGTTCGCCAAGGCGGGGGTCAGGCTGACCTCGGGCCGGGCAGCGGCCGGGCCGGGCCGCCGCGCGGGAACCGCCTGAGCAGCCGCACGCCTGCGGGGCGGCGGAGCTGGCGGGCGCGCCCCGCCGCGGCCGCAGCGGCGCGAAACTCCCTGGCTCGTTCCGCAGCTACCGCCTGGGTCATCACCGGGTGCATGACATCCTCCTCGGTTGCGGACCACCCTGCCGGGCGCTGCCATTGACATTGTCCGCGTGGGGTAGGACAGTTCCGCGGCGCCGAAGTCACCGGTCGCCGCGCTGGCCCGCAGTTCGCCTGTGACGACCTGATACCCTTTTCACCAGGCAAAACGTGGATGCCTGCGGCTTCTGTCAGCAGGGCACCGCCCGGGCTCGCCGGGCAGGCGTCTACGGCACTGGCAGGAGCCATAAAACACTGCCGCCGAACGCGCAGCGTGATCGACTCGCAGGTGACAACCGCGCGTGGAACCGCCGTTCGGCGCGTTGGCCTCTGCCGGACCTGCCTTGCTTGGTCCGGCACCGAACTGGTCGATATGAGCGCAGCATCCGGGCGGAAGTGCAGAAACCGGCTCATTCAGTTAGTGGGTTCGGCTGAGTGCGTATGCGACTGCGTCCGCGGTGGGGAGTGCGTGGCCTGCCTCCCACGATGTGCGCCAGTTTTCGTGGCCGATGTCTTTCTGGGCGGTTTGCAGGAAGCGGCCGGTGATGACCAGGTCGGGCAGCTGGGGCGAGGCGATCGTTTCTCTGATCGCGGCAGCGGCTCCGGCCAGGGTGGCGGCGCGGCGGGGGTCTGACTGTGCGGCCGCCACCGCTGCCAGGGTTTCCAGGCCCTCTGCGATTCCCTGACGCTCGCCGTAGTTGGCGAACTCGGTGAGCGCCTCCCGGGCGAGTGTGCCGGCCCGCTCGTTGTCTCCTTGCGCTAGGGCAGCTTGCGCGCGCTGGTTGGTCGTGCGCGCGGCGAAAACGTCATCGCCGAGTTGGCGGTACAGGCGAAGGCCCTCCTCGAAGGCGGCGTCCGCGTCGCCTGGGTGGCCGACGTGGAGAAGCGCGGCGCCGAGGTTGAGCTGGGAGGTGGCCAGCTGCCAGCTGGGGCCGAGGCGCTGGCATATGGCGACACACTGCCTGAAGGCGTTGATGGCGTCCTCATAGCGGCCCTGGCCCACGGCCACGAAACCCTGAACGGTGAGGGCATTGCGCATGTCCATCGGGTCTTCGCTGCTGCGGGCCAGGTCCATGATGTCGGAAGCGAGGTCGGCCAGCCGTTGGTAGTCGCCTTGGGGGAAGGCCAGGGCTGCCGCGGCCTGGAGCGCTTTTGCTTGCAGCGAAGCGGGTACGTCGCCGGTCATGCGCAGCGCCGACTCGGTCCATCGCCGACCTTCGGTGAACTCTCCTAGCTGCCGCCAGTAGCGCCACAGGGCGGCGGTGTACCTCAGCGCCAGGACTGTCTCGCTGCGGTCGATGGCCCAGGTGATGGCATGCCGGAGGTTGGCGCGCTCGGCATCTAGGCGCCGGAACCAATCCTGGTGCCCGGCCTGGACGAGGTTAGGTTCGGCCTCCTCTGCCAGGGCCAGGTAGTGGAGCGCGTGCCGTCTGCCTATCTCGTCCGCTTCGCCTGCCTGGGCCAGCCGCTGGGCGGCATAGTCCCGGACGACGTCTAGCATGTCGTAACGGCCCTGGGGGTGGGTGCGGTCGAGAATGATAAGGCTCTGATCGACCAGGGCGCTGATGCCGTCCAGCGTGTCCCCGATCTCACCGGGGCCACCGCACACCCCCTCGACCGAGCCCAGGTCCCAGCCGCCGGAGAAGACTGACAGGCGGCGGAAGAGCTTGGCCTGTGCTGGTCCGAGCAGGTCGTGGCTCCATGCCACCGTGTCTCGTATCGTGCGCTGGCGTTGCGGCAGGTCGAGGGTGCCGCCGACTAGCAGCCGGAGCCGGTCCCCGAGCTGGTCTCGCACCGCGGTCAGCGGCAGGTGCCTGACCCGGGCCGCTGCCAGTTCGATGGCGAGCGGCAGGCCATCGAGATTGCGGCAGATTTCCGCCACCACTGCGGCGGCCGGGGGGTCGAGCGCTAGGTCCGGCCTGACCGCCAGCGCGCGTTCCCAAAACAGCGCTGTAGCCGGCCATTGGGCAAGCCGTTGCGGGGAAACCTCGTCGGTCTCGCCCGGCAGTTCCAGTGGCGGAACCGGGAACTGCTGCTCACCACGCAGCCGCAGCGCGCTGCGGCTGGTGACCAGGAAGGTCGCCTCGGGAGAGCCGAGCATGAGGGCATACACCAGCGGAGCTGCCGCCGTCAGGTGCTCGAAGGTGTCCAGCACGACTAGGGCACGTTTGCCGGCGAGCCGTTGTGCCAACAGCGTCTGGAGGTCTCCCCCGCTGTCCACCACACCGAGCGCCTTGGCCAGCTCCGGCCCGACCAGGGAAGCATCTTTGAGGTCGCCCAAGGCGACGAAGTAGACACCGCCGCCGAAAGACTGCCGTGCCCGCCGGGCGGCTTCAGCGGCCAGCCGGGTCTTCCCGATGCCGCCCGGCCCGGTCAGTGTCAGCAGCCGGGCAGCGCGCCCCGCAAGCGTGGCAGTGATGGCCTGTAGCTCGCGTGACCGGCCCAGCAGCGGCGTCGGCACCTCGGGAATGCTGCTGGCGGGCGGGGCCAGCTGCTCGGTCACCCTGTGGCCGCGCGCCAGGGCATCGAACATGTCCCTGCTTTCGCCGGTAAGTCCCAGCGCTGAGGACAGCCGGCGAGCGGTGTCTGCGTGGACGGCCGACCGCAGTCCGCGCTCGATATCGCTCACGGTCCGGGCGCTGATACCCGCCCGCTGGGCAAGTTCCTCCTGGCTCATCCCCGTTGCCCGGCGCAGCTTCCGCAGAGATGACCCCAGGCTGTCATCACGTGCGGGATCCACGGCCAGCTCCGGCTCTCCTGCGGTCGACGTGACCAATTCGGTGACCCAAACGGTGAGTTTGTGTCATGGCCAACGCTTACCCAGAGCGGGATCATCGACCTTGACGGCGATCAAGCGGATCGTATCACCAGGTCACAGCCTGGTTCGGGCGGAGGAGATCACGATGGGGCAGCAGGAAGACCGCAACAAGCAGACGGTCCGGCGGTTGTATGAGGAGGTCGGGAACCAGGGCCGGCTGGAGGTCCTTGACGAGATCACCTGGCCCGATCACGTCGAGCACAACCCCTTCCCAGGCCAGGCCCAGGGAGCGGAAGGCCTGAAGCAGCGCGTCAGCATGGTCCGCGCCGCTCACGATCCCCATTTCACGATCGAGCACCTGCTCGCGGACGGCGACAAGGTCGCCGTCATGTGGACCAACCGTGGCACCCACGTGGCTGACTGGATGGGCATCCCGGCAACCGGGAAGAGCACCGCCATCCAGGGCGTCGATATTCACCGGCTGCGTGATGGCCGCCTGGCAGAGCACTGGGACGTCGTGGACATCTACAGTTTCCTGGTCCAGATCGGTGCAATCCCCGCTCCGGCCGGGACGGCGGAGGCGGCGCGATGATCCTGGTCGCTGGCGGCACCGGCACGCTGGGCACGAAAATCGTCAGCCTGCTGGCCGAACGCGGCGCGCAGGTGCGGGTACTGACCCGCGACCGTAGCCGCGCGCAACGCCTCGGTGCCCGCGTTGAGACCGTGGAAGGCGACGTGCGCAGCCCCGCCACGCTCCGGCGGGCAACCGACGGGGCGCAGACCGTGATCTCGGCGATCCAGGGCTTCGCCGGAACGCCAGATTGCACTCCCGCCAGCATCGACCGCGACGGCAACGCCAACCTCATCCGGGCCGCACAAGACGCCGGAACCAGCCACCTGATCCTCGTCTCGGTCAGGGACGCCTCGCCCGGCCACCCCATGGAACTGATGAGGATGAAGCACGCAGCCGAGCAGCAACTCAAGGCCAGTGGGCTGGCGTGGACAATCCTCCGGCCGTCGGCGTACATGGAAACCTGGTGCCAGGTGCTGGGCCGCCCGCTGCTGGAAAAAGGCAAGACCATGGTGTTCGGCCGCGGCGCAAACCCCATCAACTGGGTATCCGCCTGGGACGTGGCCCGTTTCGTCGACCTCGCGGAAGCAGACCCAGCAGTACGCGGCCGCATGATCGATGTCGGCGGCCCAGAGAACCTGACCATGACCGAATTCGTCCGCATCTTCCAGCACGAAACCGGCGCCACCGGCAGGATCGGTCACATCCCCAGGCTGCTAATGCGCCTCGGGTCGATAGTGGCCAAGCCCATCAACCCCGCCATGGCCAGGCAGATCCAAGCCGGCGTCGTCATGGACACCCAGCCGCAGGCCTTCGATGCCTCAGCGACGCGCCGCCGCTATCCATCCATCCCCGCCACCAACCTCGCCGCAGCCATAAGGCAGGACCTCGCCGCATCAGGAGATGTGATCCCGGCTGCCAGGGGCCTATGACATAGATGCCTACCTCCCGGGCACCCGCCCAAGCAGCAGGATGCGTGCTCCCGGCAGGCGGAGCGACGATCACTCAGCGTGAACCTCAACGCAGGAGGAGCAGTGAGGACAACGACAAGACCAGTTGACACGGCGCCGCGCAGTCTGGACACGGCATGGAGCCAGACGGGCCGCGCCGCGGGATACATCGCCGGGTCTGCCCTGCTGGCGGGAACGGTGCTATTCCTCCTGGACGCCGCCGGTCTCCTTGGTTCCGGACCCGTCTACCACCGCACGAGCGCGGGGCCGCTGGTGGACCAGGCCACGTTCTACGTCGCCTACTTCGGACATCAGCACCACATCGTGTGGGACATCATCGCCAGGGACACGATCCTGCCCGTCGCCTATCTCGCCCTCATCATCGCGGCGCTCGCCGTCCGCGACCGTACCGGGCCCAGTCACCCCGAAGGCCAGCTCCTGGTGACCTCGTTCATCGTGGGTGGCATCTTGTCGATCCTCGCGGACCTCACCTTTCTCGCGGCCGCGGAATACTGGCGCCAGACCGGGTGGCCGGTCCGCCCCCCCGCGAGCACGGTCGCGGCCGGGCGGACGGTGGAAGGCATCCAGGCACTGACGCACTGGCCGGAGGCATTCGGGTTCGCCGTCCTCGCGGCCGGGCTCCTGGCCCTCGCCCGGCTGTGCGGCAAGCACCGCATCCTGCCTGCCTCGCTGGGAGCCCTGGCCTGCCTCGAGGCGCTGCTGCTGATCGGCATCGCCGTGACCGGCCTCATCCCCGACGACGCCGGGTACAACTGGCTCAGCCTGGCCGCCGGAGCGGTCGTGGGCCCGGTGCTGGCGATCTGGCTCGGCACGGCCCTCGGCCGGCCCAGACCCAGGCCCCGGCCTGACCGGCCCGCTCCGCCCTTGGATACACCGAGGCAGCGACGAGCGGCGGCCGACAAGAACTGATCGACACGGCCAGAGTAGCGCCGAACAGTTTGTTGGCAGCGCTTGGGTCGCTCTTGAGGTCAGCGCCCTGATTCGTCGCAATCCCTCTTGCCCGCTGGAGCCGTGTCGAGACAATCCGGCGTCCCCGGCAGCCGACCAAGCTCGCCGTCGGCCCCCGGGTTTGGAGCGGCGTACCGAACTGGTCGCTGTGCGCGGCTGGCAGCAGGAATGCCTATGGATCCGGTAGGCATTCATACTCGGCAGGCGCAGCCGGGGACTGGGCGCAGAACTATTGTGGTTACTTTAAGTAATCAGCAAGGTTACGCGTCCGATACCTGCGGCCAGGCAGAACGCAGGGCCGTCTGCGAGCAAGCCAGCGCGCCGACCATGCGCCGATCGGCGCGCCTGGCGCTGCACCCGCGCCGCGCCGCCGTGCGCCACGGCGCCCAACAGGCCCTGCGCCGCGATGAACTGGCCGCGGCGCGAACTGGCGCCGTGCCTCGCGCCATGAGCTCAGGCCCCCGGCGCGCAGGGCGGCTCAGGCGCCGGCACCCATCTGGTCCATGAGCGCAGGCGCGATCCGGCGACGATGGACACGGCCAGCCCGAGGCTGACCGCCTGCATCAGCGGCAATAGTCAGCCGTGAAACGGCAGATCCAGCACGCTGCACACTAGCGGTGGGGCAAGTGGCACATGACTGAAAGGAAGAGCATTCTTCCTGCTCAGCGGCCCGGAGCTCCGCTCAGGGCCTGGAATCTGCAGGCCCTGCCGGGGAGGGAGGGGCCCGGTTCGAACGCGTGTGCGGCATCTGGCGCGGTCACCGTTGCTGTACTTTGCTGCTGTACCCGTCCCCATACCGGGGTTCACGATTTCGAATTATGTATCTGACCTGTGGAGCTAGGGGGACTCGAACCCCCGGCCCCCTGCTTGCAAAGCGACGGATACGCCCGTCGTGAAGGCGCTGACCTGGCCAGGCAGTTGTCCGTGATGAGTAGCCGTGAGATACCGCTGCTGACCCCTGCTAATGGCACGTTAATGGCACGGCGATCTTGGCGTCACTTGTATCTATCGCCTGTGCCTGCCGGACCGCTAGCTGCGCTGCGGCCGGGCTAGCGGACCGCCGACTCTCGCGGGCCGACTCGATGGACCGCAGGACCTACAAGACATACGTTGCGCGGGACGGGCGTGCCAGCCGCGCCTCACCCGCCGCCGTGCAGCAACACGTCGACAGTGGCCGCGACGACGATCCCCACGACCACGATGACCCAGCGCGCCTGCCAGACGGCTTTCCTCGCATTGGCGCCGCGGGTCCGCATGACGCGGCGGTCGGCCTCCCGTTCGCGCCACATCCGGCCGTACCAGCCTGCGAGCAGGGCGACGATGACGGCGACCGCAGCTGCTTCCCGGGTCACGGTCTGAGTATCGGCTAGCACGGGGGGTGAAAGCTAGCGTTATGCCTTCCCCGGGTAGTCCGGGCATTCGGGCGCTGGGCCAGCTGCGCGGCGGTCCACGGGTGCTCCAGTGCGCGGAAGAGGCCAGCAACTTCTGGCGCGGCCATCTCAGTCTGTATGGCGGCGTTGCTGCTCGCGTTGCTGCTCTTGTCCCGGTGGGTGGCGGGTCCTGGATGGCGCCGACCGTCTGCTTTCAGGCCGGACATATCCCCAGTTGGCGCGGATCGTGCGAGCGTTATGCGCTGCCGCCGGTCGCTGGTGGTAGCCAGTGTCTGCTGCTGTTGCTGTCACCGTTGCTGTCAGCCGCTGGTCCTGTTCCCCATCTCCGCGTTCTCCTCGGCGCTGTGACAGAGCCCTGCCCTGCCCAGGCCCCTCCCCCGAACCCGATAGCTGCCGAACCTGTCGGCAGACGGGTTCTGTCCAGGGGCGGCGTAGCCGATCACGAAGGCCGGGTGGCCCGGGGGATCTCACCCCCGGGCTCCCACAGAACGGAACGTGACAGTCTCCCGTCATTCCGCTCGTCTCATCTGATCCGTCAGAACTCGGTCATCCAGGCCCAGTGGGCG